>VTLG01016473.1_pt1 | contig 28846 bp, 19 predicted proteins | sample 4694571 | NCBI WGS metagenome assembly VTLG01 (sample SAMN12604809, study PRJNA352737) | marine metagenome | biome: ENVO:00000447; feature: ENVO:00000209|ENVO:00000569|ENVO:01000036; material: ENVO:00002151; isolation source: viral sequences binned using virsorter ...
GACCATCTACTATATCAGGACAAGAATATAGAGATAACTGGGAGTTAATCTTTGGTAAAAAAGGAGAAAAGAATGCCAAAAAGAAAAGCTAACATGCGTAAGAGGTTTTTCGAGAAAATAGAAACTGGTTCTAATAAAGATAAATCCGGAAGACTATGGACTCGAAAAGCCCAGCGTTTATCTAAAAATATAGGTGGTAGAATAGGTTCAGAATTAACTGAAAATTTGAGAAAAGCTTATGGTAGTAAAATTAAATTTTTATTAAAAGATTTACAACAAACAATAAAAAATACCAAAAGTCAAAAAGGTCAAAATTTAAGAAGAAAATATTTAGATGATAAATATTTAAAAGAATTAGATAAAGACAAATCATTTTTAATAGATTCTAAATATAATTTAATTAAAGGTTTAAAATCAATAAACGAAGTTAAACAAGAATTAAAACAAGAAAACTATAAAAATTCTACTATAGAAAAATTTCTTAGACCTTATAGAGAAATATTAAGAGAACGAATGGGTTTAAAAATTAAAGAACCTAGTATAGGTAAACCTTATAATAGTGCTTTAGCAGATGAAATAGAAAGAAGTTTTTTAAAAAAATCCGAATTTAACCAAGGTGGATTAGCAGAAAGAATACAAAAAAGAATTGGTGGTAAAATAGTAAAAAAAGCTGGAGAAAAAATTTACTATCATTTAACAGCTACAAAAAATGTTAAAAATATAAAAGATAAAGGTTTTAATCCTTTAGCAGATACTAACTTTGTAAAAGCAGGAGGAGACAGGTATCAAAAAGATATGGGTTTATTTTTATTTACAAATCCAATAGCAGCTCTTAAGTTTGCAAAATCAAGATTTTGGAGACAGTTAGGTGATAAAGATGAAAAATTAAAAATTATTCCAGTAAAATTAAAACCGGGTACTGTAGTTAAAACAGATACATCGGGAGACCCTGACCTAGGTTCAAATGCTATGAACAAACTTGGATTAGATGAATATGCAAAACAAAACTATCCAACTCATTCAGTTTTTGTATCAGCAAATAATAATAAAAATATTGGTAATTTTTTAAACAAAGATATTATTTTAAGTAAGGGTAAAACTATAGGTGAATTAATTCGGAATCCAAAAAATCCTTCTAAAAAAAGAAATATATATGGTGATAAAAGTTGGTACCCAAGGGAAGAAGATTTATCCAAGAAGATTTTATATAAAGACCCAGATGATAAAAGAATGACTTATAGTAGATTCGTAATGAAAAAACAATCAAAAAAACAAATGCAAGAATATTTAAAAGAAATAGATAAATTATTAATAGATTAATGTCTAATATACCAGAAGGATATATAAAGAAAAAAGGAGTGACAATTCCTTTTGGTTATAAATTAAGTAGTATTAAAGGTTATCTAGAACCAATAGAATCTGAATTAAAAATACTAAACAAATACATACAGTCAGTAATTAATCAAGAATACTCTTTAAGAAAAGCAGCACAGCTAATAGCTGAAGAGTCTGGTAGAAAAATAAGTCATGTAGGATTATCTAAAATAGTACAAAAAGCTCCACAACCTAAAGTAAAATATAGATATTCACCAGAACAAAGAAGAAAACAAAAACTTAATAAACAAAAAAAAGAATTAGCAAAAGCAAAACAAAGAGTAGCTTATAAAGAATCTAAACTTAAAAACGAAGAAGAAGTAATTAAAAAAGCTACTGAAAAAACTACATCCAAGATAGTAACTGAAGAGCAATTAGAACAAGTATCTCCTTCTATTAAAGAAGTATTACAAGAAAGTAATGTAATCTTTCATGCAAATGATGGTCCACAAACAGACTTCCTTGCTGCTGATGAAAAAGATGTTCTTTATGGTGGAGCTGCAGGTGGTGGTAAATCCTATGCAATGTTGGTTGACCCACTACGCTATGCTCATAAAAAAGCACACAGAGCATTAATATTAAGGCGTTCTATGCCAGAACTACGAGAAATGATTGACAAGTCTCGTGAACTATATCCACAAGCATTTCCCGGTGCTAAGTTTCGTGAAGTAGAAAAACTATGGAACTTTCCTTCAGGAGCTAAAATAGAATTTGGCTTCCTAGAAAGAGATGCCGATGTATATAGATATCAAGGACAAGCATATAGTTGGATAGGCTTTGATGAAATAACTCATTTACCTACAGAGTTTAGTTGGAACTATTTAGCCTCTAGACTTCGTACAACAGACCCTACTATAAAAACTTATTTAAGATGTACAGCTAACCCCGGTGGTGTTGGTTCTCATTGGGTAAAGAAAAGATATATAGATTCTAATGAATATAATAAAAGTTTTTTAGGTAAAGATGGTTTAACAAGAAAGTTTATTCCTGCTAAACTAGCAGATAATCCATACCTCGCAGAGGATGGAGTTTATGAACAAATGCTTAAGTCTTTACCTCCAACCCAAAGACAACAACTACTAGAAGGTAATTGGGATGTAGCAGAAGGTGCAGCTTTTACAGAGTTTGACCCAAATCTACATGTTATAACGCCATTTGCACTACCTATTCATTGGGAAAGAGTAAAAGGGATTGACTATGGTTATGCTTCAGAAAGCTGTTGTTTATGGGGAATAATGGACATAAATGACAATACTTTGATAATTTATAGAGAATTATACAAAAAAGGCTTGACAGGTGTGGAATTAGCTAGTATAATAACAGATATGGAGACAGAAGACCCTTTTTCTGTTAGTGGTGTTTTAGATACTGCAGCATGGGCAAATACAGGAACAACTGGTCCTACTGTCGGAGAATCTCTTGTTAGAGCTGGACATAAATTAAGAAGAGCTGACAAGAATAGAATACAAGGTAAAATACAATTACATGAGTATTTAAAGATTAGAGAAAATGGAAGACCTAAGTTACAGATATTTAATACATGTCCTAACTTAATAAGAGAATTACAGTCTATACCATTATCTAAAACTAATCCAGAAGATGTAGATACTCACGCTTCTGACCATGCATATGATGCTTTGCGTTATATGATTATGAGCAGACCAAGAATGGAAAGTCCTTTAGAAAGAATTAGAGGATTAAAAAGAGAAATGTATAAGCCTGTTGATTCTACATTTGGTTATTAAAATATGGTAGAAGAAAATACATTTTTAAATGCTAATCATCTTTATGAAGAAGTTGAAGGTGAAGCTGGTAAAACACTAACTTTAGAAGAAGACCAACAAAGAAATCTTATTGGTATTATTAAAGGTCGTTATGCTCAAGCAGAAGAATCTAGAAGTATTGCTGAAAAAAGATGGTTAAGAGCTTATGAAAATTATAGAGGTCTTTACAGTAAAGCATTAAAGTTTAGACAATCTGAAAAATCTAGAGTATTTGTTAAAGTAACTAAAACAAAAGTATTAGCAGCTTTTGGTCAACTTGTAGATGTTATATTTGGTACAGGAAAATTTCCAATAGGAATTACCGAAACAAAAGTACCAGAAGGTGAAACATCTTTTGCTCATTTAGATGCTTCTAATCCTATGCCGGGTTTAGAAATAACTCAAGGTGAAGTACCAGATGATATAGGTAATAGAATAGATAATCCTTATGATGTTGGCTATGAAGGGGATGGTAAAGTTTTAAAACCCGGAGCTACTTATTATAATGGAATTTTTGAAGATAGTCTAGAAGACCAAGCTAAAGAAGCAGGTATACTAGCTGATGGTATAAGTTATAATCCACAAGAATTAGAATTATCTCCAGCACAAAGAGCTGCAAGAAGAATGGAGAAACTTATCCATGACCAAATAGAAGAATCAAAAGGTTCTTCTGAAATACGAAATGCTCTTTTAGAATCTGCTTTACTAGGTACAGGGATTGTAAAAGGACCATTTAACTTTAATAAGAAACTTCATAAATGGGAAAAAAGTGAAGATGGACAAAGACAATATAACCCATTAGAAGTTAGAGTACCAAGAATAGAGTTTGTAAGTTGTTGGGATTTTTATCCAGACCCTAATGCAACTAATATGGAAGAATGTGAATATGTAATTCATAGACACAAAATGAATCGTAGTCAATTAAGACAACTACGCAACATGCCTTATTTTGATGAAGAAGCAATAAGAAATGCAATTCAAATGGGAGCTAACTATGTTGAAAAAGATTTTGAAAGTCAGTTAAAAGATGATGTAAGAGCTGATGAAGATTATCATAGTAGCTTTGAAGTTTTAGAATATTGGGGAATGATGGATGCAGAATATGCAAGAGAAGTTGGAATAGATTTACCTGATAGTGTAGATGATTTAGATGAAGTACAAGTAAATATATGGACATGTGGACATTATTTATTAAGAGCTGTATTAAATCCATTTACTCCATATAGAATACCTTATCATTCTTTTCCATATGAAAGAAACCCATATAACTTTTTTGGTATTGGCGTAGCAGAAAATATGGATGATTCTCAACAGATTATGAATGGTCATGCAAGAATGGCTGTAGATAATTTAGCTATGGCTGGTTCGTTAGTATTTGATGTAGATGAATCTGCTTTAGTTGGTGGACAAAGCATGGAAATATATCCCGGAAAAATATTCCGTAGACAAGCAGGAATGCCCGGACAAGCTATACACGGTTTAAAATTTCCTAATACAGCACCAGAAAACATGATGATGTTTGACAAGTTTAGACAACTTGCAGATGAACAAACTGGAATACCTAGTTACTCTCATGGTCAAACAGGAGTACAAAGTATGACAAGGACTGCTTCAGGTATGTCAATGTTACTAGGAGCATCTAGTTTAAATATAAAAACTGTTGTCAAGAATCTTGATGACTTTTTATTAAAGCCACTTGGAGAATCTTACTTTCAATGGAACATGCAGTTTCATGAAGGTGAATTAGATATTGAAGGTGATTTAGAAGTTAAAGCTACTGGAACAAATAGCTTGATGCAAAAAGAAGTTAGAAGTCAAAGACTTACTATGTTCTTACAAACTGCACAAAGCCCAGCTATTGCTCCATTTGTTAAGATTTCTAAACTCGTAAGTGAACTTGCTTATAGCTTAGATTTAGACCCTGATGAAATACTCAATGACCCTGAAGAAGCAGCTATCATGGCACAAATAATAGGAATGCAAAATGCTGGACAAACAAATGGCGAAGAAGCTCAATCCATTGGTCAACCACCCACAATGGGAAGTGTTCAAGGAGTACCTCAAGGACCTCAAGAACTTGGAACTACAGGCACTGGTGGGGGCAACATCGGAACAGGAGATGTTCCGTTACCAGGGGAAGATAGCTTTTCTGGTACGATTAGAGCAACTGGACCTACAAGTTAAAGAGGCAATAACAAGAAAAGAGGAAATATAATATGCCACATGGAAAAGGAACATATGGAAGCCAAGTAGGAAGACCTAGAAAAAAAGGTGGACTGCTTCAAGATAATAGAGAACAATATTCTATAGGTGGTATTATAAGTAGAATAGCTACATTAAGGTCACAAAAATATAAATTAGAAAGAGAGTTATGGTCTGAAAATATGTCACAAGCTAATCAAAATAAACATTTTAAGAAAATTGAAGTTATTGATAAAGAACTTAATATGTTAGAAAAACAACTTGATGAAGGAAGTGCTTATGAAGGAAAAGCAGTACTAGAAGAAGAAATGTCTGACCTTGCTTTTGAATTAAAAAATAGAGGTTTTTCAGATGATAAAATTGATAAATTATTAGAAGAAGTTTTTGAAAATAGAAACTATTCAGAATTAGAAGAAGCATTATCTAGAACACCTAAACAAGAAGGTGGTCCTATAGATGATGAAATGCAAGAAATTCATAATAATTTAATGAATTTAGGAATTACTAAAGAAGAAATAAATATTATAAAAAATAATACTATTGCTTCCAAACCTGTAAGAGCTATTATAAATAGAACAGAAAAAGAAATGAATGTTGAACCGGGTAATCTTTATACACTTATTAATAGTATTGCTAAACAAGAAAAGAGAGAACCTAAAAAAACAGGTGGTTTACTTCAAGATGATAGAGAACAATATGTTGGTGGTGGTACTTCTAAAATGCTTTCTAAAGGAATGTCAAAAATGTTTTTAAAGAAAACTAAATATGAAAAAAAAGTATTACAAGAAATTAATGAAATAGAAAAATTTTTATTAGATAATAAATATCCTGAAGCAACTATTTTTACTAAACAAGAACTTACTAAAATTAAAAAAGAAATAGGTTCAGATTTAGAATACTTAGATTTTTTAACTGAATTTAGAGCTATAAAAGAAGGAGACATTGATTATATTAAAAGTAATAAAAAAAGAAAAGGAAAACAAGAAGGTGGTCCAATGTCTATGGATGACCAAATGCAAATGGCAATGACTATTGTTGAAGAGCCAGAAATGATAGAAGAAGAAAAAGAAACAAACATGCTTCCAGATAATGATATGGAAGATAATTACACAAGATTTATAATGGATGAAGCATTAACAGAAGATGAAGAAGATATGCTTACATCAAAATTAGAACAAGATGAGGAACTAGCTATGCTATTTGATAAAGTCATAGATGTTGCTCAAGAATTTGCTGGGTCTGGTCCTGTAGAAGGACCGGGTTCAGGAGTCTCTGATTCGATACCTGCAAGGTTATCGGATGGAGAATTTGTTTTTACTGCAAAAGCTACAGAACAAATCGGAGAAGACACTTTAATGTCTATGATGAAAGAAGCTGAAGCTCAAGCAGACCAAAGACAAGAATTAGCTATGGGTGGTACACCCTTGAGTGAAGAAGAAAAAATGTTAGAAGAAATTGAAACTAGTGATGATTCTAAAAGAGTAGCTAGAAAAATTTCTGATAATATGATGGACCCTTATACTCAAGATAGGTATGTCCGTAGCTAACAAGCGATAGAGCTACCCTATTAGCGTAGGCACTTTATCAAACTAAAACCGAAAGGCTACCTTTACAATACAAGCCCTGCAAGTCGACATCGCAGCTACCTTGTAAACAAAGCCCCAATTAGGAGAAAAGAAAATGACTAATAAAGTCCAAAAAGAGGAAACGCCAAATCCTTATAACGCAAATAAACCTTGGCACAAAGGCGATGATAAACCTTTTATATCATCAGAAAATCTTTATTTTGAAGAACCTTCTGATAAAAATAAACTTTTTAACAGTAACGATGTCACAGATATTGAAGCTGAAGGAAGTGTAAATAGAGAAGAACTGGAAACTAAAAAGGCTACTCCTTATAAAAAACCAGATTACAAAAAAAGATATGATGATTTAAAAAAACATTATGATAATAAACTTAACGAGTTTAAACACAGAGAAGAAGAGTTAATAGAGGAAGCTACTAAAAATAGAACCCAATATAAAGCTCCAAAATCTGAAAAAGAACTAGAAGAGTTTAAAAATAATTATCCTGATGTGTATGAAGTTGTAGAAACTGTTGCTCATATGCAATCGGAGACTAAAGCAAAAGTTCTAGAAGAACGCCTTAGCAAACTCCAAGAAAGAGAGAATCAGTTAATACGACAAGATGCAGAAAAAAGGTTAAATGAAAGACATCCTGATTTTGAAGATATTAGAAACAGCGATGATTTTCATACTTGGGCAAAAGAACAGCCTGAGTCTATTCAAAAATGGATATACTCAAATGCTGATGATGCCGATTTAGCTTCTCGTGCTTTAGATTTATTTAAGAAAGATTTAGGTATTGAACCTACAAAGACTAAGTCATCTTCTAAACCGACCAGAAAATCTGCTGCAGATATGGTTTCAACTAAAACAACAACAGTTGAACCAAAGCAGGAGAAAGTATGGTCAGAAAGGGAGATTGCTGCATTAAGTATGGCAGAATTTGATAAGTACGAACAGGAAATATCAGATGCTATGCAAGAAGGCAGAATCGTTAAATAAACTATATAACTTAAAGGAGAAAGTATCATGGCTCAATATTTTGAACCCTCAACTGATACCGATGCTAACTTTGCTAACTCCGTAAGTGGACAAACAAATAGTTTCTTTTTACCTTCGGTTTACTCTAAAAAGGTTTTAAACTTCTTTAGAAAAGCCTCGGTAGTTGAAGCTATCACCAACACAGATTATGCTGGTGAAATTTCCTCTTATGGAGACTCAGTAAAGATTATCAAAGAACCTGTAATTTCTGTGTCTGATTACACAAGAAATACAGATACTACACAAACTAAACTAACAGACCAAGAGATTACTTTAGTTGTTGATAGTGCTAAAGCTTTCAAATTCATCGTAGATGATATTGAAACTAACATGTCACATGTCAACTTTAAAGAAGTTGCTTCTAGCTCTGCTGCATATGCATTAAAAGATTCATATGATGCTGCTGTTATTGCAACTATGTTCTCTGGAGTTTCTAGCTCATCACCGGACCATGTGTTAGGTGCTGATAATGCTACAGACTTAGGTGCTGGAGTTTATGATGGAACTGGTAACATAGATTTAGGTGTGTCTGGTGAAACAGACCCTCTAGACCTTTTAGCTAGAATGGCAAGACTTTTAGATGAACAAAATGTACCTGAAGAAGGTAGATGGTTTGTTGCAAGTCCTGACTTCTACGAAGTACTAGGTCAATCAGCTTCTAAATTGTTATCTGTAGACTTCAACGCAGGTCAAGGTTCAATTAGAAACGGACTAGTTTCAAGTGGTAAACTAAGAGGATTTGATATGTACAAATCTAACAACATTGCCTCAACATCTAATGCTGCTGGTAAATGTATGGGTGGTCATATGTCCTCTACTGCAACTGCTAATACTATTCTCTCAACAGAAGTGTTAAGAGACCCAACATCGTTTGGTGATATAGTAAGAGGTCTTCATGTCTATGGTGCAAAAGTACTTAGAAGTGAAGCTCTAGTAAGTGCATTCTATGGTATTGATTAATATCAATTCGGGGGAGTCTTCGGACTCCTCCATTTTTTAAAAGGGATATAATGAGTTTATACGACAATATAAATAAACGAAAAAAAGAAGGAACAAGTAGACCTAAAAGTAAATCTACAATAACTCCTAAAGCTTATGCAAATATGAAAGCAGGTTTTCCAAAAAGAAAAAAATATGGACATGGTGGTAAAATAGAAGCTATGCCTAAAGCAAAACCTTGCTAATATGAAAGTTAAAGCACCTAAAGGCTATCATTGGATGAAACAAAAAAATGGTAGTTTTAAATTAATGAAACACACAGGAAAGTTTGTCAAACACAAAGGTGCAAGTTTAACAGCAAACTTTGCAATACAAAAACAACATAAAAAATAATGGCAACAACATATTTAGATTTAACAAACGAAGTTCTTAGAGAACTAAATGAAATTCCTTTAACCTCTGCAAACTTTGCAAACGCAACAGGCTTACAAAAATTTGTTAAAGATGCAGTTAATAAATCTATATTTGATATAGCTAACCAAGAACCACAATTACCTTTCTTTAGTGCAGGTGTAAGTGGTGGTACAGACCCTTTCTATGGTAATGTAACAGTAGCAAGTGTAGCAGGACAAAGGTGGTATACTTTAAAAGCTGATAGCTCTAGTATAACTACGGACTATGCTTCAATAGATTGGGATGATTTTTATATAACAACAATAAATGTAAGTGGTGAGTCAAGCCCTTATGTTTCTAAAGGATTAAAATTTTTAACATTAGATGATTGGAAAAGATATTATAGGGATAGTGAAAATGCAGATGATGCTAATTCAACCCATGCTGAACCAATACATGTTATTAAGTCTCCAGATAGCAGGAAGTTTGGATTAAGTCCAATACCTGATAAGGTTTATAATGTACATTTTTATGCATTTACTAAACCTACAGCTTTAGATGCTCATGGAGATACAATGGCATTACCAGAACAATATAGTAATGTTGTGACTGCAAGGACTAGATACTATGTATGGCAGTTTAAAGAAAGTCCACAACAAGCTATGATGGCAGCAGATGATTATAAAAAAGGAATGAAAAGTATGAAATCAAATCTAATGAATCCAACGCCAAAATACATGACAGATGATAGGACATATTTTTAATGGCAAGTAGTCAACCCTATACAGTTGCAGTAAACGGAGGTTTAGTTAAATCAGCTAATGTAATTGATTTACTTAAGACTCCCGGAGTTGCAAAAGACTTAAGAAACTTTGAGGTTTCTACCGAGGGTGGCTATAGAAGAATTAATGGGTATCAAAAATTTGGTACTACAAGTGCTACACAACCTACAGGTGGTACAACAAATATACTAGGTGTATTTCCTTATGCAGATGGTGTTATAGCTACTGCAGGAACAGGAATATATTTTAGTAATGATGGACAGACTTGGGTAAACATTAGTAGAAGTTCTGTATCAGGTAGTGGTGATAACTATTCAACCTTTACCGGTAGAAGTACTTTAACAAGAACTTCACAAGGGCAATGTCAATTTACATTATTTGATGGTGCTACTTATGATTATGGTTTAGTAATTATTGCTGATGGAGCAAATAAACCTTATGCATTTAGAATGGAAGGTAGTGGTAGTTTAAGTGGTAGAACATTTTTTGCAGAGGAAATAACTGTATCAAGTACTAAAAGTGTTAAATATGTTACAACTCACGATAAGCATTTAATAGCTGCAGGAGTTGAAGATAACTTAAATACAATTTATTATAGTGGTACATTAGACCCTACAGATTTTACAAGTACTGGTTCAGGTAATATTGTATTAGAGGACCAGATAGAAGGAATCAAAGGATTCCGTAATGAATTATTTATATTTTGTACCAATAGTATATTTAAATTAATAAACATAAATGATTCAAGTAATATAGCTATTGTACCAGTAACAAAGAATGTTGGTTGTTTAAGTGGCTATAGTATTCAAGAGATTGGTGGTGACTTAATATTTTTAGCACCAGATGGTTTCAGAACAGTAGCTGGTACAGCAAGAATTGGAGATGTTGAGTTAGGTACAGTTAGTAAATCTATTCAACCTTTAATTACAGATTTAGCAGAGAATATAAATACATTTGTAATAGATAGTATTGTATTAAGAGATAAATCACAATACAGATTATTTTATACAAATACAAGTTTAGAAAATACTCAACAAAAAGGAATTATTGGAACATTAAGACCAGATGGATTTCAATGGTCAGAGACAAGAGGATTAGAAGTTACTGCAATTAGTTCAGGTTTTGATAATAATAATGTTGAACAATATTATCATGGTGATACAAATGGATATGTTTATCAACATGATATAGGAAATAATTTTGATGGTAGTAATATACTAGCAAGATATGAAACACCTAATTATGATTATGGTGATTTAGGAACTTTAAAAACTTTACATTATGTTAGAGTATCAGCAAGTTCCGAAGGTATAACAGAGCCAGATATACAAGTTAGATTTGATTATGGTAATACTGATATACCACAACCACCAGATTTATTTGATTTAGGAGTTATAAATCCACCTTCAAAGTTTGGAGATGCTTTATTAAATACAAATGTATTTGGTGGTGGTGATAACCCTTTAATAAGGATTCCATTACAAGGAAGTGGAACCAGTAACAATTTTACAATTATAAGTGATGACACAAAACCACCATATACGATAAATGGTTTTTATGTAGATTACATACCTTCAGGCAGGAGATAAATAAATGGCAGGATATACAAGACAAAGTTCATTTGCAGATGGAGATACAATTACTGCTGCATTATTCAATGATGAATATAATCAGTTAGTAAATGCATTTAATAATTCTACAGGACATACACACGATGGCACATCAGCTTCTGGTCCTGTTATAGGATTAATAGGAGATGCAGGAGAAACTTCTCCAAACAACAAAGTTTTAATAGACACTACAAATAATTTTATTGAGTTTTATGTAGAAGTATCTAGTAGTTCAGTACAACAATTATACATAGCTGATGGAGCTATTGTTCCTGTTACTGATAATGATATTGATTTAGGTACTAGCTCACTTGAATTTAAAGATTTATATATAGATGGTACAGCTTATGTAGATACTATAAACTTTAATGGCACAGCAATTACATCAACTGCTGCTGAACTAAATATTTTAGATGGAGTGACATCCACAGCAGCCGAGCTTAATATTCTTGATGGAGTTACTGCAACTGCATCAGAACTGAATATTATGGATGGAGTTACTGCAACTACAGCAGAACTAAACATTATGGATGGTGTAACTGCAACTACTACCGAATTAAATATCATGGATGGTGTAACATCCACAACAGCCGAATTAAATATATTAGATGGTAAAGCTTTTCTTGATGAAGATGATATGTCTTCTGATAGTGCTACAGGTATTGCTTCTCAACAATCTATTAAAGCTTATGTAGATTCACAGGTTACAGCACAAGATTTAGATGCTACTACAGATAGTGGCACAATAGCAATAGATTTAGATAGTGAAACATTAACTATTGCAGGTGGTGAAGGTATTGATACTTCTGCTTCAAGTAATACAATTACTATTGCTGGTGAAGATGCAACAACAAGTAACAAAGGTGTTGCTTCATTTAGTTCAGATGATTTTACAGTTTCTAGTGGAGCTGTAAGTTTAGCAACAACTTCAACTGCTGCAGAGCTTAATATACTAGATGGTGTAACAGCTACTACAGCAGAACTAAATATTCTTGATGGAGTTACTTCAACTGCTACAGAACTAAATTTATTAGATGGTGTTACAGCAACTACAGCCGAGTTAAATATATTAGATGGTGTTACTAGTACTGCTGCAGAACTAAATATATTAGATGGTGTAACAAGCACAGCAGCAGAGTTAAATATTTTAGATGGCGTTACAGCTAGTGCAACTGATATAAATCTCATAGATGGTATAACAAACGGAACAGTAATAGCAAGTAAAGCTATTATAACAGATGCAAACAAAGATATTACTGGTGGTAGAAATATTACTATTAGTGGCGAATTAGATGCAGCCACATTAGATATAAGTGGTGATGCAGATATAGATGGAACACTAGAAGCTGATGCAATTACTATTGGTGGTGTTACATTAGCAGAAACAATTAGTGATACTGTAGGAGCTATGGTAACTTCTAATACAGAAACAGGAGTTACAGTTACTTATGATGATAGTGACAATACATTAGATTTTGTTATTGGAACACTCAACCAAGATACAACAGGTACAGCAGCTACAGTTACAACAGCAGCCCAGCCAAACATTACAAGTCTTGGAACACTTACAACACTTACAGTTGATAATGTAATAGTTAATGGCACAACAATAGGTCATACAGATGATACAGATTTAATGACTCTTGCTGATGGTGTTTTAACAGTAGCAGGTGAAGTTTCAATGACTACACTTGATATAGGTGGTACAAATGTTACAAGTACTGCTGCTGAACTTAATATTCTTGATGGAGTTACAAGTACTGCAGCAGAGTTAAACATCTTAGATGGAGTTACAAGTACTGCAGCAGAGTTAAACATACTTGATGGAGCAACAGTTGTTGTTGGTGAACTTAATTATTTAGATTTAGGTTCTACTGCTGTAGGTACAGCTATTGCTTCTAAAGCAGTTATATTAGACTCTAACAAAGATTACACAGGTTTAAGAAACTTAACAATTACAGGTGAACTAGATGCAGCTACTTTAGATATAAGTGGTGATGTAGATATTGATGGAACATTAGAAACAGACAATCTAACAATAGGTGGTTCACAAGGTTCAGATGGACAAGTATTAACATCTACTGGTAGTGGAGTTGCTTGGGAAGATGCAGCAAGTGGTGGTACAGCATTAGATGACATATCTACCGGTGATGCTGCATCTACATTAGCAACTTCATCAGGGAATATAACAATAGATTCACCTGCTGAAATTCTTTTAGATTCTGATGATGGTGTATGGAGATTTCAAGATAATGGTGGTTCTTTAATTGAATTATCTACAGGGTCTGGAAGCAGTCCAACTTTTTATAGTGCTACATCTGATGCTGATATAGTATTTAGAGGTAATGATGGTGGCTCTGCAATTACTGCTCTTACCCTTGATATGTCAGAAGCAGGTCAAGCAACTTTTAATTCAGGTATAGCATTTGGTGGTGGTTTAACAACTGCAAGTGGCGTTAACCTTAATATTTTTTCAGGGGATGGAAGTGCTTCATCAACTATTAATCTAGGCACAAGTTCTGCAACAAGATTACACATAGATAATGATGGTAATATTGGAATTGGAACGACTAGTCCCAACTACACACTAGGAGTTCACAAAGCAGCAGCTAGTTCAAACTATATGCAAATAACTAATAGTGATACAGGTAGTGGTAGTGGTGATGGTTTCCTTATTGGTGTAGCTAGTGATGAAGCTGCAACTATTTGGAATCAAGAAAATACAAGAATGGTTTTTGGTACTAATGGCACAGAAAGGATGCGTATTGCTAGTGATGGAAATATAGGAATTGGCACAACTGATGCAGGTAATGCAAAGCTTGTTTTAAATGGTGCTATCAGTTCAGGTGCTGATACTGCTATGATTGATTTTGATGGCTTTGGTACTTATGGTGCAGATTCTTCACAATCAATTAACTTTAGAATGGGTAGAACTGGACAAGCTACTGACCAAGCTGCACAAATAAGAAGTATTTTCCAAGGTGGTGGTGCTACTGCAGGTCAAACAAGTGTTGGGTTTGAGTTTCGCCCTGTTACAAATGATACTGTAGCTACAACTGTTCGATTTAGTGGTACTGGTCAAAGAATACAATTTAATACTGATGAAATACCACAATCAGCTAATCCTATAACAAACCAAGCTATTGTAATAGGTCCTTCAAGCTCTGGTGCTATAACACAAGGATTAACAAATGCCACAGTTTTACAAAATAGAAGTGGTGAATTATATGCTGTAGATTCTTCACATAATAACACACAACTTACACCACATAACTGGGGTTTAATAAGTTCAGGACCAAGTGAAGAATTAGCTTGGACATATTATTCACAAAGACCAAATCCAAGTAACAACGAACAACTGCAAACAATAAATGTTGATATGGCAAAAGTAGTTAGAAAAGTAGAAGATTTAGTTGGTGAAAAACTTATATACACAGAAAATTCAGATAAAGATGGACATACTTTCCAAACTATTATTTCTGATATACAAACCACACTAGCAGATTTAAAAACAAGAGTAGAAACTCTAGAAGGATAACAGGAGAATAATATGGCAATATCTTACGAATGGGATTGTAAAACTTGTGATACATACCCAACAAAAAGTGGTAAATCAGATGTAGTTTACAATGTGCATTGGAGGCTTACAGCTACCGATGATACTAATAAAGACAGCAATGGTAATAACTGGACTGCTTCAATATGTAATACACAAGAAGTAAGCACCGATGATTTATCTAATTTTAAAAATTGGTCTAGTCTTACTAATAGTGATGTTCAAGGATGGGTTGAAGCTGCTATGGGTGCTAATAAAGTTACTAAACTTAAATCAGGCTTAGATGTACAGATAGCAGAAAAAATTACACCTACAAGCGTACAAAAAACTATAGGTTAATATGGAACTAACACCTTATTTATTTTGGAACATCTTTATAACTTTGGTGTTAGCCCCGATACTCTATAGTATTAAAAGTAATACTGCAGAGGCTAAAAGAATTGACATACTTTTAAACAAAACTCGGGAAGAGATTGCAAAAGATTATGTAACTAAACAAGAAGTAAAAGATGATATGAATGTTCTCATGGACAGATTAGAAAAATTACATGAAAAGGTTGACAAACTTTTTGAAGTAAAGTAAAATAGGAAAAGCTATGGCTAAAAAGGAAAAGAAAAAATATCAAAAAAAATATACTACAGGTGGTAGAGTAGATATGCGTAAAGGTGGTAGAGTAAAATACCAGCTTGGTAGAGCTGTTGAAGAACCTAGAGAAGAAGAAATGTCTATAGAAAGACAAGGAAATAATACTAATAAAGAAATACCTACACCTTCTTATATAGATAATCCTCCAACAAATTCTGTAGATAATAGAACAATTACAAAAATGCCAGAGCAGCCTAATCCTAGAGATGAAATGATTTTTGCTAATAATCAACAATCAGTATCTATGGGTGTAGATGATGTTATGGATGGCAGAGGAAGAGGCAGAGGTAGAAATGATGGTACAACAAAAGATAATAGAGAACCTAGAGACCCTCCAAATGGTCAGACTACAATAACAGGTGATAATGGTTTTATCTATTCATGGGATGGTTTTAAATATGTAAACACAGGACAAAAAGCAGGTGATACTACATTAACAGATACTACTACAGAACAAGATGAATTTGCTGGAATGACAGGTAAACAAAAAACAGATTTGTTTGAATCTGAAAGAGGTCAAAGAATAATAAAAACAGGTAGAACTGCAGAAGAAATAGCTGCTGGTAAAGTTCCAGAAGGAATGATACCTGAACAAAAACTTGTACCTCTTGAAAGAGGAAAAGACTATGAAGCAGAAACAATAGCATTAGCTGAAAGAAAAGGAGTTACTCCAGAATATATAAAAGAAGTTGGACCAGAAGCTGTACAATTAATGGAAGATATTTCTACAGTAAAAACTCCAGAGCCTGTTACTGCTTCTACTTTTAATGCAGATACTATAACTGAAGGAGTACAAGTAAATGCTGCTAAAGGAGAAATGCAAGATAATGCTATAGCTAAAGCTATGGGAGTAGATAGAGTTACACCAGTAGAAGGAGCAGAAGTTGAAATAGAACCCGGTGCTTTAGCACAAAGAGTAGTAGGAACATTAAGTGATGAAGCAAAAGCATCAGCAGCACAAGTAGCTGGTACATCTTTAGCTAGAATAACAAGAGCTAAAAAACAATTAAGAAATGCAGGATTATCAGAAGAAGATATAACAAGTCTTGGTAATGACCCTGAAGATTTAGAAGCTAGGCTAACAGATTTTACAGAAGCACAAAGAGGTATGATAGCTGGATTACCTAAAGAAGCTTTAGTGTCTAATCAAATGGATAGTCTTTTAAGTGGTATGGAAAATGGTGAGATACCTACATGGGCTAGACCTGCTGTTGCTAGTGTAGAAGCTATGTTAGCTAAACGAGGTTTAAGTGCTTCTAGTGTTGGTAGAGATAATTTATTTAATGCTATTATACAAAGTGCTGTACCTTTAGCTCAAAGTAATGCACAAGCTATACAACAAAGTGTAAGTCAACAAAAATCTATTGAAGCACAAGCAGAATTACAAAATGCTCAAATGAGGCAACAAACAGCTTTAAGTAATGCTGATAAAGTATTTAATCTTAATATGGCTCAATTTAATGCTGACCAACAAACAGAGTTAAGTAATAGTAAGTTTATGCAAACTATAAGTTTAACTGAAGCTAGTAATGAACAACAAGCTACAATACAAAATGCTGTATTAATGTCACAAGCTAATTTAGCTGAAGCTAATATAGAAGGTCAAAGAAGAATACAAAATGCTAAAAACTTTTTAGCTGTAGATATGGCTAATTTAAATAATAAACAACAAGCAAATGTATTACAAGCTCAACAAGAACAACAAAGAATGCTTAGTAATCAAGCTGCTACAAATGCTGCAAGACAATTTAATGCTGCTAGTGAAAATCAAACTCAACAGTTTATGGCAAATCTTAATGCTCAAATGGAACAATTTAATTCTCAACAAATAAATGCTTCAAAGCAATTTAATGCACAGCAAACAAATGCTGCAGAAGCTCGTAGAGCAGGAAGAGATGCTGATTTAAATAAAGCAAATGCTGCTATAGTAAATCAAGTAAGACAGTTTAATGAACAAATAGATTTTAATAGAGACCAATTTAATACACAAAATGCATTAGCAATTCAACAGTCAAATGTAGAATGGAGAAGAAGAGCAAATTTAGCTGATACAGCAGCACAGAATGCTATTAATCAAGAAAATGCTAAAATGACATTTAGTATGACTTCAGCAGCTCAATCATTTTTGTGGCAGGAATTAAGAGACCAAGCTGATTATAACTTTAGATGGGCTAATGATACTGCTACAAGAAAAGTACAAGCTATGATAGCTGCTGCTAGTGCTGAAGGAGATGTTGCTAAAAATTGGCAAAGTAATTTTAATAATATATCTAATACAATAAATAATATCTTTGGGTTAGGAGATTAATATGGGATTTTTAAGAAAGACAGTTAAAAAAATAGGTAAAGCAATTAAGAAGGTTGTTAAAAAAGTTGGTAAAGCTTTTGGTAAACTAGGTATTGTAGGTCAACTAGGTTTAATGATGTTTATGCCTCAGTTTGGTTTAAGTAATATATGGGGAAGGTTAGGTTCTTTTGCTAAAACAGGTTCTAGCTTACTACATAAAGCTGTTGGACACATATACAATGCAGGTAATGCAGTAGGTAAAGTTTATAAAACTGTTACTGATGCTATTGGTAATGGATTTGACAGAGCTAAAAATCTTATTAAAGGAGAAGGTTTTACATTAACAGACCCTAGTAAAGCATTATTTGGACCTCAAGGAAAATTTAATAGACTAAAAGATGGTGATACTTTATTTGACCCTGTTAAAACTGCAGAACAAAAGTTTGTAGAAGAAAAAGGATTATCAATAGATTTAGATGCTACTGACAAAGCAGGAATTAAATTTGATGTTGAAGGCTCTAAAAAATTTAGTGATGCTATTGCTAAAAGTAATGTAGACAAAGAAAAATTAAGTTTATTAGCTAAAGGAAAAGATATAGTTTCTGAAACATATAGACAAGCTGTTAATAAAATTACAGACCCGACTGAACTAGCTGACTCTATAACAAGTGGAGCTTTGTCAGGAATTTCTTCAAAAATATCAATGGAAGTAGCAGGAGATATGCCTGTACAAAAACATGTAACTACTAATTTAGATTTAGCTTCTTTAACTAACTATAGTCAAGGAAATGTAATAAGTGAAGTAGATTTTATGCAAGGAAACAATGCTTATCAATCAATGGGAAGTACTTGGGGTGCTAGTAGTAGTATAGCTGCTCCTTATTTAACTAAGTATACATTTGGAAATGTAGGATAAATTATGGCAGAACAATATAATCAACAAGGAATAGATGCATTAGTAAATTCAGGTAGACCTATACCCGGACAGTCATTAACGAATAATCCAGACCAAAAATATCCTTGGGAAGGACCACCAGAATATACAAATTTTAGACAAGCTTTAAACTTTATAACTGACCAACTATTAGAAGAAGATATTTTTGTTCCTCTTATAAAAGGTATAGGAGATGGAGTTCCTTTAAGTGATATAGCATTACAAATATTACAAACAGGTTTTCAACAAGGTAAATGGAATCCTGATTTATTAATGATGTTGGTAGAACCTACTATTTATACATTAATGGCATTATCAGAAAAAGCAGGTATAAACTATCGTATAAATGGTGATGAAGAAGATGATATAGATTCTGAAGATGAAAATGATATTGCACAAATGAGAGCTAATAATTTAAAAAAATATACTCAAAATAAAATAGCAAAAGAATCTAAAGTTCCTTCAGGAGTATTACCTCAAGAAATATTACAAGAAATTGAAAATGTTGAAATGCCTAAAAGTCTATTAAGTAAAGAAGAACCACAACAAGAAAAAGAAAGCTTGTTGTCTAAAGGAGAAGAATAATGTCTACATTTTATGATGATGGTGGAGTAAACTTTGCACAAGAGCAATTTGACAAAGCTAGAGATAGAAGAGATAAAGAAGCTAAAAAACAAGAAAAGTTTGCTAAAAGATTACAAATAGCTAATATGGCTATTACAGGAGCTAATCTTGCTTTAAATAATAAAGCAGATAAATTAGAAACAAAAGGATTACTTGCTAGAGAACATTACTTAAGTGCTAATCAAAATGCTTTAGATTTTAATAAAGAATATAATGACTATGTAAATCAAGGATATGAAATGAAAGATATATTTGAATTACAAACATTAGAAAAACTTAATGGTTATATAACAGAAAAATATGGTGAAGGATATCAATCAGATGCTGTAAAAAAAATAGCAAGAGACTATATTTCAAATCAAGAAAATTTTGAAGCTTACAGAAAAATGGTAGAAGCTTATCAAAAAATACCCGGCTTAAATCGAGAAGAAATGATAGACCTTATTAAAGCAGAAGAAATGCCACCAAGAAATATAGCAGAGTTTTTTGGTAATAAACTAAAAAAAATATCTATGTCTCATGATGAAAATACATTAGGTCAAGAAGATAAATTAGCAAAGCAAAGAAAATTAGGTGGATTAATTGGTACAGATTTTGATAATCTTAAAACAGCTATAACAGAATTTGGAGATGTTGGTAATCCTATTGATGAATTAGTAGATTATATTAAAGATAATCCAGATAAAGCTTTACTTTATAAAGATGCTGAACAATCGACTATTCAAGTTCCTACGCGTGATTCTTATGGTAATGAAAGATTAGTTACAAAGATAATTAGTTCAGCAATAGGAGCTAATAAGCAACCTATTTTGCTTGGTGAAGTAGTTGTTGGTGAAGCAGAAAAAAAAGCTTCTATTAAACCAATAAATAATGCTGATATACCTATTATTGCACAAGAAATAGAATCTATAATAGATTCTGTATCATCAGGAGATGAAAAACAACATATAAAATTACGCTGGGAAGAAGTTTCTAAAAGAAATAATGAAAGTCTTAAATTGGGTGCTACTAAAAATATAATGCATACAATGGCAGAATTAAAAAGAACATACAATATGAATCATTCTATGGCATTACCATTAGCTACTGAGTTTGTTTTAAGTCAAGAAGATGGTGTAAATGGTCAGATAGATACTGTTATGAGTCAATTTGATATAGATAAAATTAGAAAACAAGTAAATGCTCGTGAATTTTCTATGTATATAGAGGATATAAATAAAAATAATGAGAATCCATATAATAGAAAAATGAAAATTTTAAATATGCGTAACGATATAGTTGATGCTATTAATAAATCAGAAAATATGGATATAGATTCTAAAACAAGAGAATTAATTGCTTTAGATTCTATTATGGTAGAAAACGGATTCTCTACAATAGAAGAAGAAAATCAAAGAAAGATAGACAATGCTAACATACCTAAAGAAGAAAAAGAGTTTTTAGAAGAAGTAAATGAACAAAGTGTTTTTATGAAAAGTATGAAGAGTGTAATTTATGGTCCTGATGGAGAATTAGATGGCTTAGAAATTGCTACATTATTAATACCGGGTTGGGGATTATACAAAGGTTTAAGATTTGGAGGTACATTAGCAATGAATGCATTTATGAAAACAGCAACTAAAAAAATTATATCAGACCCTAGAACTGCAAAGTTTATAGCAAAAGCTAAAAAATTTTTAAATCCTAATCAAAAAGGTAGAGAGGCTTTTATAAATAATTTAACTCCTACTCAAAAAGTTATATTTGATAATATAAATAAAAATGGTAATATAGTAAATCTTACAAAGTTTTCTAATGATATAGCATTAATGAAAGGTACATACTTAATGGGTCAATTAGCTAGAGTAAAAACACCATTACTATACGGAGCTGGTGGAGGTCTTTTCATATACGCTAGAACTAGAGGTGATGAACAACCAAATCAAGATTAAAACATGGCAATACTTAATTTTAAATCCAATAGTCCTTCTTCTGTTTTAAGAAGAGGTTACACACTTGATGATTTAGAAAATAACGAACAATTCCAAGAAATATCTGAAAGATTTTTATCATCTGTAGGTGAAAGGTCTGATGATATATTTGAATATTTACGAGACTCTGATTTTAATTTGTATAATGGTATGCAAAGAGCTATGAAGTCTGGTAATTTTACTGAGCAACAAAAAAAAGATTATAAATATCTTCGTTCTACTTTTAACAAAGCAAATATGGGAAGTTTAAAACAATATGTAGAACTTATTAAAGATTCAACAGTAGACATGGCTACAGACCCTACTTTATTAGCAGCAATGCTTTTAACTCCTATTAGTGGAGGAACTTCATTAGCTGCAAGACAAGCATTAGCTACAGGAGCTAATCAAGGTTTAAAAAATATTGCTAAAAGTAGAATTACTCCTCTTCAAAGCACAGGTCTTTTTGCTTTAGAAGGAGCTGCTTGGCAGGGTTTTGATAATCATTTTAGACAACAAACAGAAGTAAATACTAATCTTCGTAAGATGTATTCTAATCCAGAGTTAGCTAGTAGTGTAGCGATTGGTGCTTTAACTGGAGGTATCTTTGGAGGTCTTGCAAACAAAAATGAATTTTTTGAACAAAGATTAGAAAAACTTTATAGCGATGATGGTTATAGAAAAGAAGCAGGTAGTGGTTTAGTATATAATTTAAGAAAAAAGAAAGATGCTTTTATAGCTAAAACTATCGGTAGTCCTGCATGGAGATTAAAAACAGATGCAGAGTTTTCTCCTAATGCAAGATTACTTGGTCAAAAATTTACACCAGAGTTTAATAAAAGTTTAGTTAATAGGTCTAAAACAAGACTAGGATATTCTTATGGAGAAGATTTAGGATTTAGAAGAGGTAACTATAAGTTAGGATATGAAGCTGCTATAGAGCCTTTATATAATATAGGTAGAATGTCACCAGAATTAGGAGAAGAAGTTATAACTATTCTTAGAGGTGGACAAGTTCCCGGAGCTTCTAAAGCTGTTAGAGATACTGCTAAAAATTTAAGATTATACTTTGATAGTATTAGGCAGGATGCTATTGAAGTAGGTTTAAAAGTAAATGAAATTAAAAACTATTTTCCTCGTAGTTGGAATAGAGAAGCAATAGAAGCTAGACCAGATGTATTTAAAAAATTATTAGTTGATGAAGGTATTGTTCCAGAAAAAGAAGTAGATGATGTAGTCAAAGCAATGCTTAATAAACAAAATGAACTTTATAGTTCTCATTCTAATTTATTAACACAAGCTCGTAAGTTTGAAAATTTAGATGATAATAAATTTAAAGAGTTTTTAACAAATGATTTACATAGCGTTACTACTGATTACTTTATGAATGCTGCTAGAACTATAGAACATAAAAAACATTTTTTAAGTAAAGGACCTGACACAAGAATAGTAAGTAAAACAGAAAATGAAAATTTATTATTATTTAAAGAAGATAATAAGACTCAATTTAAAAAAAGATTTATTGACCCAATAAGAAAAGATTTACAAAAATTTGGTAGAGATTTAAATCCTAGACAACAACAAGAACTTATTGATGTTTATGAATCTGTAACAGGTCAAGTAAATTATTTTAGAAATGATACTTTTCAAGCTATATATGATGGAACTAAATTAGCAAATGCTATGGCTTATTTACCTTTAGCTACTGTATCTTCATTGTCAGAAGCATTTATAACATTAGGTAAAGCTCCTACATCTTCTGCAATTAAAGGTATGCAAGATGCTATAGAAAATTCTGGTAGAATATTTACTACAGAAATAGGTCAAATACTAAAAGAAAAACACAGATTAACTAATAGTGAAATAACAAGAGAAATGAATAGTGTTTTCTTATCTGTAGATGAAGCTATGGCAGATTTAACAAATCGTTTAGATGGTGAAGGATTACAGAATGAAACTTTAAAAAGAGGAGCCAGAGGTTTTTACAGATTAAATCTTCTTATACCTTGGACTAAAACTGTACAACTTGCTGCTTTTTCATCAGGTAAAGATTTAATACAAAGTAATTTAAAACAACTTGCTACAAATAAAAATATTATAGGTAAAGAGTTAAATAGAAATCAAAGAGCTAGGCGTGTAGGTGAGTTAAACGATTTAGGTGTAGATATTAAAAAAGGTTTAGAATGGTATAATAAATATGGTGATAATGTAAATATAGCTGCTAGAGAAGATAATTTTTATAGAAATGATATAATAAGAGGAGCAGGAAGATTTACAAACGGAGTTATACTACAAACTGGTAGAGAATTTGCTAATGTTCCTTTATTTATGACTAATCCTAGGGTTGATATATTTACACAGTTTTTAAGATATCCTACAGTATTTGGTAATACAGTATTAAGAAATTTTGCTAGAAGCACTATAACTGATACAGCAGTTAATGCTCCAAAACTAGCTGCATTTGTTGCTATATCTACTAATGTTGCAAAAGCTACTAACTATTGGAGAGCTAATGAAGATAATAGAAAAAGAATGGAAGAAGAAAGTGATTGGAGAGATACTCTAAAAGCTTATCAGCGTGTAGGATTACTTGGTCCAGCTGAATATCTTTTAAGAGCTGCTGAAGGTATGGCTTATGGACAAAATCCATTAGTAGCTGGTGTAGGAACAGGAGGTCCTATACTAAACGATGTTATAGGTATGACACTTTATGATAGAGGATTTTTAGAAACAGCAGCTCGTAAAGCTCCTTTTAGAGGAACTAAGAATATTTTTGATAGGGTTGTTGGTGACATAATGGAAGAATACACAGGATTTAGAGACCCTTATACTCCAATAGAAGAAGGAGCAAAAGCTTTAGATAAAAAATTAGGTGGTGGAATACAGTCAGGTGCAGATTTTATAGCAGGTATGGATGATACACAACCTTTATTTAAAGAAATAAATTTAGACAGAGAAATATTTAGCATTGGTGGTAGAGTAGGTAGAAAAATACAAGACAGCTTTTGGGTTTCTAGAGAAAAGGATAAATTGGGTAGTGGAAGGAATCCTATAACAAAAGAAGATGTTTACATGGATGATTATGGTAATTATTCTCCTACACTTAAAACTTTAATGGAAGATGCTCCAGAAGATATTACTGGTAATAAGTTAGCAAAATGGTTAAAAAAACAAAGAAGTGCTAAAGGTATAAAACAAAAAGAGTTAGACTATTTAGAGGTAGAAGAATTTATAAAAAATTATCAAGATTTTAATGGTAAAAAAGTAGCACAATCTTTATCAGATTTAAAATTACAAATTATTCCTCATGTAAGATATGAGTCTCATACCGATTCATCATCTGACTTAATAAATTTTGATAGTAAATTATTAAGTTATGAAGAAGCAAGAGATTTTTTATCTAAAAAAATAAAAAAAGAAGATACTGGAATGTATACTCATTATGAAATTCTTCAAGGTTTTGGAGAAGAGTTTAGAATAAAAAGTGAAGTATATAATTTACATAAAGATATTACTTTACCAACTGATAAAAATTTATATGAAGCTATGCCTTATGAAAAAGTAGATTTAAAAATTACTGATGATAGAGCAGCAATCGAACTAGGAGAAGTTGTAGATGATATTAGTGATTTAGAACAAGCTTTTGCTTTTGGTAATTCAAACGCTGGTTACCAACTTTATTTTCCGGGACTACAAAAATATAATCAGGATAGGGTAGAAGTTGATGAAGCAATAGAAAACAATGGAGGAATGCCTTTTAGTGCTGCAGAAGCTAGAATAAGAATGAAACAAGTTTTAGAAGATTTTGGCTTCTTAGATAATAGAGACTATTCTACACCATTAGCTATACATAAAGATGTTATAGATGAAAATTCACCCGGAGGAATTAATTATAGGAATTTTGTTTTTAGTGTAGAAGGTCCTAAAACTTTAGAACTTGAAATGAATCGTATGAAAATGATACACTTTAGAAATGAAAAAGAAAGAAAACAATTTGGACATGCTGTTACTAAAGATAGAGTCTTAGTAACTGATAAAGAAGCTGTGTTAGGAAAAAGAGGATTACCTACAAGTGGTATAAACAGTTTACACATAGAAGAACTACAGTCTGATTATATTTCTAACCTTATTGATTTCGGAATAGATACTCCTAACAATAGAAAGTTAGTGCCTAAAATTGGATATGAAAGTCAAGAAATTAAAGAACTTTTACAACGAAAAAAAATTGAAGTAAGAAAAATTTTAAGTCAACTAAGAAAAAATAGAAATTTACCATATGAACATAAGCCAGACCAAAACTATACTCCGTTATATGGTAGAGGTTCTTATGCATCTAGTGAAGGAAAAAGATTACGAGAGGCAGAGAATGAAGCCTTTAGAGAAGAGTATACTCAAAAAGAAATTAAATTATTAAATAAATTTATAAAAGAATGGAATAAAATAAAAGAAGTAGATATAAATATTTTGCGTGATTTGGATAAACAAAGAGATGGAAAAACTTCTAAAATAACTAAAGAAATAGATGAACATATTAAAAACGAATATCTATCATTAGGGAAAATGAAAGAAGTTCATGTAACAGATTATAATGATTTTTATGCTAAATATCCTGACATGCTCGTTCGAGGTATAAATAAAAGAAGACACTATGTACAAGAAAAAAGAACTTTAGAAGACCTTAAAAAAGATAGTTTACTTAAATATGATGATTATACTATAAATGGAAAGTTTGTAGAAATTACTGATGAACTAACTGCAGTTCCAGAGTTTATGAACTTAAGAACTTTAGAAAGACAGCTTGATAACTTAACAGAATCAGTTCATGAAATAAATCTTAAATATGGAAGATTTATAGAGAATCTTGTAGTAGATAATCCAATAAAAGAAGATTGGCACAAAAGAATAATAGATAGATTATTACTTCAAGCTGTAAAAGAAAATAAAGATGCTATATCTATAGCTCAATCAGATATTATAAATCAAAGATATCAAGGATATGGTAAAGAAACAAAAGATTTGTTATATGACCAAGTGTTTAAAAAATATTTAGATAAGTTAGCAAAAAGATATAATACTGTATCTAAAGTATTAGATATAGACTCTACAAATATTGTGGAATTACAGGGAGATTATTATAGAGGTCCATCTTCAATGTATGATGACCTTTCCTACAATAAAGATAATTTATTTAAAGTTAATACTTTAATTATTACTGATGAAATGAGAAAAAGAATATTAAAAGAAGGAGTTAAAACTTTTGCTACAGGTGGTTTAGTAGTAGGAGAACATAAAGTTCCTTTTACTAAAGAAAACCCAGCAGACCGAGTAGACCCTATAACTAAAAAACCATATTCAGCACAGATGGAAAGATTAGGATTTAATCTTGGTGGTAAAATTGTTGGAAAAATTTTTAGACCTAAAGATATTGAAGTTCCTTTTGATTGGGCAAGTAGTAATCGTTTTAAACCTTTTTCAATAATAGACCAATTAGAAAAGAGTAGAGACAGTGGTACTAGAGATAATCCGGGACCACTTAAAATGGCTATAGTTGATGCATTTAAAGGTAAAAATAACAGACCTTTATTAAAAGCTAGTAAAAAGTTCTTAGAAAAGTTTACAAATAAAAAAGGTAATTTAGTTTTATTTAGAGTTTTAAATATTCCTGAAGGTAAAAAAATCAAAAACTACGGACAACTTTCAGAAGATTTATTTGCAAGTACGACATTAGATAAAAACCAAGCAAAAAGAATAGGTCGTATGTTATTTAATGAAGCAAAAAAAGAAAAAGGTGAAATATGGTATCCTGAAATACTTAGATATGAAGTTCCTATGAGTAAAGTAAAAGGTTATGTACCTATGTTGTTAAAAGCAATGAAAAAGGATTATATTGATGGGCTTGAAGATTCATATGCTAGTTCAGGAATTATGTCTAAGGATGAAATTAATATATTACAAGAACAATATGATAAAGTAGCAGATGAAATTTATAATCAAGGTAAAGTTCTTAAAGATATGGAAGAAGAATTTAATCTTGGTAATACAACAGTAACAGATGAATATGGTAAAACTATTGAAGAAGTAAAAGAAGAAATAGATAGATTAGAAACTGAACTTAATGATTTATATACAAGTTATGGTGAACCTTATAATGAAACAAGTAAAGAAGAACTTTTTGAAGATGCTATGTATCTATTTGAAGAATACATGAAAGAATCAGAAGTTATTGCTGACCTTCGTGGCATCAAACCAACATATCAATATTCTGTTAAAACTGCAGATAGAGAAGCTAGTTTAATTAAGGATGTGCCTTATACTCCTCTTTTATTTACTCCATACTTTTCTGCGATTTCTAAAGAGGACTAAATGTTTTTTAAAAAAAATAATAAAATGGATATAGAACTTTGCAAAGCTGAAATAAAAAGACACGAAGGCGAAGTGTTAAAAATATACGAAGATAGTTTAGGCTATAAAACTTTAGGGATTGGACATCTTTGCCAACCTGAAGACCCTGAGTATGCTTGGGAAGTAGGAACTAAAGTATCTCAAGAAGTTGTTGATATGTATTATGAACAAGACTTTGAAAAACATTATCAAGAAACTATACATGTTTTTGGTAGCGAGAAAGACTTTGAAAACTTACCAGAACCTATTCAAAGAGTGTTAGTTAATATGTGTTTTAATTTAGGTGGTACTAGATTATCTAAATTTAAAAATATGTTAAAAGCTTGTAGAGAACATGACTGGCATGAGATGGCTAGACAAATGGAAGATAGTCGTTGGTTTGGTCAAGTAGGTAGAAGAAGTATTGAATTACAAAAAATGGTATTAGAGAGAGAATAATATGAAAAATATGTTAAAAAATGTAATAGGAGCTGTAGCTCCAACATTAGGTACTGCCCTTGGTGGTCCTATGGGTGGTATGGCAGCTAATATGATAGCCGATGTGTTAGGAGTTCCTAATACCCCAAAGGCTATAGAGAAAGCTGTAGCTGAAGCAACTCCAGAACAGATGTTAGAACTTAAAAAAGCTGAACAAGCTTTTGAAGTTCAAATGAAAGAGCTTGAAGTAGATGTATTTAAACTAGAAGTTGCTGATACTCAAGATGCTCGTGGTAAATTTGGTAAAGATTGGACTGCCCGTATAATGGGTATTGCTACTTTAGGTGGTTTTCTTGGTTAT
>VTLG01002491.1_pt1 | contig 28842 bp, 36 predicted proteins | sample 4694571 | NCBI WGS metagenome assembly VTLG01 (sample SAMN12604809, study PRJNA352737) | marine metagenome | biome: ENVO:00000447; feature: ENVO:00000209|ENVO:00000569|ENVO:01000036; material: ENVO:00002151; isolation source: viral sequences binned using virsorter ...
ACCCTAATCCTGGCTTAACTGCTGTTGCAAATCCTGGCACTGCCAATACTGGTGGTGGTGGAGGCGGTGGTGCGTGGAAACAACCAGGCAGTGCAAGAGGTGGTCAAGGTGGTTCTGGTGTCGTATTAGTTAGATATCAATATCAAGGTTAACAGTCATGGGACACTATGCAAAGATAGACAGTAATAATATAGTTACACAAGTTATAGTTGCAGATGCATCTTATATTAACTCTCTGTCTGACAGTTCTTCATACATAAAAACAAGTTATAACACAGACATGGGTAAACATTATCAACCAGACCCTACTGGTGTTGGTTCTCTTCAAACAGAAAGTTCTGATCAAAGTAAAGCATTAAGATTTAGATTTGCTGGTGTTGGAATGTATTATGATAGTACAAATGATGTTTTCTATGAGCAAAAACCACAAGATAAAGATGGTGATACTTGTAATTCTTGGACTATCAATACGTCAACATGGACATGGGAAGCACCTATCACAATGCCAACTTTAACAGATGACCAATTTGCAAACAAAAAGATTTATGTATGGGATGAGAGTGCATATCAGGCTGATAATACTCAAGGGTGGGTTCTGGTAGATGGAGAGTAAAGTTACACATTCTCAGTAAATTATAAATATCATATAAAGAGGATTTATTGATGTCGAAAAGTGTAACAGATGAATTGGGTAAACTTTTCTCTAATTATAAAGAAGAAAAAGTTGAACTAATAACAGAAGAGGTTGTGGAAAAAGAAGTTCTTCTTTCAGAAGATGAACAGACAAAATTCAATCTATTCTCTGGACTTATTCAATCCTTATCTGAAACTAATGAAAAAGAAGATTCAGAAAAATCACAAAAAACTACAAAACCAAAAGAAGATGACCCATCTGATGATATTACAGACGAAGTATCAGATTGGATAAAAAAAGATATTGAAGAAGGTAATAAAAAAGTTGAAGCACTTGAAGAACTCTTTGCACCTCTAACTGACATACCTATAACTGAACCTGTAGAAGAAGAGATTATCGAAGAAACAGTCAGTCCCATAGAAGAAGAGGTTGTTATAGAGAAGAAACCAGAACAACCCAAAAAACCAAGAACAATCAAGAAAGCATTAGTTTCTATAGACGAACAAAAGTTCATGTCTAAAGTTCTACATGATATGAGTAAACTACCACCAGAAGAAAAACCAGTAGACATGAGTGAACAAAGTTTCCCAAATGCTATAAAAGATAGTTTACTAACCCCAGACCAAACATCACTACAAAGAAAAGCTGCACAACCAGAGGATAGTCTTACTAGACTACGCAAGGAGTTTGAACAGTTTAGAACTGTCATGCAACGCAACCTTGAAGCAAAACAAAATGCATATGATGGTAACAGCGGTAGTGGTGCAGTGAAAATACAGGACATGGATGATGTTGATACTGATACTGCATTAGTAAATGGTAATGTTTTTAGATTTAATTCTACAAGTGGTAAGTTTGATGGTGTTGCACCAGTTACAGAAGCAATAATCCAAGAGGGAACTGAAAACGCAAAAATATTACTTAACGGAACTGACTCAGATGGAACAGATGCTGGTGGTTTTATTAGTTTACAAGATGATACTTTTGGTTCTCTTAATTTAGGTAGTGTTACTGAGGATATTATTCCAGACCAAACCAACGTAAGAAATCTAGGTTCTTCATCTAGAAGATTTAAAGAATTATTTCTAGCAGGACAAACTATTGACTTAGGTGGTGCAACTATTTCCTCAGATGGAACTGGAACAGTATCAATATCTTCAGATGGAGTTACACTCCCAACAAATTCTAAAGTTGGTTCAGACACCATTGCTAAAGCTGGAACAAATGGTAAAACATCAATTGATGTTGAGTTTTTCAGTAGAGCTGGTGGAACATCAACAGCAAACGCAACATTCAAATTTCAATCAAAGGGTAATAGTTATGTGTTCACTGACTCTGGAACATTTACGTTAGCGGCAGGAACAGCGCTAGAAGATCAAAACCCAGAGTTGTTTACATTCTAAAGGATAATTAAATATGGCAGATAAAAATCCAATAAAAGCAGTCTTTAACGCAAGTGATGTTGCGACAGGTCTTGCAGAATTTACATCATCAGATACAGTTGCGTTAAGTAATGGTGGACTAGGAGTATCTCTATCAATAGGAACTGCTGGTCAAGCACTTATAGTTAATAGTGGTGGAACAGCCATTGAGTTTGGGTCACCAACAGTATTAGGTTCTGGTCTAGGTGGTACTTCTCTTGCGAGTGGTATTGTTTCTTCTAGTCTTACATCAGTTGGAACACTTACTACACTTACAGTGGATAACGTCATAGTCAACGGAACAACGATAGGTCACACAGATGATACAGATTTAATTACACTTGCAGATGGTGAAGTTACAATCGCTGGTAACTTGACTGTTTCTGGAACAACTGTAACCACAAACCAACAAACTATAAACGTAACTGAGGCATTTGTATTTGAGGGTGCAACAGCAGATGCACACGAAACAACTTTTAGTATAGACGAACCAACAGCAGATAGAACAGTTGCACTACCAGATAAAACAGGAACACTAGAACTTTTAGACGGATTGATACTAAATAGTACAGATGGTTCTGCAAACGCTGGTGATAATATAGTACAGAACACATCTGCTAATGACGGAGACAGAATACTACTTGAAGATGCAACCTCAGATGTTTTATTAGTTCTTGCATCACATGGAATAACACTATCTGGTGTAGGGTGGAACACATTCCAGTTTGATAATGACCATTCATAAGGAATAATTAGATGGCAATACCCACAACCAAATCTACATTCAAGGATTATTGTCTAAGAAATCTTGGTTTTGGTGTTATAGATATAAACGTATCTGATGCACAGGTAGATGACAGAATAGATGAAGCACTACAATACTTTGCACAATATCACTATGATGGTATTGAGAGAATGTATTTAAAATATCAAGTAACCTCTGATGACATAACAAGAGCAACAAGTGACGATACAACAACTGCGACTGATACAAAAGATGGGACTATAACTGCAACATTTAAAGAAGGTAAAAACTTTATACCAATGCCTTCTGCTGTTGTTTCAGTATTAAACATATTTCCATTTGATGACCAGGCTACAAACAATATGTTTGATATTCGATATCAACTCAGACTAAATGATTTGTATGATTTTTCATCAACATCCATTATACACTATCAAATGACAATGCAACAACTGGACTTTCTATCACACATACTGGTAGGAGAGAAACCTATACGTTTTAATCAACACCAAAATAGATTATATATTGATATGGATTGGAATAATGATATTGATGCTGGTGAGTTTTTAATTATAGAGTGTTATCGTAAAATAGACCCATCAAGTTACTCTGATATTTTTGATGATATCTATCTCAAGAGATATGCAACTGCACTTATCAAAAGACAATGGGGTGCAAACCTATCTAAGTTTACAGGAGTACAATTACTTGGTGGTGTTGAGATGAATGGTGCAGAGATATACTCTCAAGCACAAGAAGAAATCAATAGACTAGAAGAACAGATACAACTTGCGTTTGAAACACCAATAGATTACATGGTAGGTTGATATGGCTGTCAACGCAATATTCAAAACAAACAATCTTGCATCAATACAAGCAGAGAGAAATCTGTATAGTGACCTAATCAAAGAGGCGATACAGATATATGGACATGATGTATACTACATGGATAGAACTTTGGTTGCAAGAGATAATGTTTTAGGTGAGGACTCACTTAGTAAGTTTACTGCACAACACCCTATAGAAATGTATGTTGAAGATGCAAGTGGTGGATACGCTGGTGAAAGAGAACTCATATCTCAGTTTGGACTAGAAAATAGAAACGAGATTACCTTTGTTGTCAATAAAAAAAGATTTCAAGAACTAGATAGTCAGATTGCACTTGAAGATGGAACTGGAACTACAGGTGGTTCTCTACAGTTAGAGGCTGGTACGATAGACCAAAGTGCAACTTCATCTAGATTAGAAACTCAAATCACGCAAAGTTTTGTAACTCTAAGTGGAACTGATAGTTCATCCACTGATGAAGATGATAAGATAATGTTAGAAGATGACAATACATCTTTCATACTATCAGAAGAGAGTGGTAGTGAGTTTTATCTAATCAACGATAGTGCAACCACAGATGCAGACAGACCACTAGAGGGTGACCTAATATATTCACCAATACTTACTAAACTATTTGAAATTAGTTTTGTTGACCATGATGAACCTTTTCATCAACTAGATAACAATCCTGTATATAAACTTAGATGTAAACAGTATGAATATAGTTCAGAAGCAATAGATACTGGTATTACAGTTCTTGACAATATAGAAAGTGATTTGTCTACAAGCACTGCACAATATCAATTTACTTTGGAACAATCATCAACATATAACGAACCAGTTGCGATTAACGATACAGTAAATACAGTTGGTACATTGCTTGATGAAACTGATAGTGATAATATTATTATGGAAGATGAAACAACATCTGCTGGTGAGAACATACTACTTGAAAACGCAGCTGATAGTGGTACTGATGCATACTTGATACAAGAAGACTATATAGTAGGTGATGCAAGTACAACGACTACGGACTTAGATAAGTCTGCACAAAATGAATTATTTGATCAATTGGATGATGATGTTCTGGATTTCTCAGAAACAAATCCATTTGGTGATGCTGGAGGAAATTAATGTTAGGACAACAATTTTACCATGAGACAATGCGAAAAGTCATTATTTCATTTGGTACACTATTTAATAATATAAACTTAGTAAGAAAAAATAACAGTGGAACTGTGATACAAACAATGAAAGTTCCACTTGCATATGGCCCAAAACAAAAGTGGTTATCAAGATTAGATGCAGATGCAAGTCTAGATACAAAGGTCGCAATTACATTACCACGATTAGGATTTGAGATACAAAATCTTGCGTATGACCCTGTAAGGAAACTTAATCGTGTGCAAAAGTTTAAAAAAGTAAAATCTTCCTCTGACGATGCAAACAAACTAGACTCTCAGTTCATGCCTGTTCCATATAATTTGGATATAGAAATGTATGCAATGGCGAAGAACTCTGATGATGCATTACAGATAGTTGAACAGGTATTACCATTCTTTCAACCAGACTATACACTTACAATTAATGACATGGCAGACATGGGTATTAAACGTGACATACCAATAGTATTAAATAGTGTGAGTTACGAAGATAGTTATCGTGGTGATTATGCAGAGAGAAGAGCAATTATCTATACACTTGCATTTACCTCAAAGTTTTATTTGTATGGCCCTGTCACTTCCTCGAAAGTTATCAAAACTGTGCAAGTTGACCAGTATGCAAATCTACAAGACCAATCTCCAAAAAGAGAACAAAGATATACAGTTTCGCCTGACCCAATCACTGCTGACTCAGATGATGATTTTGGATTTAATGAGACTGTTTCTTTCTTCCAAGATGCAAAAGACAGAGACTCATCAACTGGTACGGATAAAACATCAACTAATAATTAATTATGAAAGATGCAGAGAACATACTTGATGAGGTTCTTGGTGTTTCAGAACCTATACAGAAAGAAGTTGTTGTCAGCGAACCTGTACCTAAACCATCTGATGATTTAGATGATGTTGATGCAGATTACAAATATCAAAGAGATAACTTTTACAATCTTATAGAAAAAGGTCAGAATGCAATAGAGGGAATACTTAATGTTGCAAAGGAGTCTGACCATCCAAGAGGATATGAGGTTGCTGGTAATCTAATCAAACAGGTTGCAGAGGTTACAGAGAAACTTGGTGACCTACAGGAGAAGATGAAGAAACTCAAAGAAGTTCCAAACTCTGCACCGAAGAATGTTACCAACGCATTGTTTGTTGGTTCTACTGCTGAACTACAGAAAATGTTAAAAGAAAAAAAATAATGGAAAAAAGTTTTGAAATAGATACTAAAACTTTCATAGGTGGATGGTATATTCCAAATGAAATATGTGACGATCTTATTAAACTATTCCACTCAGAAAAAAATCATTGGGAAGATGGGAAAGAAGATTGGAAAAAATTTAAAGAGATGTACATAGAACCATCTTATTTAAAAATACAAAAGTATCTAGATCATTTACAAGAGTGTTTAAATAATTATAAAAAAAGATATTGTCATAGTGACCAAGTTAGTTCTTACACTATAAAAGAAAATGTAAAAATACAACACTATAAGCCAGGTGAAGGATTTCATAAATGGCATTTTGAAAATAATGGCAAAGGTGTGGACACATATAGACATTTAGTTTTTATGACGTATTTAAATACTTTAGAAAATGCTGGTACAGAGTTTTTATATCAGAATGTTACAACACCATGTGAAAAAGGATTGACATTGATATGGCCTGCAACTTGGACACACACGCACAGAGGTATTGTAAACAATGTTGGTGAAAAATACATCACGACAGGATGGTATAGTTTTAATGAACAATAGGAGAAAATGAAATGAAAGAATATGATATAGACTATGGTAGTTTTATTGGAGGGTGGTATATACCAGAAGAAATTTGTGATAATCTTATTGAACTCTTTCACACTGAAAAAGATCATTGGATTGATGGTTCAAACTATTGGGGTAATGAAAAAAAACCAGATTGGAAAAGGTCAACAGATGTAGAATTAGATTTAGACCATAGTGAAATGAGAGATTATGTTTATCATTTAAATACTGCATTACGTTCTTATAAGGAAAGATATCCTTACTGTGATAGTGTACACTCTTATAATATACTTGATCCCATAAAAATACAACACTATAAGCCTGGAGAAGGTTTTTATAATTGGCACATGGAAAATAGTGGTCATGATGTTGTTTTGCATAGACATTTAGTTTTTATGACTTATTTAAATACTTTAGACAATGCTGGTACTGAGTTCTTTCATCAAAAAACTACAACTCCATGTCATAAAGGATTAACAGTGATATGGCCTGCAGCTTGGACACACACTCATAAGGGAGTTACAAACCATGACTCAGATAAATATATCATAACAGGGTGGTGGAAATTCCATGACAATCAATGATGCAACATATCTGGGTAATCCGAATCTTAAAAAGGCTAATGTCCAACAACAATGGACAAAAAAACAAGTACAAGAGTACGCAAGATGTATGGAAGACCCACTCTACTTCATCCAAAATTATGTACGAATTATATCTCTGGACGAGGGTTTAATACCATTTAAGATGTACCCCTTTCAAAAGGAAATGGTTGGTACGTTCCACAAAAATCGTTTTACAATCTGTAAGTTACCAAGACAGTCTGGTAAATCCACGACTATGATATCCTATCTACTACACTACTCACTTTTCAACCCAAGTGTTAACATAGCGATACTTGCGAACAAGGCTGCAACTGCAAGAGATTTGTTAGGACGACTGCAACTTGCGTATGAACATCTACCTAAATGGTTACAACAAGGAGTTATGTCATGGAACAAAGGAAGTCTTGAACTTGAAAACGGATCAAAGATTTTGGCTTCGTCTACTTCTGCTAGTGCAGTTCGTGGTGGTTCTTATAATATTATATTCTTAGACGAGTTCGCATATGTTCCATCTAATGTTGCAGAACAGTTCTTCAGTTCTGTGTATCCCACAATATCATCTGGTAAAACTACAAAAGTTATGATTGTTTCTACTCCACATGGTATGAATATGTTCTATAAACTCTGGACAGATGCAGAGGAAAGACGAAACTCTTACATACCTATAGAGGTGCATTGGAGTGAAGTGCCTGGTCGTGATGACAAGTGGAAAAAAGAAACAATCGCAAACACAAGTGAACAACAGTTCCAAACAGAATTTGAGTGTGAGTTTCTTGGTTCTATTGATACACTTATATCTCCACATAAACTTAGAACACTTGCATATAAGACACCAGTGCAGTCAAATGCTGGACTAGATGTTTATGAACAACCACAAAAAGATCACACATACTTCATGTGTGCAGACGTATCAAGGGGAACAAAGAATGACTATTCTGCGTATGTTGTTTTTGATGTAACAAAAGTTCCTTATCGTGTTGTTGCAAAGTTTAAAGATAACGAAGTGAAACCTATGATGTTTCCACAAAAAATATATCACGTTGCAAGAGCATATAATCAAGCATTTGTTCTTATAGAGGTAAATGATATTGGAGAACAGGTTGCAAACGCAATGCAGTTTGATATGGAGTATGATAATCTAGTCATGGCATCTATGCGAGGTCGTGCTGGACAGGTAATGGGTGGAGGTTTTTCTGGTGGTAAGGCTCAATTAGGTGTAAGAACAACAAAGGCAGTCAAAAAGATTGGGTGTTCTAATCTCAAACAATTATTAGAAACTGATAAGATAATAGTAGAGGACTTTGACTGTATTAATGAACTATCTACATTTATAGTCAAGGGGTCATCTTTTGAAGCAGATGATGGTTGTAATGATGACTTGGTTGCGTGTATGTTTATATTTGGTTGGGCGACAGACCAGACTTATTTCAAAGAACTAACAAACAATGACATACGAGAACAGATGTTCAAAGAACAACAAGACCAGTTAGAACAGGATATGGCTCCATTTGGATTTGTCGTTAATGGATTAGAGGATGAGAATATAGGAAATATGGTGGACGAGTATGGAACTAAATGGAATCCAATAGTTAGAAACTATGATTCTAATTGGTAATTAAACTTGAAAAACCATATTACCAGATATAGTTATTCTATATTCATCACTTGTATAAAATGGATTCACACCATGTAGTGTGTGTGCTGGAAATATAATTATTTTTCCCTCATAACTTTTATCCACATTTAATACGGATGTTTTTATAGAACTCTTGAAATATGAGGAATTACTAGGATATGCAAAGAAAAATTTAGAGGTGGTCGTTGTAGTCCCTCCAGTAGCAAAACATTTTTCCTCTTCCTCTAAATCATATGGTATGTTTACAAATATTACCCACGAAAATAAACCACAGTGATCATGCATTGTATTGTATTCATATTTTTTTTGAAAATTAACCCATGATGAGTCTATTTGCAAAGGTCTGTTTTCTGATAGAATATTTATATTTTCCCAAAACTTTTTGAAGAAAGGATTGAAACATAAACTATCAATATATTTTTGATAATTTAAAAAATTCATATCATCAGATTTTACTAATCCTTGACGATTTTTGTTAGACTGAGTTGGCCTCATAAATATAAGATATTCTTCTTTTAAATTTCCTGCCAGATTATTAGTAAAGTCTAAGTTTTTTTTATCTTTTGTTTTAGATATAATACTTTTTAACCAATCTAATATTTCTTCTGGAACTTTGTCTCCCATAGCGCCTGCACTTGTTCTTTTATCCAGATCATTTTCCCAATTGTTCATATCTTACCTATTTTGTAATAATATCAGAATCTAACTTCTGAAAACAATTTCTACATACAATTTCGTTGTTTGATATATACTCTAATACCTCAGTTTTATCCTCAGATCTTTTGGACATAGCTCTTATCCTACGATCATCTGGGTAAAATTGTAAACAAATCAATTCTGATTCACCACAATGAGAACAGGAGTTAGACATCAAATAATCTGTAATCCATTTATCTTTTAATAATCTGTGTCTTCTTGCAACCTTTTTGATGGTTTCTTTATATTTGTCATAATGTTCATTCATAGTAGTATTTATAACTTGTAGATATAAAGATATAGTTTTTAGAATGTTGTTTTTTATAAATATTATCAGAATAACTCAATTAATTTAATAGAGGGAGTAAAAACATGGCATTTTTAGTTTCTCCTGGCGTTAAAGTCAAAGAAATAGATTTAACAAATGTCGTACCAGCAGTTGCAACATCAATTGGTGCAATTGCAGCCCCATTCGAAAAGGGGCCTGTTTCTGAGGTTACTACTATATCCTCAGAAGAAGAACTGGTAAAGATATTTGGTAAACCCCAAACTACAAGTAATCATTACGAAACATGGTTTACTGCGGCTAACTTTCTGTCGTACACAAACCAACTTCTTGTGGTTAGAGCGGAGTCTGGTGTACTAAACGCAACTGCTGGTAGTACAGGACTACTAATACGAAATACAGACCATTATCTAGAATCTTACTCAACAGGACAAGGTTCAGTTGGAGAATGGGCTGCAAGAGATGCTGGAACACTTGGTAACTCATTAGGGGTTTCAATATGTTCTAGTGCAAACAATTATTCACAAAACGCTGTTACAACTACAAGTGCAGAAGAGGCTGCTGGACAGACAACAATATCTGTTTCAGATGCGACTGTTTTTAGTGTAGGTGACATAGTAAACTTTGGTGAGTCTGGTGGACATGAATACGAAGTAACATCTGTTAACGATAGTGGAAGTTCAGATACCATAGTTATCAAACTAAAAGATAACGCAAATGGTGAGGGTTTACAGAGTACAGTTTCAAGTGGAACAAACATTCGTAGACGTTGGAGATTTTACGATCTGTTTGATGCAGCTCCAGGCACATCAACATATGCATCTGAAAATGACAGAGGTACATTGGACGAAGTACACATAGTTGTTTACGATACATCTGGTTCACTATCTGGTTTCAGTGTAGATGCAGACGGACAAAGAACAAATGCAGTTCTAGAAACATATGCAAACCTCTCTGTTAATAATAACGCAAAAGGGCCACAAGGAGACAGTATCTTCTACCCAGATGTTATCTACAGACAATCACAATTTGTATACTGGATGGATCACAACTCTGGTGGAACAAATTGGGGAACAGACGTAGACGGAACTCAAGAGGGTGACATTTTACTTGATGGTACAGATAGTAGTTCATCAAACGCTGGTGACAAACTTTTACTAGATGGTACAGATAGTTCTGGAACTGATACTGGTGATAATGTGGACTTGGAAGATGGTTCATCAACATACGCAGTATTAGACCTACCAACAAGAAGTGAACTTTCTGGTGGAACTGATGACTATGCAGTAACCGCTGGTGAATTAGATACTGCATACAACAGATTTGCAGACACAGAATCGATAGATGTTAACTTAATTCTTGGTGGACGAGGTGGTGGAAGTGGTGATACTTCAACAACTCAAGACACACACGTTACAATGATAACTAAGTTAGTAGAAGAGAGAAAAGATTGTATTGCATTTGTTTCTCCATATCGTTCTGCAACAGTTGGTGTGAATAGTTCAACCACACAAACAGACAACGTGATAGATGCATTTGATTTATGTCCATCATCATCTTATGTGGTATTCGATAGTGGATACAAGTATATGTACGATAAGTACAATGACCTATTCAGATTTGTACCACTTAACGGAGACACCGCTGGACTTTGTGCAAACACAGACCAAGTTGCTGATGCATGGTTTTCTCCTGCTGGATTTAATAGAGGTAGAGTAAGAGGTGCAATTAAACTCTCTTACAATCCAAGTGGTTCAGAAAGAGATAGACTTTATCGTGCGAGAGTGAACCCTGTGGTGAACTTTTCTGGACAAGGTGTAACACTCTTTGGAGATAAAACTGCATTAACTAAACCAAGTGCATTTGACAGAATTAACGTCAGACGATTGTTCTTGGTTATGGAAAAGGCAATCGCAACTGCGGCCAAGTTCCAACTCTTTGAGTTTAATGACGAATTTACAAGAGCTCAATTTAGAAACTTGGTAGAACCTTTCTTACGAGATGTTCAAGGCAGACGAGGTATACAAGACTTTAGTGTGGTCGCAGATGGAACTAACAATACTGGTGAAGTCATAGACAGAAACGAGTTTGTTGCTGACATCTTTGTCAAACCATCAAGATCAATTAACTTCATCACTCTGAACTTCATTGCAACTAGAACAGGTGTCGCATTTACTGAGGTAGGAGGTTAATCATGGCAAACATAGATGACTTTAAAGCAAACTTAATCGGTGGTGGTGCTCGTGCTAATCAGTTTAGGGTAACTGTAACACCACCCTCTGGAATTGCAATAGGACTTGATACAAGAAGAGCATCTTTTCTTGTAACTGCAAGTATCTTACCAGCATCAACACTTGGTGAGATTGCAGTTCCATTCAGAGGAAGAAACATCTACGTTTCTGGTGACAGACCAGCACCAGATGCTTGGTCAACAACTTTCTACAATGATACAGACTTTATGATAAGAAATGCAATGGAAAGATGGCAAAATGGTATTAACGATTATGCAAATAATACTGGTGTGACATCTCCATCTGATTATCAGACAGACTTATTTGTAGAACAGTTAGATAGAGATGATACAATTCTAAAAACTTATATTTTTAGAAATGCGTATCCACTAACAGTTGGAGATATTGCATTAAGTAGTGACGAAGCTGGTGCGTTAGAAACATTTGAAGTATCTTGGAGATACCAACACTTTGAACCATCTGGCGTAAGTTTCTAAATCTAACCTACTAAATACAAGTAGTAGGTAGGAGAAATTATGGCAGAACTATTTGGTTTCAAGTTTGAAAGAATCAAAGATGATAAGGGTGGTGAGAAATTCACCGCTCCATCATCTAATGATGGTACTATTGATTTAAGTGGTGGTGGTTTTTACAGTCAAGTTTTAGATGCAGATGGTAGAGATCGCACAGAACAAGATTTAATCAGAAGATATCGTGACATATCACAACAACCAGAGTGTGACTCTGCGATTGAAGATATTATAAATGAGGGTATTGTTTCTGATGAAAGAGATCAATCAGTTTCAATAGTATTAGATAGATTACCTTATCCAAAAAGTATTAAGAATAAAATCATGGAGGAGTTTGATGGTGTTCTTAGACTTCTTGATTTTGATACAAAAGGTCATGATATTTTTCGTAGGTGGTACGTTGACGGAAGATTATATTATCATAAAGTGATAGATAAGAAAAATCCAAAATTGGGTGTCATGGAACTTAGATATATTGAACCCAGAAAAATCAAAAAAGTTAGAGAGTTAGTGAAACAACCAAAGAATGGTAGTAGTATTAACTTAGTTAAAAAAGTAGAAGAGTATTACCTTTACAACGAAAAGGGTATGGCTATGACAGGAACGTCTGAGGGTATTAGAATATCACCAGATAGTATTACATATTGTCCGTCTGGTTTGGTGGATGCAAACAAAGGACACGTTCTCTCATATCTTCATAAATCAATCAAACCTGTAAATCAATTGCGTATGATTGAAGATGCACTTGTAATATATCGTATATCAAGAGCCCCAGAAAGAAGAATATTCTACATTGACGTTGGTAACTTACCGAAGATAAAAGCAGAACAGTATCTAAAAGATGTGATGAACAGATACAGAAACAAACTGGTCTATGATGCATCTACTGGTGAGATACGAGATGATAGAAATCATATGTCAATGTTAGAGGATTTCTGGTTACCAAGACGAGAGGGTGGTAGAGGAACAGAGATTACCACACTTCCAGGCGGTTCTAATCTTGGTGAGATAGATGATATAGTTTATTTTCAGAGAAAATTATACAGGTCGCTTAATGTTCCAATCTCAAGACTAGAAGCAGAACAAGGTTTCAGTCTTGGTCGTTCCACAGAGATTACAAGAGATGAACTTAAATTTACTAAGTTTGTACAAAGACTAAGAAAGAAGTTTACACCTCTATTCACAGATGTTTTGAAAACCCAACTAATTCTCAAGGGTGTTATTACTCTTGAGGATTGGGATAATATGAGTCAACACATACAGTATGACTTTATGCAAGATGGTCATTTTGCAGAACTCAAAAGAGCAGAAATACTAGAAAATCAATTAAGTAGTTTACAGAATATAGAATCATATATTGGAACATTCTTTAGTAAAAGATGGGTACAACAAAATGTTCTTAATATGACTGAACATGAGATTGATGATATGCAAAAACAGATGAATAGAGAAGCAGGAGATGACGTAGAAGATGGTGGAGTAGATCTACCAAGAAATACAGATGGTATCACAAGATATCCATCACAAGGTGGTAACATTATTGGTTCAGATGAATTAGATGCGTATGATAATAACGAACCACCAAAACAAGGAGGAGATGATAGTGAGTAGTGAAGATTTTGTAAATGCAATACAAAGTGGTAAAAACCTTGATGCAGAGAACTCTTTTAAATCTGCAATGCAAGATAAAATTGGTGCAGCTTTAGAGGTTAAGAGAAAAGAAGTTGCAAATAGTTTTGTAAAAACTGTAGTTAAGGACAATGGAGATGCCGAGGAAGTTTGATTCATTTTATACTCCAGTAACGGAAAAAGATGAACACAAAAAATCTAAGTTATATAAGAAGTTATCTCCTAAAATGCGAGATGCAGTTGATGATATTTTTTCAAAAATGGACTCTAAACCTCAAGATTTCCTAAATACTTTTGAGAAAACTATACAACAAATCTCTAAAAAGTACAGGGTTTCCGAAAAAGAACTCATGGGTTATTTTGAGAAAGAAATGTTAACAATTTAAGGATATAGAGATGGCTTTAAAATTAATAAGACACGTTACCACAGTTGCTGCCACTGACCTTGCAGACGATACGGCTGCTGGAGTTCTTCTAGGAAAGTTAGGTAATGGTAACGCATTTAGATTAAGTGAGTTTGGTGGAAATGATGTATTTGTAAAACTAACAAATGCAGACGACTCAACAACAGTAACATCATCAAACGGACTATACCTCAGAGCAAACACAACAATAACGCTAGTACCAGAGGGTGATAGGTCACCGATAGTTGGTAGTGATACAGGTGCTAGAGTTGCATTAAACGGAACAGATTCAGATAGTTCAGATGCTGGTGACATTGTTATATTAGATGGTACTGACAGTGACAGTGCAAATGCTGGTGATGCAGTTTTACTAGATGCGGCTGAACAATCATTTTTCCTCTCAGTTATAAATGAAACTGCAACTAGCGATGGTGCAGTTCATATAGAGGTAGTAACACAGGCGAATCCAGTATGACACAGACAGTAAAATTAATATCAGAAGAAATTCAAGATGTAGAGTATATCTGCGAAGAAAAGGATAATGGGAACAAGACATATAAGATTAAAGGTGTCTTTATGCAAGCAGACATAAAGAACAGAAATGGTCGTGTCTATCCTATGGAAGTACTAAATAATGAAGTAAACAGATATAACAAAGAGTATATCAACGAGAAACGTGCGTTTGGTGAGTTGGGACACCCAGATGGCCCAACAGTAAATCTTGAGAGAGCATCACATATGATTACATCTCTCAAACCAGACGGAAAGAATTTCATTGGTGAGGCGAAGATACTCAACACACCGATGGGAAATATTGTTAAATCTTTGATGGACGAGGGTGCAAAACTTGGAGTTTCATCAAGAGGAATGGGGAGTTTAGACCAAAAGAATGGTGCTAACTATGTGAGAAAAGACTTTTACCTGGCGACTGCGGCTGATATCGTTGCAGACCCTTCCGCTCCTAATGCTTTCGTGCAAGGTATTATGGAAGGAAAAGAATGGGTTTGGAACAATGGTTCATTAGTTGAGGCAGAATTAGAACGTACAAGACAACGAATAAATGAACGAGTACGCAAACGACAGGCAAACGAGAATGCTTTAGAGTTTATAAGGTTTCTCAAAAAGTTATAATTTATAAATAAATATTAAAGTTAAAAGGAGACATCCCCATGTCAAATACAGATAAAACTATAGAAGAGTTAGAAGCGGAAGTCATGGCTGAACTTGAAGAAGCTAATGGTCAAGATGCACCAACAAAGGGTGCAGTTCCAGCAGAACCAATGAAAAAGAAAAAGAATGGTGAAGTACAAGATACTGGTAAAGCAGTTGTTTCACCAACTCAAGGAGATGCGCCTGCAAAGAAAGTTGCTGGTGCGGCTAAAGAGATCGGTGGTGACCCACAACAAAAGGGTGAGGGAGGCCCAGACAAAATGCAAAAACTTGCTGCTGGACATAAAAACGGAAAGAAGAAGAACGGAAATGCTATGGAAGGATATTCAGACGAAGAAATTCGTGAGTTATGTCACTCAAAAGACCATGACTGTGCCGTTGTAGTAGAACACCCTGTATGGGGTAAGGGTAAACCAGTTCATGGTTCACACGCAATACCAACAGATGACGGATATGTTCAGTGGTATGATGTACAGTTTAAACATGGTATTGAAGAAAAAGTTATGGCATCTGATATGGAAATAATTGCAGAAGCAGGACATAAAGCAGAAGATATGGAAGTTCCAAAAACCAAAAATGGTAAAATAGAAAAAATCAATGCCATGCTGAAAAAGTTGCCTGCAAAAGGCGTTGAAGAACTTTATTCACAAGTCATGAAAAATGACGGACATACAGATGATGATGACGAAGAAGATGAGGATATGAACGAAGCAATCGAAAAGAGATTGGAAACAGTTGATGTTTCAGAACACGTTGATGCACTCATGAACGGAGAGGGTGACCTTTCTGAAGACTTCAAGAGAAAAGCTGCAACAGTATTCGAAGCTGCAGTCAAGTCAAAAATTCGTGACGAAGTTACTAGACTAGAAGGTCAGTATAAAACAGAATTAGATGAGTCTATAGAACAGACAAAGGAAGAGTTATCAGAGAAAGTTGATACTTATCTGAACTACGTTGTCGAAGAATGGATGAAAGAAAATGAACTCGCAGTCGAAAGAGGCCTAAAAGGCGAAATTGCAGAAGATTTCATTTCTGGGTTGAAGCAACTATTTGAAGATCATTATGTAGACGTACCAGATGAAAAATATGATGTGTTAGAAGCACAATCAGACAAAATAACTGAATTAGAGGGTAAACTTGACGAGGCAATATCTAATATTGTTTCATTAAGACAAGATAAAACTTCTCTAATAAAGGAAAAGGCGATATCAGAAGCAACTGAAGATCTCGCCGATACAGAAATTGAAAAGTTCAAGTCACTTACTGGAGATGTGGAGTTCACAGACGAAAGTTCTTTCAAAGAGAAGTTAGATACTCTAAAGGAATCATACTTCCCTAAACAAAAGAAACCAGTAGAGACTGAAACTGTAATTAATGATGAGGAATCTGGCAATGCACAGGACGTTGATGTTACTGGTTCAATGAACTCATATATGAGGGCAATCGGTAAATTTGGCAATGGTGCAAAGTAACGAAAATTATAAATAAGTAGATAAATATTTAAAAGGAGAAGCATTATGTTTCAGACAGAACATCTACAAGAGAAGTGGTCGCCAGTCCTTGCACACCCAGATCTACCTAAGATTGAGGATGCATACAAAAGGGCAGTTACTACTTTAATTCTTGAAAACCAAGAAAAGGCACTTAGAGAAGATAGAGCGTTTCTATCTGAAGCCGCACCAGAAAACAGCACTGGTACTTCTATAGATAATTGGGATCCAATCCTAATATCTCTTGTTAGAAGGTCAATGCCTAACTTAATTGCATATGATGTATGTGGTGTCCAACCAATGACTGGGCCTACAGGTCTTATATTCGCAATGAGATCAAGAAAGACTTCACAAACTGGTGCAGAAATGCTCGCAGACGAGTCACTTCAAGATTTCTCAAACCAAAACGCACAAGGAACAACAGGTGGTGGAGATATCACTGATACTGCAACTAACCCTGCTGTTCTTAACGATAGTCCATCTGCTGGAACATATGAAACTGCAACAGGTATGACAGCTGCACAGGGTGAAGCATTAGGTGATAACTCATCAACTAACACATTCGCTCAAATGGCGTTCTCAATTGAGAAACATACAGTTACCGCTGTTACTCGAGCTCTAAAGGCAGAGTACACAATGGAACTTGCACAAGACTTGAAAGCAATTCATGGTCTTGACGCTGAAACTGAACTTGCAAACATCTTATCTGCTGAAATACTTGCAGAAATAAACAGAGAAGTTGTTAGAAATATCTACGTTTCTTCTGTAAAAGGTGCTCAAGTTAACACAACTACCGCTGGTATCTTTGACTTAGATACAGACTCAAATGGTAGATGGTCAGTTGAAAAGTTCAAGGGTCTTATGTTCGCACTTGAAAGAGATGCAAACGCTATCGGTCAACAAACAAGACGAGGAAAAGGGAATATGCTTATTTGTTCTGCTGATGTTGCATCAGCACTTCAAATGGCTGGTGTTCTTGACTATACTCCTGCTCTTAACAACAACTTGAATGTTGACGACACAACAACAACTTTTGCTGGTGTCCTTAACGGACGTTACAAAGTGTATGTTGACCCATATTCTGCAAACGTGGCTGCATCACAGTACTACGTTGTTGGATATAAAGGAACATCACCTTACGATGCTGGTATGTTCTACTGCCCATACGTTCCACTACAAATGGTTCGTGCAGTTGGGGAACACACTTTCCAACCAAAAATCGGTTTTAAAACTCGATATGGTATCGCTGCTAACCCATTCCACACAGGAACAGTTGCTGCTTCTGCTGAGGGTGCGATCTCTATCACTGCAAATACTAACAAGTATTACAGAAGAGTTAAAGTTACAAACCTCATGTAATCAGTATAATATTATTAGTGTAAACTTGGAGGGGTCGCAAGACCCCTCTTTTTTAGGAGAAAGTAATGACAAAAGAAGAACATAGAAAATATGTTGAATGGTTATGTAGAATCTGGAATATAAAATTTAATAAAAATAATTAGACCTTAGTGGTCTTTTTTTTTGACCTAAATAATATTATGGCACAAACTTATGGAATAGATAGACAACCAACTCAGTTAGACTATGCAAGTCCGACTCAGTTTAAGTTTTCTATTATGCAATTACCTAAAGTAGAATTTTTTACTACGGCTGCAAATCTTCCAGGCATCACCCTTGCAGATGCAATTTTTCCTACACCATTTACTAATATTCCAGTACAAGGTGACAAACTAACATTTGACAATTTAACTATTAGTTTTATAGTGGATGAAAGTTTAGAAAATTATGTACAACTTCATAAGTGGTTATATGGTATAGGGTTTCCAAAAAGTAGACAACAGTTTACTGAGTTTAGAGCAGATGAGTCAGTAACACCAACTGCAACAAGAGGTATTAGTGATGATATTGGTGATGTAAAACCAGCAACACCATCTAGAGGTCTTTTTGGAGATGCAACACTTACAATACTTTCAAATAAAAACAATCCACTTGTAGAAGTTAGATTTAGAGATGTTTATCCAGCATCACTAAGTGGATTAGATTACAATCAAAACAATACAGATGTAGAGTATTTTACAGCGACCTGTGATTTTAAATATACTTTGTATGAAATTGTGACTTTATAATGGAGATTAAATATGACAATATTCAAAGACCCAGAAAACACTAATTATATTTTTTATGGCGTACTAATCGTACTTGCAATAGTAGGTAGTTTGTTTTGGGGTGAACCAGCAAAAAGTCAACAATCAATGGATTTAAAATTGTTGCACAAACATATTGATAGACAAGTAAGCACTGCATCAAAACCTGTAGTATGTAATCACCCAGACACAATAATACAATTAGTAGACAAGTGGGGTGAAAAACCAAAAATGAAATTATATAACGTATCACCTAATTTGAAGGGTATTATAATACCAACTAATGTTGTTTTTGGTATGAACATTGAAACTGGAACTTGGAGTCTTGTTGAGTTTATCAATGCAGATTGGGCGTGTATAATTGCAAATGGTACTGGTGCAGAAGTCATTATAAATAACTAAAGTATGATTATTGATGATGATATAAAACTAGATTATTCAGACGTATTAATCCGTCCTAAAAGGTCTACACTCACATCACGATTTGATGTGGAGATGAAAAGAACCTACACTTTCTATCACAGTAAAAAACAATGGACAGGTGTTCCTATCATGGCTGCAAACATGGACACAGTTGGAACATTTGAAATGCACAAAGCATTAAACAAGTACGATATGATTACTTGTATTGCAAGACACTATAACTACGATAAAGAAAACTGGTGGAAACTACCCTACGAAAATTCTGCAAATACATTGTGTGTAATGGGTGGAATATCTGAAAAAGATTTACAGGTACAATCTGAAATATACCAAAATAGTAAATGTGCATTTCTTGGATTAGACGTTGCAAACGGATATACAATTAGTTTCGTAGATGCAGTTAAAAAAACCAGAGATATGAATCCAGATGCAACAATTATTGCTGGTAACGTAGTGACTGCTGATATGACACAAGAGTTAATACTTGCTGGTGCAGATATTGTAAAGGTCGGAGTAGGGCCTGGTTCTGTCTGTACAACACGAATAAAAACTGGAATAGGGTTTCCACAATTAAGTGCAGTAATAGAATGTGCAGATGCAGCTCATGGTTTGGGTGGACACATAATCGCAGATGGTGGTTGCAACAGTTCTGGAGATATTGTTAAAGCATTTGCTGGAGGTGCAGATTTTGTTATGATTGGTGGTATGTTATCTGGACATGATGAGTGTGATGGAGAACTTATTTTTGAAGATGATAATGAAGCACCAGTAGGTATGAAGTTTTATGGTATGGCATCTGAGTCTGCAATGGATAGACATCAAATAGGTAACAGAGAATATAGAGGAGTTGAGGGTAAGACAGTAACAGTTCCATATCGTGGTGCAGTCGAAAATACCCTTATAGATATATTAAGTGGTGTTCGTTCTGCGTGTACATACATGGGTGCGAAAAGATTGAAATCACTATCAAAGTGTGCAACTTTTATACGAGTAAATAATACACATAATAGAGTTTATGAATAATGGAGAATGAATGACGTTAGACGAATTGAAACTTCAAGTCAAAAAAGATTTGGAGGTAGATGATGAAACACTTGATAAAGAGTCTTATAAAAATCAAGAACTTTATGCAAAATACTTAGATCACAAAACGAACTTTGAACTCCTATTGTACAAAGCAAAAGGTGACTACAAAATATTGTTTAGAGATAAGTGGGAGTATTATGGTGGTAAAGCAGATGCAAAAATATATGTAACCAAACCATTTGATCTAAAAGTTCTTAAAACTGATCTGAATATATACATAGAATCAGATGAAGACATAATCAAAGCAGAACATAAAATCGCATATCTGGAAACAACCATCAAATATATTGATGGGGTTTTAAGGTCGGTACAGAGTCGTGGTTGGGATATTAAAAATGCGATTAGTTGGAAACAATTTGAGGCTGGAATGATATGAACGCAAAATGGATATCACTTCAAATGAATTGGATAGGATATTATGAAAACATAGTGTCGAATGATCTATGCGATAAAATCATAAACTATTGTGATAATATCAAACCCCTACAAAAATCTACATACTCAACATCTGATGGTAAGTCAGATAGAAGTGATGAGCGAGTAAAGATGGATGATGGTTGGTTTCGCAACGGAGAACAATACTACAAAGAAATAAGAGAGTGTTTTATGTCTGCACTTAAAGAGTATCAAAAGAAACACACCGACTGTGTTTGTCAAAGATATACAGACTTCAGACTGAACAAATACTCTGAGGGTGGGTTCATGTCAAGACACATAGATAACATACATCACTCACATGGACAGACATATGGATATCCTCAACTTACATCTTTATTGATGTTAAATGATGATTATGAGGGTGGAGATTTTATTGTTGCAAGCAACGAGTTTAAAACTAAAAAAGGTTCTGCAATAGTATTTCCATCTAACTTCATGTTTCCCCATGCAGTTACAAAAGTTGAAAAAGGAACGAGGTATAGTATAGTAACATGGCTAATGTAGAAAGACACGAATTTTTTCCAACCTGTTTATACAGGTTCAAACATGAATTTAAAGACAACGAACACAATCAAATGGTAAAACATATTGAGGATAATAGTCTAATAGAAAAAAATAATCAGTTAATTAAAATAACTGGAAGTCAACCACAAAATGAATTACACAAAACAGATACGTTTGCAAACCTAACTAAAACAATTACAGAGGTAACTAAAACTATCTTAGAAGAACAAGAGTATATGGGAGAAGTAGAGATTACAAATATGTGGGGTAATATATTAAGACCACAATCTCAAAGAGCTCATGCACCACACTCACATTCAAATAATTTTTTATCTGGTGTCTTTTATTTAAAGACATCATCTGATACATCACCAATACAATTCTTTGACCCAAGACCACAATCAAGTGTATTAAAACCAAGAAAAAGTGGATTTAATAAACTCAACTCAGACATGGCTCAGTTTGAATCTGAAACTGGTTGGGGTGTAGTTTTTCCATCTTGGTTAGTACATTGGGTGCCTGAAACAAAAGACGAGAGAATTAGTATTGCGTGGAATATAATAGTTCGTGGTGAATATGGTGAACCAAACACACTCCAAAATGCACATATCTAAAGTAAACGAGGTTTACTTAAATCTGGAAGTTGACTCTGGTTTGGGTAGAGAACTTGCAGACTATTTTACCTTTGAAGTGCCAGGTGCAAAGTTTATGCCTATGTATAAAAAACGTATCTGGGATGGTAAGGTAAGATTGTATTCACAACAAACAGGTAAGATATACTGTGGACTTTTACCTTATGTAAAAAAGTTTTGCTCAAAAAACTCAATTGACTACATAATAGAAGAGGGGGTTGAAGATGACAGGAATCTTATTCGTGAGGATGTTAGAAAATTTACCGAATCACTACGTCCACAGTCGAAAGGGAAAAAACTTGATATACGAGATTACCAAACAGATGCCATACTTCATTCTTTACGAAAACATCGTTCTCTTATTATTTCTCCTACTGCATCTGGGAAGTCATTAATAATATATACGTTAGTTAGGTATTATAACCTACTACTCAAAGATAAAAAAATACTCATACTCGTACCCACCACATCATTAGTAGAACAGATGTATTCTGATTTTATAGACTATGGTTGGAGTGATAAAAATATTCACAGGATATATTCTGGCCATGAACGAACTACAGACAAACCTGTAGTCGTATCTACATGGCAATCTTTATATAAGATGCCTAAAAAATATTTTAAAGATTTTGGTTGTATCATAGGTGATGAAGCACATCTTTTTAAAGCAAGGTCACTTACAAGTATACTAACTAAATTAGAGAACTGTAAATATCGTCATGGGTTTACAGGAACATTAGATGGAACACAAACACACAGATTAATATTGGAGGGTTTATTTGGCACAGTAGAAAAGGTTGTGTCAACAAAAGATCTTATGGATAAAAATACACTTGCAAAACTAAACATAAAATGCATTGTTCTTAAACACGCAGAAGAAGAGTGTAAAGAAATAAAAGGATGCACATACGCAGAAGAAATGGATTATCTTGTATCACATACAAATCGTAATAGATTTATTGTTAATTTATCTATGGCTTTAGAGGGTAATACATTAATATTATATCAGTTCGTAGAAAAACATGGTAAACTTCTTTATAGATGGTTAGAATATTTTTGTTATAAATGTGTACAGGGGTTAGGATTGGGTTTGGATGAAACAAAAAAAATATTTCTTGTTGATGGTGAAACTCCCACAAAAAGAAGAGAACTAATTCGTGAGGCTGCAGAAAAAAATAATAATATGTTTATTGTTGCATCCTATGGTACTTTTAGTACTGGTATTAATATAAAAAATATAAATAATATAATATTTGCAAGCCCATCAAAATCAAGAATAAGAGTGTTACAGTCTATTGGTAGAGGGTTGAGAACATCAGATACAAAAGATACAGTGACAATTTATGATATTGCAGATAATTTATCTCATACCGCTTGGACTAATTTTACATTTAATCACTTTCAAGAACGAATAAATATATACAACGAAGAAGAATTTGACTATCAAATAGATAAAGTGAGATTGAAAAAAAATGATTGATCTTTTTGGATTTCCTGTAGGTAATTATAAAATAAATCCTAATGATTATGATAAGGAAAAAATTATAAGTGATATAATTCATAATTATGAAATAGATTCTAATAGAAACAGTTGGGATAAAGTTAGTCACATACATCAACAAACAGCAGATGAGGGTAACGATAAATTTAGAGAGATAGATTATTCAAGTTTGTTACCATTATACGATGAAAAAATTAGAGAGTATTTAAGTAATTTTAAATTTAAGAGAGATTATCGTTATACGTTTAAAATAGCAAATTATACTTGCAGTGGTAAAGAACAATTTATGAATAAACACATACATAGTGGTTGTGTATTTAGTGCTGTTCATTATATAAAATTTAAAAAGGGAGAACATATAGGAACAAAGTTTCATAATAGACACTCTCACATCGATTATATAACAACACTATCTGATCAATTCACTAAAATAAAAGATACAAATGATATAGCTAACTCTTGGGCTTTAAGAAGTTGGACATTTGAAACTGAAGAAGATGATATTTGTTTTTCTCCAGCAACATTAATGCACAGTGTACCTAAACAAGAGAGTGACAATTTAAGAATGACTATTGCCGTAAATATAGATATACACGAAAAAGAATAAAATGACAAATATAAACGTAATAAAATTATCAAATGGTGAAAACATTATCTGTAATGTAGTTAATGATTCGGATAAAACTATAGAAATAAAATCACCACTTAAAATGGAAACTATTTCTAGAGTTACAAAAACAGGTATTGTCGAGTCTTTGAGTTTGGGTAAGTGGATGCAACCTTTTAGTGATAAAAACACGTTTAGTTTAAATAAAACTTCAGTAATTTTAAATACCCCTGTCACAATAGGGTTGAGTAAATATTATGAGTTCGTATTAAAAAAGATGGACATTGATAAAGGCCCATCTGAAGAAGAATTGAAAGCAATTGAGGAAGAAGAAAAACAAGAACTAAAAGACCAAATGTTAGAATACATCAAAAATGATGTAACTATACATTAATCTCTATATACAACACAGTTGATTATACACACAAGTATATAGTTTGTCAAGACCAAAAAAGGTATTGACATAGATTTATTTTTATGGTACATTGGTTCTAATAACTATTTTTTATGTAAAGGATTATCATGGCTCGAACTAAGAAGAAAAGTATACATTATGTCGATAATGCAAAGTTTCTTGAAGCAATGAAAGAGTGGAAAGACCAGTGTAAAGATGCAGAAGAAACTGGTGATGAGAAACCAAGAATATCAAACTATATTGGTGAATGTTTTCTCAAGATTGCAAATGGATTATCGTACAGACCTAACTTTATCAATTATACATATAAACAAGAGATGATATCAGATGGTATAGAAAACTGTCTGCAATATGTACATAACTTTGACCCAGATAAATCTAAAAACCCCTTTTCATATTTTACACAGATAATATATTTTGCGTTTATTCGTAGGATACAAAAAGAAAAGAAACAAGCACATATAAAAAATAAGATGATAGAAAAAAGATCTTATGACACCTTTACAGTTATGGAGGGTGATGATACACAATATCAAGTTAGAGGATTTGACCCAGACTTGATGTTACCAGATGAAGATGTATATAAACCTAAGAAGAAAGAAACCACACAAAAGACAAATGGTTTAGAGAACTTTATGGAGCCTGACGATTGAAGATAGCCCTAATAACTGACACACACTTTGGTGCGAGAAACGACAACGTAAATTTTAATGAATACTTCTACAATTTCTACGAGGGATTGTTCTTTCCTTATTTACAACAAAATAATATAAAACATTGTATACATCTTGGAGATTTGATGGATAGACGAAAGTTTGTATCATATCGAATATTGAAAGATTTTAGAGAAAGATTTATACAACCATTTAATTATTTGAAAATAAATCTACACATTTTGGTAGGAAACCATGATATTTATTTTAGAAATACAAATGATGTGAACTCTTTACAAGAGTTATTAGGTGAACGACACGACAACATACATTTATATCCAGAAGCACAAGAGGTAGACTTTGATGGATTTCCAATATTGATGATGCCTTGGATTAATCCACAGAACGAGATATATTCTTTTGGTATGATGGACGAAACCAAAGCAGACACAATGATGAGTCACTTAGAGGTGGTTGGATTTGAAATGCATGGTGGACACACATCTGAGTCTGGTTTCGACAAAGAACAATTCAAAAAGTTTGACACAGTATTCTCTGGACACTATCATAAGAAATCTGATGATGGTCAGATATATTATCTTGGAACACCATATCAAATGACATGGAGTGATTATAACTGTTCAAAAGGTTTTCATGTATTCGATACAGAAACTAGACAATTAACACGAATAGTAAATCCACAGAAGATATTTGAAAAGATATACTATGATGACACACAAGAGGATTATGATGGTCATGATGTCGATCAGTACAAAAGTAAATATGTAAAACTCGTAGTAGTTAATAAAAATGATTTATACAAGTTTGATAAATTTACAGACAAACTATTTAAGGCTGATTGTCATGAAGTTAAGATAATAGAGGATTTTACAGACCTAGATGCAAACACAGTATCAGATGATATTGTAGAAAACACGCAAGATACTATGACATTATTAGGAAAATACATTGATGACTTAGATGTAAACCTAGATAAAACTAAACTAAAAGGTGATATATCAAAACTGTATCATGAGGCACAAGATTTAGAACTATGAAAATTGATGATATGCACTTTTTTAATATGGGATATTTAGATATAAAAATTCCTGATAATTTATTTCAATCATTAAAAAATGAATGTTACACAACAGGTTATAAAAATGAAGAAATGGTTTCTGCAATAACTGGAAGTGGTGTGCCTGTACACAGATATATTGAAAACAAAGAAAATTTACAAAATCTTCAAGACTTTTTAAAAACATTAGTGCCTATTTACAAAGAAAGGTATGGTTTAGACCCATCTGATGGAATAATTAATAGAAGTATTAATTATGAAAATTCAGTTAATAAAACAAAATTTATAATACACAGGCCATGGATAAATTACCATAAAAAACATGAATTTATTCCTAAACACAACCATCTTGGAGTTTTTAGTTATACTATATGGATAAACATCCCTTACAACAGTGAAGATGAGATAAAACAGGGTAATGAGTATGCATCGTGTTTTCAATTTCATTATACTGATACATTAGGTGGGACTCAAAAAGTAACAATTAGATTAAATAAAAATGATGCTGGTAGAATGTTATTTTTTCCATCTCTTTTATCACATCAAGTTTACCCTTTCTATACAAGTAATGAAACTAGAATATCAATCTCTGGAAATTTATCAATAAACATTGGCAATACTGAAAACCTATGACAAAAACTTTTATTCATGTAAATCAACACAAAATTCGTGCAAATAAAAAGCATGGAACTAATGAACCAGTAATAACAATAAAACAAGGTAGAAAAAATACCTACTGTCACTCAGTAGAAGTGATGGGGCCCTCTGTTGTTCGTTATGGTGGTAACGAGAAACCCATTCTACCATGTGGTGCGAGAGTCGTAATAGAAACTGAAAGTGAAGTGAAGATAAATGACTAATATTAGAACAGACTCGCTGAATGGAGTGCTAGTTCAGTATAAGAAAACATCATTTAGATTAACTGATGAAGAGTTGAATATAATTGTCAATAAAGACTATCATCGACCAATCGAAAATCACTTAACAAAAACTCGTTTTTTATTAAAAGACCCCAGATTAAAACGTGTAAAAAATTTCTTAGATGAACACATGAAAAACTATATTGAGAATACTGTTGAGATAGAAAATAAATTTATTATGACACAGAGTTGGTCAACCACTACAAAGAAAGGTGAGAGACATCATCCACACAATCACCCAAATAATATATTTAGTTTAGTATTTTATGTTGATGCTGTAGAAGATAGTGGAAATATTATATTTAACCTTGAAAGTAGACTAAGAGAAAGGTATAACTTTTCATTTAAGGTTAAAAACTGGAATACTTTTAATTCATATTCTTGGGAGTATCAAGTTAGAACTGGAGATTTAATATTATTCCCATCATGGGTGACTCACGAAACTAAACCAAACCTAAGTGATAAGAATAAAATCATTATTGGGGCCAACTATTTTGTGCATGATGTAATTCAAAATGGCTCTGGAGTTGAGAAGATGGATATACAATTAGGAGATGTTGATGATGATTAAAGATATATTAACTATATTGGGTGTAAAAAAACATCCAGAAGAATCAGATGATGATGTTGATACTAAAGTAAATATACACACTCTTTATAAACACAGATGGGTATGGTATCACTTGATTTTGTGTATACAGATGATACTTACAAACATACTACTTATTGGGATATTAATAATACTGGCGGTGAAACTATGAATAAAGAAGCAGTAATAACACATTTTGTAATGTTTATACTTGGTTGTATTACCATGTATATGATGGTCAACTATCTATGATAATATTTAAATATGCAAGGTGGAAAAACTTTCTTTCCACTGGAAACACATTCACAGAAATACAACTAGATAGAAGTCCAACCACACTTATCATAGGTGAGAATGGTGCTGGTAAATCTACTATATTAGATGTTCTATGTTTCGGTCTATTTGGTAAACCATTTAGAAATATCAATAAAAATCAGTTAGTTAACTCTGTTAACAATTCATCGACAATGATAGAGATTGAGTTTTCTATCGGTACAAGAGATTACAAAGTTATTCGTGGTATCAAACCAAATAAGTTTGAGATATACCAGAATGGTAAGATGATGAACCAAGAAGCAAACGTCAGAGATTACCAGAGAATATTAGAACAACAAATACTCAAACT
>VTLG01005982.1_pt1 | contig 28839 bp, 48 predicted proteins | sample 4694571 | NCBI WGS metagenome assembly VTLG01 (sample SAMN12604809, study PRJNA352737) | marine metagenome | biome: ENVO:00000447; feature: ENVO:00000209|ENVO:00000569|ENVO:01000036; material: ENVO:00002151; isolation source: viral sequences binned using virsorter ...
CTCTTGATTTGTTTAGTAAAACAAAGTAAGTATAGGATTTAAGGCAAAATTATGGCTATTTCAAGAATGCAACAACCCAGACAACAATACGGACTAGGCAAGCTAGTTAAGAAAGCTTTCAAAGGCATTAAGAAGATAGCTAAAAGTCCACTAGGTAAAGCTGCTTTAGTGGGTGGCGGATTATGGGGTATTAATAAATTTGGTATGCCTGGAATAGGAGGCAAAAATTTTCTTAGCGGTCTTAGTGGTAGCACCGGAGGCATAGGTGGTTTTGCAAAGAAATGGTTGAACCCATTCAACACAGCTAACCCTTTATTGTATAACAAAGCAGGTCAGTTCAGTGGTAAAAAAGCATTCGGACTAGGAGCAGGTGCACTGATTGCAGCTCCCTTTATTCAAAGCGCTTTAAAGATGGGTCCGTATGAAGACGAGGAAGAAGGGGAGGCAGAAGACTGGTCAGTAATGCCATCTAGTCTTGCTAACATCACTAATAGAGCACAAAATTATTACAGGCAACCCACTAGTTATTCAGACTTCCAATTCATGCCTGAAAAACAATTTGTTAATCCAAATTTTTATGCAGCTGATGGTGGCAGAGCCGGGTTGCTTAATGGTGGTGAAGCAGGTGAAGCACAGATGGAACAAATGTTAAGAGCAGAATATCTTAAGTACAGAAACAAAGGCGGTACAATGCCTTACGAACAATTCAAAATTTTAGTGATGAAACAATCACAACAAGGTCAAATGCCGAATCAAATGATGGCAGCTGATGGTGGAAGAATAGGATACCGATGGGGTAGAGATGTAAATGATCCTGCTGTTGAAGAGCTACCACTAATTGACGAAGAGGAATTTGACGACATTAAAAAACAATTAAACGTTAGTCCAATGGTTTCAGCAGATCCAAGTATTTGGGAATTGTTGTTAAAAGAATTAGAAGGAACTATTACTCCAGGAGAATTAGAATTATTAGAACAATTAATAAAAGAAAGAGGTAGTGGTAATGCTCAAGGCGGAAGAATCGGGGCCCAGGAAGGCGGTCTTATGGATATGGGTGGTCAAGAAAAAGATTATAGAGATGAAGGTGGCTTCGTTCCAATAGGCGGAGAAGAAAGAGCGGACGATGTTCCAGCTAGACTAAGTAAAAACGAATTTGTTTTCACAGCAGATGCAGTTAGAAATGCAGGCGGTGGAGACATTGATAGAGGTTCTGAAGTTATGCAAAATTTAATGGATAACTTAGAACAAGGTGGAGAAGTTTCTGAAGACTCACAAGGTCTAGAAGGCGGAGAAGAAATTATGTCAGAAGAAATAATCGACGAATCTAATCCGGCTCAAGGAATGTATGATAACTATGAACAATTACAATCGAGGGTAGGATAATGGCAAACGGATTACCAGATTATTTAGCAGACACAGGCAAACACTTAGCCACACAGATGAAGGCGACATATAGTACGCCTCTTCAGACGGGCGCGTTTACACCACAAGTTGCTGCCCAAGATCCAATGCAACAATCAGCCATCGGCATGGCGCAAGCAGGTGTTGGATCTTATGCTCCTTATTTAGCACAAGCCCAAACAGCTATGGGTCAAGCAGGTACAGCTGCTGGAGGACTCGGTGCTTTAACAGGACCAGGCGCAGGTACTGGAGCAGGATCTATTTCTTCTTTCATGTCCCCGTACCAAGGACAAGTTATTGATGAGACTCTAAGACAGTATGATTTATCACGAGGCCAAGGCCAACAAGCTATTCAAGATGCAGCCGTTAGTTCTGGAAACTTTGGTGGCGGAAGAGAAGGCGCGATGTTAGGTCAATACAACGCTGATACACTAGCTAACAGAGCTGGTATTAGAGCAGGATTATTACAACAAGGATTTACTGGAGCACAAAACGCAAGACAACAAGCATTTCAAAATCAACGAGCGATGCAAGGCGCGTACACAGGTTTAGCAGGCCAGCAGATGGGACTATCTAATTTCCAAAGAGCGGGTATGGGGCAAGACATCGCGGCGATGGGACAAATGGGAGCTGGGCAACAAGCTTTCGAACAAGCAAAATTAAATAGAGACGCACAAGCAGCACAGATGCAGGCCTATGAACCGTACGGAAGACTGAATCAATATGCTTCAGGCGTTACTGGTTTAGCTGGTGGTATGGGTGCCGCTCAGTATCAACAACCAGGAGCAGCTGATCCATGGGGTAGTGCTCTTTCAACTGCGATGGGTCTAGGTGGACTGTATGGTAAAATATTTAACCCACAACAATTTAGCTTTGGGACACGATAATGGCTAATTCTAAACTAAAAAAATTTGCTAGAGACCACTGGGGAAAAGCTGCAACATTGGGAAACGCTGCATTTTGGGCTCCTGATATAATGGAATTAGCTAAATTTTTCTATAAAGATGGCGGAAGAGTTAGAGGTGTCGGCAAAGCTAAACGTGGATTTGGCAGAGCAATGAGGAAAAAATAATGAGAATTTTAAATAGACCTATGTTCAGATATGGCGGACCTATTAAAGAAGGGGTCATGCATGGTATGAGAGATGGTGGAAGAGCTGCGCTTGTAGGAAACCCTATTTTTCCTAAAACAGCAGGAAGAGAACACCACGAGATAGACTATAGATTTAATCCTAAAAAAATAAAAAGTAAAATAGTAGTAGGCGGAATTAAAGAAGGCGTTAAAAGATACGCACCTAAGCTAGAAGGTATCGGTGGTAGAACTTTTGGTAACCTTAAAAATTGGTGGGCTAGACATAAACCAACAGCAAAATTTAGATACCCTTCAGTCACACCGCATCCAGGTGCTTCTTTTAAATATGCACCTCGTCCATATTCTAAATTAGAAATTGCAAAGAACCCAAAACTTTGGGGGCAAGCAATTAAAGAGAATCCTTATTGGGCAGCAGCTGCCGGCTATGGTTCTGTTACTGATCCTGGGCGAGCAGTTATTGGAGGTGTTCCAGGAGCATTAAAATGGGGTGCTGAAGCATTGACTCCAGGATTTGCAGAAAAATATTTACCTTGGAAGGACAAAGATGATGGTGGAGATGATGGAACAGGAACAGGAACTGGAGTAGGGGCTGGTGCACAGTTCAAAGAAAGTACTGCTCCTGAGCTAACAGCATCACAGAGAGAAAAGTTAGCTAAGGACGCACAAAATAAAAGACTTAAAAGTTATTTAGATATGATGGGCTATGACAGCGCTAAGAAAGGTGCACTATCTGATGCCTTAATAGATGCAAGTGCTTTAGTTCAAGACGCTACAACTGAAGCAGGCTCACTTAAAAAAGCTGACTGGGGTAAATTAATTAATAGAATGATTCAAACAACTAGCAAACGTCTAGACAAACCTGAACAAATCAGAGAAGCGGTTGGCTTAATGATGACTAAAGGTGAGATCGAAAAAGATCTGCTTCAAGCTAAAGGTGGTTCACTTAAACAAAATGCAAGAGACCTAGTAGCAGCTGGCGTATATAAAACTGAAAAAGAAGCTATGGCACATCTTGGTAAAAAAGCTGACTTTGAAGAAGTAGTAGGAGCTCTTTCTGCTAAAAAAGATGTTGATGGTTCAGTTTTAGCTGATGCGTGGAGAATTTCTGGAGAAGGTATTCCTACAGAACAGGTCAAAGGAAGTAATAAGTATTATAAAAAATTCAAAGAAGCAAAGGAAGATGAAGGTAAAGGAACTAACATAGAACTAGCATTTGTTGACGAAGAAATCGAAGATAAAAAAGCGGGTGATGTATACGTTATCGATGATCGAATGATTGTAGTGCAGGAAGATGGCACCCTTAAGTATAGATGGTAAGGTAGATAATGGCTACTCTTGCACAAATTAAATCAGGAAAAGGTTCACCGGAAGACAGTAATAAAATAGGTGTCTTTCATTCTATGCTGGCAGGCGTAGGCTCAGGTTTAATTGCAATCCCAAAAGGTTTATTTTCTTTAGGCGCAAGTCTTATGGACTTGGGTGTCAACACAGGGAAAGCTGCTGAAGTAGAGAAGTGGTTTGATGACCTTACGAGCTGGGACGAGAAAGCCGAATCAACTACTGCTGGAAAACTTACAGAACTATTAGTTAACATAGGTGTTCCAGGAGGATATGCATTTAAATTAGGGGGTGGCCTTGCAAAGACTGCCATGTTGAATGCAAAAAGTGGTAAATATTTAAAGCTTGACAACCCGGCATTAAAGAAAGGTGTCGAACAAGCTAAGGCATTAAATGCCAGAGGCAAGACAAATCAATTCATAGCTGGAGCTTTAGCAGGTGGTGTAGGTGAAGGAGTATTTGTTGGAGATGTACAAGAGATCGGTAGCTTCGGAGATTTATTAGGCGGTCCTACAGAAATAGATCGAGGGAATGATCCGGATGCAGCTAGAGATATATTAAACAGAGTTAAGTTTGGAACTGAGGGTGCGTTGTTCACGGGAGTTATAGGTGGAGTAGGAAAAACAATCGGCAAACTTACAAATAGAAATAAAAAATTAGATATCAATAACGATAAGCTCGATGGTTGGATAGACAAAGTAGCTTCATGGTTTAGATCTAGAAGTGCTAAGACTCCTGAGTTCTTTGCACTGGAGACAGGACAGATTGGTAGAAGAGGAGCTGATGCCTTGAGAGCTAAGAATGTATCCAGAGAATTAGATAAAAATATTGATGCAGTCTTTCCTGCATGGAGAACAATAGGTAATAGCGTTGGAGCTAAAGAAAGAAACAAACTTCTGGCTCAGGTTAATGATCTATTACTAACAGGTAATCCTTCATACGATGACATGGGAAAAGTAGTTTTCCCTACGCTAGATAATACCAAAAAAATGGCACTCGTTAAAAGATTAAAAGAATTAAAAACGGATGACGAAGTCATCACAGATTTGTTTGGAAACTTATCTAGCATCAGAGGTAAGTGGGCAGAATTATTTGAGGACCTTGGAGGAACATTAAGAGGAGAGGACCTTGCAAGTTTTAAAAAATTATTTGGTAAAAAGTTTACCGACTACCTGGGATCTACTTATGATGTCTTTATTAATGACTCGATGATCCCGTGGTTAAGATACAAACCCACAGCTGAAGCAGTCGAGAAAGCTAAAAATATGTTTATGCAAAGTGCTGAAGAAGCAGGTAAACCTATTACTCCTCTTCAGGCAGAAAGATATGTACAAAATGTTTTAGACACAGCCGCGCTTCCTAAAGGTTTTAGAATGGACAGAGCATCCGATGCTATTTTTAAAGTACCAGATTTTTTTATTAACAGAACTGTATTAGATGATGCAGCAAAAGAAGCATTTAAAGGCAGAGTGGTAGGTTCACAACTTAGGGAAGCAGACAGAAAAATTATAGATGAATTGCTAGGTAAAACTAAGAACCCTATGCAAACTATTCTAGCTGGTACCTCTAAGCTGTCTTTAATTACTCGAAGAAATGAATTCTTTGATGACCTGATTAAAAAATCAGATCAACTTAAAGCAGACAAAAAACTTCCTATGTTTGCAGACAGTGAAGAAGAAGCACTCATGTTATTCGGGAGACAAAAAGTTAAACGAATTGATATTGATCTTGGAAAAAAATTACAAGTAGGAGAATACAATCCTTTAAATGGTAAGTGGGCTCCTGAAGGAATAGCAGACGCGTTAGCTAAAACTTCTACCGCTGTAAAAGATTTAGGTATGGCAGAGAGAATGTACTACAGCTTTGCTTTGTATCCTAAAGCAGCATCCCAGATTGCTAAAACAATTCTATCACCCATAACCCACTTAAGAAATTTTATAAGTGCAGGAGCTTTTTCTGCTGCAAATGGAATCATACCTCTATCAGATCCCGCTGCAGTTAAGCAGGCGTACCAGGCACTACAGACAGGATTAAAAGGAACACGAATGCAAAATGATTTGTATGAGAAACTTTTAAAACTTGAAGTGGTGAACAGTAACGTCAGACTGGGAGACCTAACTCGACTGATGGAAGATGTTAACTTCGGTGCTACAATGACCGGGGAAAAGGGAATGAGAATGTTATTGAAACCTTTACAAAAAATAAAAAATGTTGGACAAGATTTATACACAGCTGAAGATGACTTCTGGAAAATATATTCATGGGCTATAGAAAAAAGCAGACTAGCAAAAGCTTTTGAAAAACATGGAATGACTAGAGGTAAATGGTTTAAAGATTCAGCAGGTAATGAAGTAAGACTAACAGAAGAATGGTTAGAAAAAGAAGCAGCAGACATCGTTAAGAATAATATTCCAAACTATTCTTACGTATCAGATTTTGTTAAGGGCCTACGTAAATGGCCGATTGGAAACTTCGTATCCTTCCCAGCAGAGATTGCAAGAACAGGAACTAACATTGTTAGACGAGGACTAAGAGAGATCAATGAGACTATTACCTTAGCTGATGGCACAGTCGTGAAGCCTTTCCAAACCATTGGATATCAAAGACTATTTGGCTTTGGTGTTACAACAGCAGCGGTACCTTATGCAACAGCAGAAGCGTTCCAAGCACTCTATGATGTGAGTGATGATGAAAGAGAAGCGATCAGAAGATACGTAGCAAGCTGGTCTAAGAACTCAACGATCCTTCCAATCAAAGATAAAAAAGGAAACTTTAGTTATGTAGACTTCAGTCATGCTAATGCTTACGATACTTTAACGAGACCGATTCAATCTGTCATCAATGCAGTAGCAGATGGAAGAACAGATGAAGATGGAATCATGGATGACTTTTTATTGGGAATGATGACGGGTATGAAAGAGTTTGCTTTGCCATTTGTTTCAGAATCTATTTGGACGGAAGCAGTAATAGATCTTATAGGAAGAGGTGGTAGAACAAGAGACGGGTTCGAAGTCTATAGTGAGCAGGATAATCCTGGGGACAAAGCTAATAAAATGTTTAAACATTTAGTAAAGGCAGTGATGCCTTTCTCTGCACCACAACTGATAAGATTAGATAAGTCATTAAAATCTGTAGATGTTTTAGAAAAAGGTAAGTTCGATAAGTACGGACAGACCTATGAGTTTGGTCCAGAGTTTGCAGGACTGTTTGGTTTTAGAGGAGTCCAAGTAAATCCAGATCGAACAATGAAATTTAAAGTAGCTGACTATCAAAAAGGAGTTAGACAATCAGGTGCATTGTTCACAAGAAATACATTAAGAGGTGGACCTATTTCTCCTGCAGAAGTTGTGGACTCTTACATCAATGCCAACCGAGCTTTATTTGGAGTAAAGAAAAATTTAAAACAAGACATGGATGCTGCTAGATTATTAAACATAGGTGAAGATGCTTTTGATTCTGCACTCGATAGAATTTCTAATGTAGAAGTGAGCGCTATTGATGACAATGAATTTAGACCTTATGAAATTTCTGCCAATGTAGCACAAGCCTTTGAAGATAATGCAGAGAAGCTGGGACTACCCAATCCATTAGATGAGGCACTAGATACTATCAATGATATAAGAGAAGAACTAGCTGACCTTTCGTTAAGCCTTGGAAAATTTCCAGACTTTCCTAATCCTATAGCTACTAGTACAGAGACAGGTGAGCAGGTAGCTCCACCTTTATCATTAAACCTACCTAATGTAGAGGCGCAAACGCTAGCAGGTGCCGGACAAACTAATCAATATTCTAACTTGACAACACAACAAAAACTCGATTTACTGTTCCCACGAGGTTAAAATAAATCCCATGGCAAGAGGCAACAACGCACTTCAGAAAATAGAATCACATGAAAAACTGTGTAGAATTATGCAGAAATTAACTCATAAAAAGATTCATTCAATAGAAGAACGGGTAAAAAGACTTGAGAAAATACTACTCACATGTACAGGAGCATTGATTGCAAGTATGGCATATTTAATATTTAGTTTGGCGACCCACATCAAATTTTAATGAAATTATCTAAGAACTTTAGCCTAGCAGAGCTATGCAAGTCACAGACAGCCACAAGGATGGGCCTTGACAACAACCCCAGTGAGGATGAGCAGGAGAACCTAAGATTGCTCTGTGAGAGGGTCCTACAGCCTATTAGAGACCATTTTAACCACGTAGTGACCATTTCCTCGGGTTATCGCAACGAAATCCTGTCAAGAAAGATAGGCAGCAGTGATAAATCTCAGCACTGCAAAGGAGAGGCGGCGGATTTTGAAATCTTTGGCATTGCTAACAACGAAGTTAGTGATTGGATCAAAGAAAACCTCATGTTTGACCAGCTTATATTAGAATATTTTGAGCCTGGACAACCCAACTCTGGATGGGTGCACGTGAGTTACAAGAAAGAAATAAATTCTAATCGAAAAGAATACTTAATGGCCATAAAGAGAAATGGAAAAACAGACTACAAACCGATCCTCGGCCTGTCAACTGACCGCTACATAAAATAGGGAAAAATTTTAGACTAAGTTTTTTTTCGTTGTCCTACATTTTGTAGGATTAAATAGCATTAAAACTAATTACAGTCCTGTTATTATAGAAGTTTTTGTTATGATTAGAGCCATGTTTTAACCAACTTGGAAATATAATTAAATCTCCTTTTTTAGGATCAAAGCAATACCACTCATAAGTATAATCATTTAAAGGTTCTTCTGTCTGCGTATAAGAGACAAAAGGATTGGGGTTGTGGAAGTATAATTTACTGGCTTTTTTACCCATATTTATAAAAAGACTCCCAGATAAAATAGAACTCGGATGAACATGTTCTTTAAGGACACTTTCTGTGCCTTGAACATTGAACCAAGAGTAATTAATTTTATTGGCAATTTGAATTCTGGACTGGTTGGAATACTCTTGGAGAGGAGTGTTTAAATCAAGCGAAGTTTCCGATAAAATGTCTGTGTTAATACTAAAATGATGCGACGATTTTCCTTTTATCAAACTTGGATGATTATCAAGTTTTTTGGTCTTTAATAATTTAAAGATTTTACCGCACTCTTTAGAATTTATAAACTGAGGAAAGTATAGAACTAATGTGGGAAATAATGAAAGCTTTATCATATCCACGCCTTTAATTCTTCACCCATTATCTTAGTAGCTATATTAATTTTCTTTTTTAAGGCTTTTACGATTCTTTCATCCACCGTATCTTCGCACATAATATCGATATAGGTCATGGGCTTAATTTGACCAATTCTGTCAATTCGGGCCTCTGATTGTTGCCGCTTTTCTAGGTCATATCCGTTAGAATAGTAAATCATGTTTGATGCAGCAGTAAGAGTAATACCATATCCACCCGTTTGAGTCGTTCCAACAAAAAATCTAACTTTTTCTTCTTCTTGAAATTTTCTAATATTCTCCTGTCTCTCACTTTGTGGTGTTAATCCAAAATAGTCCACACAACATCCGTCTCCAAATTCTTTAACAACTGCCTCAATAATCTTAGTAACGTCTTTTTGCCAATGCGCCCAAATTACAACCTTCCCTTCAATTTCGCATAATAGATCTATAAGTTCAGAAATTCTATTATTAGCTATGTCTCGTGTCACACCATCATCTGCAGTAAAGTGTCCACAGGTAATTTGTTGAAGTCTCATTAACTGAGTTAGAACAGTAGCCGTTGTCATCATTTTTCCATCCATCTGTGCCAAGGCTAAGTGTTTCATTTGTTTATAAACTTTAAGTTGATCCGGACTTAATTGAACAATTCTTTTCATAAAAGTTTTAGCCGGTAGATCTAAACAATCATCTTTTAGAACTCTATACGAAAAAGGTTTTAATTTATCAGACAGTTCCGCGAGATGTCTATACCCCACTATAATTTGAACTGATCGTCCACCAAAGTTAGCTGTTTTCATAACAGCGTACCTAGTTCGAAAAGAATAATAAGAACTATGTCCTAATAATTCTGGGGCTAAAAAATCACATTGTTTATATAAATCTAGAGGAGACTTAGTAACAGGAGAACCTGTAAGAATTCTTCTGTATTTCGCAAAAGGAGCAAGCGAACAAATGTTTCTAGTTCTCTTTGCTTCCGGATTTTTAATAGTGGTACTTTCATCGACCGCAAATAAAGTATTATGGCATCTTAGAAAACGTGCCGCAAACTCTAATCCTTTTTTCGTGGAGAAGGCTTCCACATTCATAATTAAGACATGTAAATCATGTCCCGGTTGAAATAAAGTATCTAGCTGGCGCTGTTGTTTCTGGGTAATCATAGCCTGCCACAGAACCGGGGAACAGGGAATATGATCTACTAAATGAGTTGGAATCTCCTGTTCATACCAAGTTTTAACAACTCCTTTCGGAGCCACAATTAGGACACCGTTAATTTTTCCGTTATCATATAGCATGGCTATATTGTCGATTAGAACCTTAGACTTACCTGTACCCATTTCCATAAAATATGCGAAGTAAGATTTGTCCCACGACATCTCCAACGCTTTTAATTGATGCGCGTAAGGCTTCGTTTTAAATTTATAGTCCATACTTTTTATTTGTCGCTATGTTTAATACTATTCTTCTAGGTGTATCTGTTTGAACATACCCTTGATGAAATAAATTATTATTAAATATTAGACCCTGATTGGCCTTTGAGGGGTGGTCTTTCTGATCAATAATTGTTCCGCCATTACAACTCGTAAAATTTAATATACAAATAGTTATGTTAGGCATTGGTTTACATTCCTCTTCAGTAAAATCCATATGTTTTCCGTGCACTACTTTTTTATTTTGATTAGTGTAAAGATTTAATTTCATACGCTTTATCTTTTCCACAGGAGAATATTTATCGATATAATAGAGTATAGGTTCAAATATATCAAAATAAGTAGATACCCTGCCTAAATCTGTATCCCATAATAAATGGGTAAACATAAAATTATTGTCTCCACGTACCGAGCTCTCGTTCCAGAACCAATTCAATGAATCACTGGTTTTGTCATGTCCTTGATCAAACAGCCCCGTGAGTTTATTAAAATATATCTCCGGTAGGAAGTTATCTATAACTTTAATTTTTTTCATACTTTTTATTTTTTCTTTCTATTGACTTAATATATAATACATCTTATATAGGTTGTCAATGTCAGAAAGTATAGAAAAAGAAAATATTGTATATGTATTGCAGGAACTTCCTGGAACTAAGGCAGGTGCGCCTAAAATAAATATTATGAGTGCATCTAAATACGGAAAATTTAAATTTTTACTACCTGAATTTTCTCAAATTATATTTTCACCTGGTCCTTTAATTTTTAAACTTAGAAGTTTATTGAAAGACTATAGAGTAAAAGATTATCTTTTATTGACAGGAGATCCCGCTATTATTGGGGTTGCCTGCTCTATTGTATCTGACATGACGGGTGGTAAATATAGTCTGTTAAAATGGGATAAACAAGACCGAATATATTATCCCATTAAAATAAACCTACATGAGAAAGGAGAAGTCAATGAATAATATTGATTTTGAACAAGACCAACGAGAAGATTTGAATTCAGTAAATGAAGCCAAATCATTATCTGATCAGGTCGTTAAGCTAAGAAACTTAGAAGACGATCTGGTTTTAAAAGAAAAGGAGTTAAAAGAACTCAAAAGAAAAGTGGAGCTAGTGTCGGGGGAAATTATTCCTACCATGATGCAAGAAATGAACATCTCTACTTTAAAACTAGCTGATGGTTCATCAGTAGAAGTTAAACCGATTTATGGCGCTTCAATCACTGTTGCAAATAAAGAAGCAGCGTTTAAATGGCTTCGAGATAACGGCCTGGGAGATCTTATTAAAAATGAGGTCACTGTTGCCTTTGGTCGTAACGAAGATAACAAGGCTAGCAATTATGCTACCCTTGCGCAAGGTCAAGGGTACGAACCCGTCCAGAAGTTAAAGGTCGAACCCATGACACTTAAAGCATTGGTCAGGGAGCGTGTCGAATCTGGACAGGATATGCCCTCTGATCTTTTTAACGTGTTCGTAGGCAACCGAACCAAACTAACAAGGAAACAATAAACATGAACCAAGTAACAGAGAAAAAGTCTGCACCACTTCCTTCAAATATATTTGAAGAAGACGCAGCAAAAGGGTTGGGCAACATAGGTCAACAAGACTTAGCTCTTCCTTTTTTAAAAATCCTTGGACAACTTTCACCAGAAGTTAATAAACGTGATGGTAAGTATGTCGAAGGTGCAGAGCCAGGAATGATTTACAATTCTGTCTCTGGAGATTTGTATGATGGTGTTAAAGGGGTGGATGTAATTCCATGCTTTTATAAACTTGAATACATTGAATGGAAAGATAGAGGAGAAGGTCCGGGAGCACCAGTTGCAATCTATGACTCATCTTCAGATGTTATATCTAAGACAAAACCAGATGCAAATTACAAAGATAGATTACCTAACGGTAATTATATTGAGAAAACTGCATCGCACTTTGTCATTATCTTGAGCGAGAGTCCATCCACAGCTTTGATTTCTATGAAATCTACTCAATTAAAAATTAGTAGAAAATGGAACTCAATGATGTCTGGAATAAAGATGAAAGGTAAAGACGGGTTATTTACTCCAGCATCTTTCAGCCACATTTACAGACTAAAAACCACTCAGTTGTCTAATGATAAAGGCACATGGTTTGGTTGGGAAGTCAGTAAGAATGGTCCAATAACTGATACAACTTTGTATAATCAAGCTAAGACATTTAGTGAAAGCATAGCCAAAGGCTCTGTGAAAGCTAAACATGGCGAAGATAAACCAAAGGAAAGTATTATCTAATTCTCTTAGAGAATGAGTGCACAGTGTGGGCCTGGAGGGAGACTGAAAGGCCCGCATGATCAGTTATGGATAAAAGATATATAAAATTTTTTGATGGTTATCGTGCTGCATATGGTCTAGCTGACTTTGAACACCAAGAAGCAAAAGTAGATCCAGAAAGCGGAAAGAAAAAACCAGTATACAGGTGGAACTATGAACCTCTTACAGAAGAAGTTTATCAGGCCCATTTAAATGGTAAAGTATCTATTGGTATTCAACCTTGTAACGAAGACTCAGAAGCAAGACTAGGTGTGATTGATGTTGATCCAAAAGATTATGACGACTTTAATAAAAAATTTTTTATCGACGTAATACAGGACTATGAGTTACCTTTAATACCTATTGAATCTAAAAGTGGTGGTCTACATTTATGTTTATTTATGGACCAGTTCACAGACGCCAAAGCAGTTAAGTCTTTTTTAACCAACTTACTTCCTCTCTTTAAGCTAAAACCTAGCAACGAAATCTTTCCTAAACAAACAGAACTTACACGAGACGAGGAAACTGGAAAATTAAAACCAGGACAATTTATTAATCTACCTTACTACGGAGACAAGAGACGTGCTTTAAATATAGATGGCACGCCATTTGAACTAGATAAATTTTTAGAGGTAGTGGAAGCTAACCTGGTTTCTAAAGGTCAGTTAGAAATTATTACCGCCAATATAGATAAAAAAATATATGAAGGGACGGACTCTGATTTAATGGATGGTCCACCGTGTCTGGCTGACATATCTAAAATATCTAACAAAGAAGGTTTTGATGGCAAAGATAGATTTATGTACAACTATCATGTCTTTGCTAAAATGAAGTACCCAGATGGGTGGGAACAGAAAGTAAAAAATGCTCCAGTTAAATTTTTTGAAGAACGACATGCAAATGCATGGGATGATAAAATATTAAATGCCAAATTAAAATCCTGGAAAAGATCAGACAAAGGTTATACCTGCACACAGAGTCCTCTTAGTGATTTTTGCAAGAAAGGTATCTGCGTTAAAAAAAGATTTGGTGTACTTGCAGGATCAAAAGGATCATATCCCGTCTTAAATAATCTAAGAAAGATAGAAATATTTGAAGAACCTGAATATGAATTTGATGTAACTAAACCAGATGGTATTGCTACGGCTACAGTATTTTGTAGATCAATTGAACATTTAAATGACCAGCGTAAACGTAGAAATGCAATAGCAAAAGCAGCAGGATTCTTGCCTCCTCTTATTAAAGGTGACGACGAACAAAAAGTAATGGAGGAACTATATAAAACTCAGACAAAAGTCCAGCCTCCAATAGGAACGTCTCCTCGAGAAAAATTACATGATGTTCTACACGCAAAAATTAATGGACCTAGGGCTGTGAATGATGCAGCATTTAAAAGTGGATCAGTTCTTATTGAAGGGGAGTATGCCTTTTTTAAATTTGAGAAATTATTCGACAGATTAAGAGCTAAAGATTGGAAATATAAAGAAGAAAAAACAGGACGTATTATGCAACATACTTACCGAGAGTGCGAGATCCAGTTTCTGGAACAAAAACGATTTCCCACAAAAGAAAAAGGTAAACATAATTCATCTACCAAAAACGTGGTACAGATAAATATAAAATCTTTTGAAGAGGTGCCTATTAATCATACAAAATTAAAGCATAAAACGGAGATAATGTGATCAGTAGAAAAATATACGGGCCTCCGGGAACAGGGAAAACAACAAGACTTATTAAGTATGCAAAAACTTTTTATAAACTTGGAACTCCATTAGATAAGATAGGATACTTTGCTTTTACTAAAAAAGCAGCTAATGAAGCTATTGATAGAATGCTGGAGGCATATCCCAAGTTACAACGTAAAAATTTAAAACATTTTAGAACCCTCCACTCACTAGCATTTAATAGATTGGGTATGAAAAAAAGTGAAGTGATGCAGGATGAACACTACGAAGACATAGGAAGAGATCTAGGCATAGAGGTCACAGTTTATTCTGATGGACAAGAAACTACAGGGTTCATAGATTCGAATAGTGAATACTTTAATTTAATAAACGCAGCAAGAATCAAAGGATCCTCCCTTGAGGAAGAATACAACACGGATATGTATTCTCCGGATCTAGATAAAAGATTATTAAACATCCTTTCTGATGAATTAAATAATTACAAGGACGCCTTTAAGCTAAAAGATTTTACCGATATGATTGAAAAATTTAATGTGGCCAAATTGTGTCCGAAATATGACATCGTTTTTATTGATGAAGCTCAAGATTTATCACCCGTACAGTGGAAAATGGTAGATATTATAAGGAAAAATTCCAAATATGTTATACTAGCAGGCGACGATGATCAAGCAATTTATGGATGGGCGGGTGCAGATGTTAAAACATTTCAAAATATTTCAGCCAAAAAAGACATTATTTTGCCACAATCTTTCAGAGTGCCTGGACGAGTACAACGCATAGCCAACAAAATTCTAGATAGAATTCCTAGTGAAAGAAGAATTAAAAAAATATGGCAAGCAAGAAAAGACGAAGGGTTTGTAGATTATATAACTTCAATTGAAGATGTTCCTCTCTACGAAGGGGACTGGTTAATTCTTGCACGAACAAACGATAGACTCGATAAAATTAAACCTATCCTAAGAGATATGGGTATTTATTTTCAATTTAAGGGCCGTAAAAGTTTTAGGGCTACTTTGTTTAGAAGTATTCTAAACTACATCAGATGGCAAAAAAGAGAATTATTATCTTTATCAGAAGTAAAAGATATACTAGAATACAGCCCATTACTTGTGCTAGATAACCCAACAGAAGAAAGACTTTATGATTTAAAAGAATTTCAATTTGATCCAGACGCGCCTTGGTACGATATATTTACAGTGGACCCAGAAGAATGTTTATACGTCAGAGAAATGTTAAGAAATGGCGAAAAATTATCCAAAGACGCCAGAATTCAATTATCTACAATACATTCTGCCAAAGGAGGTGAAGCGACAAATGTTTTACTCATTTTGGACAACACTAAAACCATCAGAGAAGCTGTGGAGAAAAGTCTTGAAAAAGAAGATGAAGAAAACCGAGTCTGGTATGTAGGCGTCACAAGAACGTCACACAATTTATATATCATGACAGCAAAAAAGGAGGCAAAAGGATATGACATCGAAAGTTTGGGATAAACAAATCGGTGGACAACACTATCAGAAATTTAAAATTCAGCCAAGTAAATTTGTGGTTGAAAATGAGTTGCTCTACCCAGAGGGGTGTGCTATAAAATATATTGTCCGTCACAGGATGAAAGGAAAAAGACAAGATTTGGAAAAAGCTATTCACTTTATAGAAATGATTATCGAGAGGGATTATTCGTGAAGGAGCCTTCGCACATTCCTCACTACATGCTATTAATAACCCTGCTCTGTCTCTACTGTTATTTTATGTTAGGTAATTTATGAAGATACCAAAGTTTGAAGCCCAGACAGAATGGGTAAAACCTACAGAATTTCCAGACCTACGACAGGTGGATGAAATTGCAATCGATTTAGAAACAAGAGATCCGGACTTAATTAAAAAAGGATCCGGTTCTATTATTGGTAATGGTGAAGTCATTGGGATTGCAGTTGCAACAAAACATTACAAAGGATATTTTCCAATTGCTCATGAAGGTGGTGGCAACATGGATAGCACAAAAGTTTTACACTGGCTCAAAGATATTTTAGAGTCTACTTCCACAAAAATTTTTCACAATGCTATTTACGATATATGCTGGTTAAGAGCTATGGGCTTTAAGATTAACGGTGACATAGTTTGTACTATGATTGCTGCAGCCATCACAGATGAAAACAGATTTCGTTATGATCTTAACAGTTTGTCCTGGCACTATCTAGGCTACGGTAAAAACGAAAGAGCATTAGCTGAAGCAGCTGAAGAATGGGGAATTGATCCTAAAGCTGAAATGTATAAGCTTCCTGCAATGCATGTTGGATCTTACGCAGAACGAGACGCAGAAGTAACTCTTGGACTATGGCAAGAACTAAAAAAAGAAATTATTAATCAGGACCTGGAGGACATCTTTGATCTGGAAACAGAACTCTTTCCGTGTCTTGTTGATATGAGATTTAAAGGTGTGCGTGTAGATATTGAAAGAGCACACTTAATGAAAACAGAATTTAAGAAAACAGAACAAGGATTACTTCGATCCATTAAAAGAGAAACTAATATTGACACACAGATATGGGCAGCAAGATCTGTGGCTAATGTATTTGATGTCTTAAGACTAGAGTATCCTCGCACAGAAAAAACTGAAGCACCATCATTTACTAAAAATTTTTTACAGGAACACAAACATCCTGTTGTTAATATGATTGCTAAAGCCAGAGAAATAAATAAAGCTCACACAACATTTATAGATTCTATTTTAAGATACGAACATAAAGGAAGAATACATGCAGAGATCAATCAACTTAGAAATGCAGGAGGAGGAACAGTGACTGGAAGATTTTCTTATCAGAATCCTAACCTCCAGCAGATTCCAGCACGGAACAAGGATCTCGGACCTAAGATAAGAAGCCTATTTATTCCTGAAGAAGGACATAGGTGGGGCTGTTTTGATTATTCTCAGCAAGAACCAAGATTAGTTGTACACTATGCATCACTTTATAAATTACCTTCAGTCTATGATGTGATTGATGCATACACGAATGATTCGAGCGCAGACTTTCACCAGACTGTCGCTGATATGGCAGACATACCTAGATCACAAGCTAAGACCATTAACCTTGGTCTATTCTATGGAATGGGAAAAGCAAAACTTCAAGCTGAACTAGGAGTAACTAAAGAGAAAGCAACTGACTTATTTAATCAGTACCATGCTAAAGTTCCATTTGTAAAACAACTTATGGAGAAAGCTTCTAACAGGGCCCAGGATCGCGGACAAATCCGTACGCTACTAGGTCGTCTTTGTCGCTTCCATCTATGGGAACCAAATAGTTTCGGGATGCATAAAGCAATGACCCACGAAGATGCACTCAGGGAACATGGACCAGGGATTAAACGCGCCTACACATACAAAGCATTAAACAAATTAATTCAAGGATCAGCTGCTGACATGACAAAGAAATCTATGTTGGAATTATATAAAGAAGGAATTATTCCCCATATTCAAATTCATGATGAACTAGCTGTCTCTATTACAGGCGACGAAGAGGCTAAAAAAATTATTGAGATTATGGAAAATGCTGTTACACTTGAAGTCCCTAATAAAGTAGACTATGAAGTCGGCGATAATTGGGGAGACATTTACGATTAAGGAGAAATACTTGGATAAAATATCTTCTAAAGAAGACGAAGTATATATAGTTAAAAATTTTTTATCTCCGGAAGATTGTGATAAATATTTTAAAAGGATTCGTGACATCGGTTATCAATTAAAACCCATACCTTGGTCACAAAGAATAATAAAGATTACTAAAGATCCAATAGTTAATAAAGTGGCTACCTACATAAATAAAAGATTTGATTTAGAACTAGTAGCGGATCAAGCGGAAATACAAAATCACAACGTAAACTCTTCTTCAGATTTACACATTCATAATGACTTAGGTAGAGAGCATATCAAGTACAATAGTCTTCTTTATTTAAACGACAATTTTGACGGTGGACAGTTCATAACTAAAAATGGCATAAATATAAAACCAGAAAAAGGGATGTTAACCTTTTTTGATGGCCAACAAGTACATCATGGTGTAAAGAAAGTTTTAAAAAATGATAGGAAAACTATTATTTTTTGGTGGAGAAATAAGAATAGTTATGGATAAAGTAGGCTATGAATCCTGGCTAAATTGGGATACAATAAAAGAAAAATAGGAGAAAACTATGGACAAAGTAAAAAATGAAGCTAAGAGAATCTGGGCATTAGCAGTAGCTCATCCCAAGATCGCTGTAGCTATAGTAGTGGTGGTAATAGCCATTTACTTTCTAAACAACTAGAAAGTTTATGACCTATGGCCTACCTCAACGCTAACATACCGATCATAGAATGCTACGTCAGGGGTAACTATCTACGAGATCAAAAAGATTCCCACGATAAATATTTTGAATGTGTGGTATTTGGAGTAAGTTCCTTACCCAAGCAGGCACCTTTATTTCATTATTTAATGACTGATGGGGGACTGTGGTGGAGAGCTCCGATATCTGCTTTTTGTACTAAACCAGGGACAAAAGAACTACCATTAAATGAGCTGGTAATGTGGGACTCTTTCAGTTATAACTTTAGTGTTACAACTTTTTATCAGTTGGCTGGATCTAAGATGTCATACATTTCCAGACGCAAAGTTAAAAGGGAAGGAACATACTTATTCACCATTGATTGGTGCGCGGGTGATCCGAACGAATTAAATTTCGGCTATGCCGAAAAACCCGACCAACATAAGTGCGGTCATGTAATAGAATTAGATGATGGTAATTATGCAATACAGCCAAATAATAGATTAAGGGCATTTGATCCTTCTCTGGCTGCAGATCCATCAGAACAATTAATTAATAGACTTGTCAATACCAAGACATGGTCTGTTGAAAATACTTCAAAATGGATTACAGATGAACATGAGGAGGGTAGTTATGATTATCACTACACTAACTTAACGGATAAAAAAAATGACTGAACGATTTTGTAAAAACTGTAATAAAATGTGCCACTGCGCAGACAAGACAAAAAATGATTGTGATTGTGACAATTGTCAATGCGGTAGTAGGGAAGAAGACTCTACTTATGAAGGTGGTGGTGTGGTAATTGACGACACACAAGAATGCGAATCATGTCAATAATTAGGAGGGATATGAATAAACTATTTTTAATGGTGGTATTATTTATTTTTGTAAGCGCCTGTTCGATTGGACCTAAATGTACTTACACACAAGAAGGAACAAAAATTCAATCTTGGATTTGGTTTTATGGAAAAGATAAACCGGCAGACTTAGATAAAATGAATTGTAACTAATATGAATGATAAAATTATTACTGCACTCTTGGCTATTCTCATCGCGCTCAGTGGCTGGTCTCTCACGACCACAGTTGGGCTCAAGTCAGACGTTGCAGTGCTTAAAGAAAAAGTATCGGGGGTTGAAAATGAAATACAACACTTTAAAGATTTTTCGAAGAAGAAGAAACGCAAGAAGAAGAAATCAAATAACTGAAAAAACAATTCAGGCTTTGGTAATTGGCCTAATGTTGCTCTTAGTACTTTTAGTTGGATGTAGTTATCGAATGGTACCCAATGAAACTAAAATAGAATATGGTACTACAGCAACAGATTCTAAAAATGACAAGCTTCAAGAGAAAAAATTCATTACTCAAAGCTGGAAATGGGTAAAATGATTGCGGGATATAGATTACTAATTATTGCAGCAATTGCATATTTATATTATATTCATTATTTGGAGTGTATTTAAAATGGAATTAGGTAAAGCAAGAAGCACTGAAGAAATTATCAAAGATATTAAATCTACTTTAGAAACTAAAGTAAAAGATAATGTAGCAGTTCATGGAGGAGAAATTAATTTTCTTTCCTATGAAAAAGGTATTGTAAGATTACAAATGGCTGGAGCCTGTTCAGGTTGCGCCATGAGTAAGAAGACACTTCACGAAGGAGTGGAAAGATTACTTGTACACTATGTTCCTGAAGTAATAGGTTTATTAGGTGAAGATGATGAAGAAGCTAAACACAAAGGCTACACTCCTTATTTTCCAAAGGAAGTAAATGTCTAAACAACCTTTATCAATATCGGACGAAGCAAAAGTTCAAATGCCTATGAAGACGGTAGCCAGCCTCATCGCGCTGGTCGCGATCGGCACCTGGGCTTTTTTCGGCATTCAAGAAAAATTAAATACACACGCAACTAAACTACAAATTATGGAGAAGGATCTCGAAATGAATTCAGAGTTCAGAATAAAATGGCCTCGTGGATTACTCGGATCCTTACCCCGCTGATTCAGAACAATTTATGTTGATCGAAGAATTATATAAACAAAGTGACAAGCTTCAGGAACGTGTCGACTCAATGTTACATAATGAAGTTAATATTTCAGCTTTAACTAAAGCCGTTGAGAAGCTACAATCAGATGTTGAAAAACTAAAAGATAAACAAAGAGAATTTAGTAATGGAGGTACACACTAATGCCTAGCGAAATTATAATTTGCGTAGCACTTTGCATGTTTATGGATGGGAAGCTGGTAGAGCATACATACCAGAGCTCAATGTCAGAATGTTTAAAAAATAAGAGGATCGCCGAACGCACGATCCAGCCCGAGCGCGTTCAATTTGCTTGCGGTAATGACATTGAAGCTGAAGTAGAATACATAGAAGAAAAAGGACAGACTGAGGGACGTACCAGAATCATACGTGTCATTGAACATGGTTATGAAAACGATGAATATGGTAGTAGATATTAGTGAATAAAAAAGCCTATGCTTTTTTCCTTAAAAAGAATCGAAAAAGAAAAAAACCTAATCCAATTGCTAGAGCCTTAAAGTTCTTTACACCTAAAGTTATAAGAGATAAAACTAAGTATGATAGAAAGAAAATAAAAAATGAGTCTCCAAAAAATTATTACATATCTTAACACTAAAATTAAAGACGATAACATTACTATTGCTGAAGGGTATGGTAATGAAAATTTTTGTTATTTAATATACTCCTTGATTCGTATGGAGCACCCTCAAACGGTCATAGAACTAGGCTCTGGTTTAGGATCTACTACTTGTATGATGGCCCAGGCCCTTAAAGAAAACGGCAAAGGGACCCTCTGGGCTATTGATAATGGACAAGACTGGAAAACTCTTAAAAAACATGTAGGAAAACCCAATCAATCTTATGAAAATTTTTTTAAAAAACTTTTAGAAAGACTAGAGTTAGACGAAATAGTTAAATTTAAAAACATTACCCTGGCTCCCGCCTCTTTTTTTAATCCACAAACACCAGTGGATATGATGTTTTTTGATGCACATGACAGCAGCGCACAAGGATGCGTCCAACTACTGAGATATTATTTACCCATTATGAATAAATACTCTTCTATTTTTATAGACAGATCCTCAACTATTAACCATGCTTATCTAATGTTGGAACAACTCGTACAATATCTACAACGAGGTAAAATACCTGCATGTTTAGTTGCCAACCGTCCCCCCGAAGAAGTGAATGCTATTCACCAGTTAGTTCTCAATTCAAAATTTACTTTAATCCATCTAGCGGAAACCGAAGCGGGTAAAAAAAACAAGGCACAGAACAGCACGTCCTGGATTAAGATCGAGCCTCTTGACATTCTTATTCATAATAAAGTTGAGAATTTATTTTAAATAAAATATAAACTACAGGATAGGAGACAAGATGACAAACTATGGAAAAGGGAGATTTGGGAATGGGCTGCAGATTAATGCCCAGGTTGTGAATGGTACATGTCCCTTCTGTCACACAGATGGTATACTCGTTTCCGTCTATAGAACTGTCTTCAGGTGCATCACCTGCGGCAGCGATGTCGAACAAAAAGTAAATGGAAAAATTGCCTATATTCCCCTGGGAGGAAAGATAGTAATGACAGACACAAAAGACCTTACGAATGGCTAAAAAAGGGCTCTACGGGGTCAATACCTATCGTGAACGGAGCAGAAAAAAGATTGGACGCCACACAAAACGCTTGAATAAGCACTCTTCATATAAAAAATATCGTGGCCAGGGCCGTTGACAAAGCTCTTATAATATCCTATATATACAGTATGAAAGAAAAAGAATTGACAATAAAAGCTAGGAACATTAGCCCTAAACAGTGGTCCACATTGTTATTAGAAATTAACCTGATGGTGCGCGCGTGGAGACCTTATGCAACATTGGAATTAAAAGCTCCCGGTCTTAAAAAAGTTATTGGATGGGGTACTAGAAAATATGATCATAAATAATGGCCAAAGAGATTATATTAATAGTTCTTCTGTTTAATGGAGAACTGAGTCTACCATCATTTTCGTTCGAGGGTACCGTCTATGAATGTCTGGCGCATGGTGATAAGCTACGGGTTCAGTATGCAACGTATAATGAAGAACGTAATATATGGTTTTTGAATGACGGAACAGGGACCTGGCACGGTTACTACTGTAATTAAATAGTAGTTACCTCTCTACAACTATAACTCATAGCAATTTTATTATCATTAATATATTTAAAACCCATTTTAGAAATAATTACTAACGACTCCTTGTGCGCAGTACGCGAACACTCGTACCAGCTATTAAGTTCTTTTGGATATTGAACCGGAGGTAAACATGCTGGCTGACTGCCTAAAAAAGAGCACACCCATATTATTAATGTAAATTTTGTCATTGACACCTATTGTAAGTTATGAGATAAATCCCATATATGAAACTTAAATTAATAAGGAGAAAGTACAGTATATGACTGATATAAGCAAATACAAAAACGTTTCCCTCTCGCATAAGACATATAATCTTATCGACGACATACGTAAGAAGATTGTTCCGAACGCAGTGTTAAGTCGTTCACAAACAATTAATATTTTAGTAAATGAGAAAGCCAAGAAGTTAAATGGTAAGACCAATCCGGGTCGTTAATGATAGAAGGATTAATAAAATATAATCTACAGCTCCAGGCTGAAGCGATAGGTCAATTTAAAAAACTTCTTAATATTAACTACGATCCAGCATCAAACCCAGTACCATTGTATGATGCATTAAATAGACACCTCGATGAAGCCATACGCTTACAGAAAAGAGTAGTTTATTTGGAAAGGTTAAAGTTAAATGGAAAAGAAAACTAAAAAGATCACATGTCCGCGTTGTAAAGGCAACGGGTACATTAAAATTCCACATGAATCAGTTGAAAATTTAAAGAAATCTGTTATTTCTCAATGTTCCATGTGTGAATCGGAAGGAGAGATTGATGAACTTGAAGATAACATACCTCATAGTAATGATGACTCTAACAGGATGCACTGAGTTCGCTATGCTGAGTAGTGTTGGAGGAGTCGCTGTAAGTCATAACACTTATGCTAAGGTATATAGCGGACTTGATTTCTTAACTATTATAAATACAGAAAAGGACATTAAAACACATTTATATGAGAGTATTCACCATGATAACCAATGAAGATATTGAAAGAATTAAAGAGGAAAACAGAAAACTAAAGAAGAGAGTAGAAGAAGCTGAAGGAGAAAATACAATTATTAAAGGAATTGGACTAAACTCTCCTGAGATGAAGGAACTACGAAAAGAAAACGAAGAACTTAAAGCAAATCTAGCACGAGCCAAAGAAGATCATCAATATGACAATCTAGTACATGAAAAAGAAATAAAAAAATTATTGGAAAAATTTTAATGGAAGAACAATCACTAACAATAGCTGAAGTAGCCTACATCGCAGGACTCTTTGATGGTGAGGGCTGTGTAACGTGTAAGAAAAAACCAACCAAACGCAAAGACCGGGGTGGAAAAATTTATAAACAATGGTACATTCGTTGTGAAATAGCTATGGCAGAAAAAGAAATTATTGAATGGCTTCATGAAACTTTAGGATTCGGTTGGAGTAAAGAAAAAATTTATAAAAAAAGACCAGCTCATCACAAAAGACAATGGCGCTGGAGTTGTGGATACCGAGACGCTTTAAGGTTTGCAAAATTAGTATGGCCCTATGCCCAGGTTAAACTTCATAAATTAGAACAAATTATAGACCACTACGAACCACGAGCCCAAGAGCTGGGTGATAACATTGTGGATCTTGAAACAGAAAGACAGATTCGGAAATTTAATTGGAATACACATGGGTCGTGAAGTTGATGAATTATTAAAAGAACTTAAAGCATATCGCGATGGTATGGTGGTACGGAATCTTCCGTTTCAATGGATCAGCGATATTATTACTAAATGGGAAATGAAGAAGGTCCCTAAGTTAGATTTTTTAGAAGAAGCAGAAAAAGAAAAGGAGGAACTTAATGAAAGCCACAAAGAATCAGTCAGACAAGCCAATGAAAGAAAATAAGGGACCAGGGAACCCGAATTGGGGCGGTGCTCGCGAGGAATCTAAATTGATCGAGAAGTACGCCGATCAATGGTGTAAAGAGAATGGGTATCCTCTTCTTAAACGTAAATATGTTTATAAGGGTGCATGGAAACTAGTGGATATAAAGCGATGATAAAATTTTTATTAGAAAAAATATACGGATTTTCCTCACGGGTTAATGTCTGGTCATGGCAGAAGTTATATGGAAATAGAAAAACAGGGCTAGGATATGAGAGAATACCAACATCTAAATATAAGTTTAACGAATGGATTAAAGGATATAAGAAATGGAAAAAAGATGAAGTGGAATAAAAGGTTTGAGTACCCTAAGTCTCAAAGGTCCCTGATCCAGGGGAAACGTCACTATGATATTGGACAAACAAAGTTACCGAGTGTTACGACTATATTGTCCGCGACTCAGTCGGAAGAGAAGAAGAAGAGTCTTGCAGACTGGAAGGCACGTCTCGGGGATCAACAGGCCGATCGAGTACGGGATATTGCAGCTATGCGCGGGACGGCAATGCACACGTATCTCGAGGGGTATGTCCGGGGAACAGGGCACAAGGACCTGACGAGCGTGGGCCGGGAAGCTGAGCCAATGGCCAAGAAAATTATTAGTGAGGGTTTATGCGACTTAAATGAAATATGGGGCAGTGAGGTTACCCTATATTACCCAGAATTGTACGCTGGAGCCACTGATGTAGTGGGTATTTATAATGGGCGCGAAAGTATAATAGACTTCAAACAAACTAACAAGCCAAAACAACGTGGGTGGATAACTGATTATTTCATTCAATTAGGGGCATATGCAATGGCCCATAACTACGTTTATGGTACCAAAATACAATCTGGGGTGATTCTAATGTGTTCCAAAGACGGCATGTTTCAGAAGTTTGAAAGCTTTGACAAAGAGTTTGTAGGCTTTCAGCATAGTTTCTTGCGTAAATGTGATCAATACTATAAAAATGTACCAAACGCAGAAGAGGGCCAGGATACAAATAACGATTGAAAAGTACAGTAAATTAGCGGCTAATTCCATTTGTACCTTGTATACACTATTTTTATGAAAATTTTTTATTTTTTTTTTTTAAAAAAAAGTGAGGTACATTAGGTACAATTGAAAAGAGCTAGTAATACCAACACTTATTCGCTCAAATTTGTACCTGAGCTCCAGGTACAATTGGTACAATTGTCCAAAAAGCTAGTAATACCAACGATTTAAGGGGCGCGCGCACGTATTTTATATATTTAAATTTAAATTTTATAAAAGCTGGAGTATACAGAGATATGGCTAGGAAGAAGAAATCAAAATATAAGCATGTTATAATTAATAAAAAGAAATATTATTTTCATACTATTGATTGGATTGACATCACCGGTGATGCTGGCCACGCCACGGCCGAGGAATTTAATAAGTTTGAATGTGCAACCATGATTACTCAAGCTTACATCTTTAAAAAAACTAAAAAGTTTATTTGGACGTTCAGTAGTTATGATACGAAAGATGAAGTGTTTTCCGATAGAAATATTATGCCTATAGGCTGTGTCTTAAAGATGACTAAGCTTTGTCTTTAGTCTGTTCAATTAGGTTATTAACTCTTTTCATTCTGTTCATCTTAGATACTAACTCTTCCTTACGTTTAATTTTATCTTCGGCTGTTAGATCTCGAGTATATACTTCTTTTCTATCTACAAATAATCCCATAGTCTTAGCTATATGTGATTCAAATGGAGCAGCTTTGGCTGCGTGCGGATGTCCCTCTTCTACCATTTTGGATAAATTAATTTGTCGTTTAAGGTAGTTGTGTCTGTTGACTACAAATGCTTTATTAACTTCATTCATTCTTTTAGTTAAGTATACTTGTATTTTTGGGTTTTGCTGAAGACGATAAGCTTCTTGTCGGGCTGTTTTAGGAACATACCCCGCTGCTATCGCTGCATCTTTGCCAGTAGTTCTACCTTCATTCATAACTAGGTACTCACAGAATCTCCGTTGCATTTCAGTTAGTTCTATTGGATATCCTGCTTTTTTTTCAGTAAGCGCTTGTTTCATGCTTGCATTATATATAAAATCTTATATAAAAGGAAGTAATAATAATATGAGTATAAGAGGAAAGAAATTAAATGACTATTAACGGAAAAGTCAAGTGGTTTAATGGAACCAAAGGTTACGGTTTTATATCACGAGACGACGACGCTAAAGATGTTTTTGTACATTCTTCAGCAGTAAAAGACGCTGGTTTAAGCGGCTTAGCTGAAGGTGAAGTAATAACATTTGACGTTGAAGAGGGTGCAAAAGGCCCGTCCGCAGTTAATCTACAAAAAGGTTAAACGGCGAAGGAATGGACGGAAGAACATTCAGACAAGTTTTGGGAAAGTTTTTTGACGCCCCAGGTGGGGTGTGTCTTGATGCCAGAGTACAGGTACAATTACCTAATGGTGAAATGAGAGACGTTGGAACAATTCAGTTGTTGGAAAATAGAATGTTTGGTGCTATAGAAACCCATAGATTAGTTTTAAAATTAGATGATACTTCAATTCAAAGGACTTTAGGAAAGATTATAGGCCACCTGTAGATGACGAGGTATGCGTGATTAAAAACGAACGTCAACTATGGAAAAAATTAAAGGATGAAACTCCTTCGATATCGTGGATTAGGATTGAAAACTGGGCCTTACCTGGTACTCCTGATCTATTGGGTTATAATGTTAATGGCACCTTTTTTACTGTAGAATTAAAGTATACTAAAGCCTACTCTGTTAGGCTTTCCCCCCACCAGATTTCTTTTCATGTAAGACATAAAAAAAATACCTTTATTCTTGTTGCTTGTTCCCTGAAGCTTGGACACTTCCGCTTGTACCCTGGATCCCTGATCCTGGAACTGAATTACGCGGGCTTGAAGCTTGAACCCTCGGCTCAGGGCTTGAGGGCTTGCGCTCTTCATCTTGAGAGCTTGTAAGCTTGCGCGCTTGAGCTCTTATCTTATTCATTTCTTTCCAATATTTTGGGGATCTATATGCGTGGGTCATTTAATGTTTTCCATATATAACACGTTTCGTTCCCCGATCCCAGCACTTCCTGCAGCTCAGGCACTTGTTGCCTTGTTTAGACGCCGGGCAGGTCACCAGCTCGTGACTGGTCGTGACTCCGGATGTATACGGCCACCATGACGGCGGCCGGGCCTGATCATTCATATGATCGGATAAAACTATTTTTAAATTCTTTGGAACTACTTCTGGATCCATCAGTTTCAGGAACCGGGCTTCGCGAGTCGGGAGCCAGTGTCTGGTCCCCGGTGTACGCTTGCACACTTCAAAAATATTTTTTAAATGCTGGACGCTCTGGATGTCCCCGGAGTCATGCCATCTAAAGACTGGCTGCTTGTCGATTAGCGTCACCATTGCTTCAATCCATCGCGGATCATACAGCCGGTCCAGTCGACGTTGCATCGCGTCTTTTACATTGGGAAATCTATACCGGCCCTTCAAGGCGTAACAGCCCCTGCAGGTCGAGCCCTGGACATGGACCAGCTTGGCGCCTGTAATACATGCCACAGCTGGCAGGTTGATCGAAGGCCCGGGCATTTTGTTTGGAGCGCTCAGGCCTCCGGTGATTGCTGTTGCTTCTTTCTTTAACATCTTTCTAATAAATTATTTCTATACCATTCAATGTTGTTCTTTTTATGGTGCTTGAGCGCTTGCGCGCTTGAGCTCTTACTCTTTTTTTAATTTTTTTATTTTTTTTAAGCCGGTAGCGCGCGGCGGCGCTCCCGGTATTCCATGTGATGGCCATTAGTCCAGGACCACCATGTATTGCTCTGCAAAATATTGCTTGAACCAGTCCAGGCCAGCCCGGACAGTGTCCCAATCTTTGAATTGCTCAGCTCCGATAATTGTATCATAGACAGCGGCTGCATAACCAGGCATCGTGCATTCCTGCCCGCTGAACCTGTTAGCTATCTTAACTTCTTTTTCTGGGTATATTTGACAATCAAATGGGACGTTTACTTGTTTACCGTACCAATCGATTTTTTTCTTTTTTGGTTTTTCGAACTTCATTTTTTCTCCTTTTTTAAAATC
>VTLG01014739.1_pt1 | contig 28828 bp, 54 predicted proteins | sample 4694571 | NCBI WGS metagenome assembly VTLG01 (sample SAMN12604809, study PRJNA352737) | marine metagenome | biome: ENVO:00000447; feature: ENVO:00000209|ENVO:00000569|ENVO:01000036; material: ENVO:00002151; isolation source: viral sequences binned using virsorter ...
TCCGGACACCATACTTGGCCCGATTCAAACATAGGGGCTACCGAGTTTACACGAACATGTTTATCGTTTCCTCTGCTTGGCGTAAAGTTCACAACGGGTATTCCCGATGATCTTAACTCATCCGTCAAGGGAAGTCCAGAAGCTTTTGCTTCCACGATGACTGTTTCCGGTTCCCAGTATTTATATTTTTCCATAGCATGTTTTTTTAGCTCTGTAAACTCCCATCTTCCTTTTTCTGCATCGAGTAGTATTATCTGCGGATTGCCTCGTTGTGGGTGACTAAACACGCCCCATGTTGTAATCGCGGAGAAGTCGGCCGTTTCTTTTTTACTGAACGCTGTATCATAGGATTGTATAACGTGTATGAGATCTGGTACTTCGTCCTCATCCCACTTTTGCCACCACTCGCGCTTCAGTATCGAGCCTTCTTCTGCTGTTGGATTTTGTTGCCACTGGGCTTGCCATTTCTGCTCGGTTAACGAAGCACGGGTCGCGGTTAGTGAATCAATGTCCCAGTACTCCGGCCATATCGGTTTGTTGCTTGGTAGTATCGCTGGAAATTCTATGAGCTCCCACTGGTCAGCTTTGGGTTCTTTTGCTTGTGCTTCAATCAATCTGCCTGTTAAATCTTTCACGGACCACCGTGTCATAACAATAACGATAGCGCCGCCGGGCTGTAGACGTTGTCTAGGACCAGAGGTATACCATTCGTAGGCATTATCAAAAGCTGTTTCGGATAGAGCGTCTTGCTCGGAGTGCGGATCATCAATGATCAATAAGTCTGCACCACGGCCCGTGATACTGGAACCAACGCCCGCTGCAAAGTACTCGCCGCCCTTGTTTGTTTCCCAACGGCCCGCCGCTTTACTGTCCACGGATATCGCGACTTGGTCAAAGACTTGTTGATAAATTTGACTATCAATAAGGTTCTTCATCTTACGACCGAATCTCACGGCAAGTTCTGTATTGTGTGTTGTTTGTATGATCTTGAGTTGCGGATTATTGCCAACTAACCAAGACGGAAACAAGAAAGAAGCAAACTCAGACTTTGTATGTCTAGGTGGCATATTCACAATCAAACGTTTAATCTTACCATCCCGTATGTCTTCAAATTTTTTTGCAATTTTTTTGTGATGATATCCGGAGATAAAGTCTGGCCAAACATGTCTGACAAAAGGGATGAAGTTTTTTTCTGCAGCATCTAAGCTTTTTAGATGTTCCGTAATTAATTGTTCTTGAAGCTGCACTTCACTTTGATGAACCATATGAAAAATTTTATATAATATTTTTGTGGGATAATCAATATTTTAATTTGTACAGATTTAGGGGTGTGTGTTTGGCTGGAACATGGCCCGTAGCAGAAAAAAAAAGAACCTATAATTCTATTTAGGGGGGCTGGGGGTAGGGGGGCGGGGTCAATGCGCCGTGGTTAACGGCGCAAGGTTAATTATTAAATTGGATAAACCATAATGGTTTCTGGATCATAAGGCTGAGCATACCAACCATGCTTAGTTAAAAACTTATTTAGAATGTTGTCATCATTCATAGTATCTTCAGCATAGTTATAAAAGCCAGTAGACTCTTTGCAGATATCATCTCTGATCCAAATGCCTTGAGGTTCTTTGCCATCAATAAGAGTAGCATCGAACTCAAATCTTGAAACTGCATTTAATTTAAATTTAGTTTCAAGTTCTTTGATCATTTGTTTTTGTTTCATCATGTCTTATTTATATGGGATAATATAGGATATGTCAAACACATAATAAAATTAACTGTGGATAACTTTTAACATACCATATGTAGTATGCCGAGCGGAGCGAGGCCACTAGGTCTAGTGCCGCCGCAGGCGGCTGCGACAATATGTCGCATTGACATTGGTTCGTGGTTCTGTCTTAGACTGTGTAAGAACTGTGTAAATAATGTGTAAGGTCTAGACGTAAAAAAACCCCCAATCAAGGGGGTTTGTTCTCGGTTCGTGGTGCTTGGTTAATCAACCATACTATAGTTATCATACTCTGATTGTTTAACTAATTTTTTGTAATGTTCTCTTTCTAATTTTTTAGTATAAGAAATATCAATCAAATCAAAACTTTCATATTTACATTTAACTTGTTTTAAAAATTCTTCTTTAGGAAAATTCTTATCTTTTTTAGTTAATATAGTTATAATATGTTTCACAAAATCAGACTTAGGTGTAACATATCCATATCCTGTTGCAGTATGCCACCAAATATCATTGTCATTTGGTGCTTTGTGAGCATTACATAACTCTATTAAAAATTTATATTCTTTTTTCATTTATCTCCTTTCTATTAATCGTGGCCCGAGTCTATCAGAACTCGGGCCACGGAGCAAGGTTAAAATTGCTGTATTATAAAACCCTCTTTACTATTTATTTCAATAACTGTTGTAAAATTCCTTAATGTTTCAAGGTCTATTATCTCCTCGTGGTTATAGTCCTTTTTAAATTCTTCAAAGTTGCTATATTCAGTAAACTCGCAGCAGATCGCTATCGGATCAAATTCCTTATACTTCATATCGGGTATATTATCAAAGTAATCAAATAAACGGGATAAGGCATTATAACTAAATTGATTTTTTCTTTCTTCAGACTGTTTAAACCAGTCTATAAATCTAGTTCTTGTTACTGTTTCAATCATTGTAGTTCCTTTCTGTTATCCCATTAATAAAGGATAACAGAAAAGATAGCAAGTATTATTTATTCTTTTTATGTTTATATCTATTATATCCCTGTTCAATTACTTCATTAATTTTCTTTTTTGTTTCTTCATCAAACCACATTGGAATGAAGTCCGCTTCCCAAGTATCTTTGTCGGGAGTATCCCAAGCAACTGCTCTTACTGTAAAATTAAATTTCATTTAGTTCCTTTCTGTTATCCTAGATATATAGGATAATAAACCCCTTGTCAAGTAAAAAAGCCCCGACTAATTCGAGGCTTTTACGACGGTCAATGTTGAAAGAAACTACATATTTTATTTTTGACCGTTGTCCTTTTTTTCTTTTTGTAAGTTATTACATTCTTGTTTAAGATACTCCATAGATTTACCAAACATCATTTCAAATTGATCCTCATACATATTAGATAGTTTTTTGTTCTTATCTAAATTATCAATAGATTCTGGCCAGTCTCCGTTATTTTTTTCACTTAAATCTGGCATTGTTTACCTTTCTGTTAAATGGGGGCAAAATAAAGGTAGTCAAACGGATATAACAGCCCCCTTTGTTTTGTACAATCCCTGCTTTCTTTATTATCCTAACTATATAGGAAAGTTATACACAAGTCAAGAACAATTTTTTAATATTCCATATTTAAAAATATTTGTCATTTGTTGCATTGTAACTGGATCATTCCTAAACTTAATTTCGTCTTTAATCATTTTTTGGCTACCCTTGTTTTGAAATTGTTTTAAAGATAGCATTTTATAAAGATTGGTTGTGCTTACATCTTGAATATTATTATATTTCATTTTGTCCCTTTCTGTTATTCTTATCCTAACTTTATAGGAAACTTATCCCCAAGTCAAGGAAAAAATTTAAATGTTTCCTCCACCTCCCCCACCCTTATGGGAGGGCTGAATTTTACCAAAAATCGCTGACCTTGTCAATGTGGCACGGTGTCGCAGGTCAACGGCTCACGGCTCAAATAAATAATTCTCTAATCTTTTCCAATCGGTTGGCGGTTCAAGTTGCAAGGAACAAGGACATTTAAAACCAAGTTCCTTTAACTCACGGCCTTTGTTCCCGCCGTACAGTTTGAGAACCTTTGACCTCGTATCTTGGACAATATAATAGTTTTTCCCACCATTGCGAAAATTGTTGTAATTCCATGAGATTTGCAACGGTGAAAGATTAATTGAATTTTGCTTAATACATTTTAATTCGACCCAAATAACCACACCGTCGCGTATTCCGTATATATCTGGTATTCCTCCACCGTGCCGATTTTCAATTCTAGACCATTGGGCGTCTATGTTTTTCATTAACAAACGCCCAAAGTTTGATTCTGGTTTAACTGTCATTTTTTCTCATATTGAGAAAGCACAGAATAAAAAACTCCATTTTTATTTTTTGCAACCGCGATAGTTTGTAAAGCTTCAGCAATTTTTAAAGCAGTTTTTTTATTTTCATGCCCTTCTAAATCATGAAGTGTGTAATTACTTGGTAAAGTTTCATATTTAGTTTCTTTTAATACAAAATACATTTTTAATCCTTTCTTAAATTATTTATATCTCATTAACATGGGAGTGATTAAATGTCAATCTTTTCTTTCTTCCCAATTTTCAATCCAAAACAATAAATGCTCACTATCGGTTTGAATATCTAAACTTTCAGCTTCTTTATTGTCATTTAAATATTCTTTAACTTTTTTTAAAACTTCTTCAGCTTTCATTAACCCTCCAATACAAATCCGCTATAATCTTTTCTAGCTTTACCTTTAGCAACCAAACCCGCAATAGTATTTTTAACGTCAAGAAATCGCAAATCATGGGCGTCAGCATTTATAACTTTAAATCCTTTGTACATATTAGGCAACTTTTTTCTAAATACGGCTGATATGTTACCGCCCTTTTTTAAAATATCAAAAGCTTGTTTTTTATTGTCTTCATTAAGACTATATAATAAATAATAATTACTGGGTAACTTTCCATTGACATAAGACAAGGCCCTATTATAAACTTTAGTATAATCGTACCATTGAATTAATTTAAATTCTTCTATTAGGCCCGTATTTTCCCATGATATATCCGAAGTTCCATTTAATCTTATACAAGGAATTAAATCTCTTTCTTTTGCTTTTGCTATAAATGATTTAATTTCTTTTCTAATTTTATCTAAAAATGTTTCTCTTTCTTGAATATACCACCTCGTTTTATTTATTCTTCCTTGTTTAACATTATCAAAAGCACCATGCCCCGCCGTATATAAACACGCTTTTTTGCAACCGTTGGAGGCTTGAGGACAAACATTAAAACCAGATTGAATAGAAGGGGCTAAATATAATATGGCGGTCATAAAACCGTATTTCTGACCTTTTACAGTTTTGGCGTTATTATCAACATTTAATAACTTTTGCGATTTAATAAATTTTAATTTCTTCATAATTAATACCTATGATTTGTATTTTTCCATTTATCGTTATATATTTTTTCTTCTTTCAAATATAACTTTTGATTTGTATATAATTCTTTTAATGCATTTAATATTTCTTCTTTTACTATTCCTCTTATTTTATTTACTAATTCTTGGTCAGTCATTTTTAATCCTTTCTATTTATCCTATATACATGAGAGTTATCCCAATGTCAAGTAAAAAAATAATTTATTTTATTGTTGACTTTTATTTTGCATGGGAATACATGAGATATTATTGTTTAAGTTGAGGAGAACCTTCGGGCTTCCACCAAACAGCTTCCCGTAAGATCGCTGTCAGACGCTAGACAATACGAGGCAAGATAAACGGAGTTATTCGGCTCTTGCCTCACTAAATAGAAAGGAAGTTATGACCGAAGAAGTACATTATCACAGTAAAAGTAAAGGCGAAGATATTCCTGTTTCTGAAATGTCAGATTTATATGTTCGTCGTGCTTTTAAGAAAATGATTATGAAAGAAAAAAAAAGAAATGATGATAAAGAAGCATTAAAAGTAAATGTTAGAAATGCTATGATGTATTTAGAGAAAGCATTGGAGGAATAATGACCGAAGAATTGTTTAATCGTAGAGTTGAGAATTTGTTGAAAATTTATCATAGTATTACAGATGATTTGGTGTATAAGGCTATGTGGAAAAGAAAGTTAACAGAATTAATGCAGAGAAAGGACGTGTATGAGTAATTGTTACGATATTGAAATTAAAATGAATTATTTTGATTGCGGAGATGATTATGAGGATATGCTTAAGAAGAAAAAAGAATTTTTTGATGAAGCTAAAGATATTATGAATTATTTTAAGAGAATATCTAAAAACGAAAAAGCATACCTTAAAGAATGGGATATAATGTATAAGGAGGAGAAAGCATGACAGATGAAGAAAAAATGAAGGGTGGTTTGTATGAAGATGCACCTGTTATTAGATTAAGAATAGTTTATATTTTGAAAAATTTTGATATATCTGATGATGTTAGAAAACAATTAGAAGATATATGGGAGAATTAAGATGACAAAAGATAATTTTATAATGCCAGATTATTATAGTACGAAGAAACCAAAAATAGAGGAGGAATTAGTGAAAAGAAAATGTTTTCGCTGCAACAAAGAGTCAAAAATGGGAAGATTTGAGAGGTATTGCAGTCCTACTTGCAGATATCATGCGACACGGAACTATGTAAGTGGTTACAAGGTGGGGTATTAATGTTTATTTTTGTTTTTTTTAAAGTTTTTATATGGTTAGCTATTATAATTATTCTATTTCTTCTATGGGGTCATTGGTAATATCTTTAATCTCAACACCAATAGCCTCGCCGTTAATAACATTATGATCTCGGATTTCTTTAAGTTTTGCTTCTAGTTCGGGTCTAGTCATATTATCAAGTGAGGCTGTTACAACTTCTTTTCTATCAATATAAAATCCCGCAAGTTGACCTCGACGATATTCAGCATTTATGGCGGGACCCATTTGTCCATTAGTTACAGCAATATCTCTTAACCTAGACATTTCCCTGGCGTGTTTAATAAAATCTATTTTACTTGCTTCTGCATATTCACGCTGTAGATTTTCAATCGCTTCTACAACTTTTGGAAAGTATTTAGGATTTCTTAGGTTACAAGATTGTGATACAGCAGACTTTTCGGAATATCCGGCCTGTTTTGCACATTCTGTCGCTGTCAAACGACCATTTTCTTTAACAAATATCTCTACAAAGGCTCTTTGTTTAGGTGTAAGCGCACCATCTCTAATTTTAGGCATATTTTTATTTTAATACACTTTTACAGTTCTGTATAGTATTTTATTTATCAAACTAATATATATAAAAGTTAAATTCATCTCAAAAAAGGTATCTATTTTGATGGGATAATCTGTTACTTTGGGTTACGTCTGGTTACGTCTGGTTACGTGGTAAAAGTAACCATATTATTGTTATTTTTCAGTTGGTTACGTGTAAGGTTACGTGGTTACGTCATATTTGAGAATAAAAAAAAATATTTTTTTACTTTCAAAAAAAAACTTCTATACGGAATTTACCTGCGACAATTTGTCCTATTTTAGTACTTGACTTTCCCATAATTATAGGATATACTTAAAGCAGTTTAAAAAGTTAAACTGCTCTTTAATATGTTAATAAGAAAGGAATTTAATATGAATATTAAATTAAATGAAAAAGAAAGAAATATCTTAATTCATCTTTTATTAGAATTTGATAATAAAATTACTAATGAAACGGAAATGATGACGGCTTATAGATGGACTAGAGGAATATCTAGTATTAAAATTCCAAATAATATTGATGAGGGATCAAATAAAAAAGTTCTTTTTTCTTATGATGATAGTCAAAAATTATCAGAAAAATTATTCGGAGATTATTAAAATAAACAAAGAGGGGCGGGAAACCGCCCTTTTTAAACTTGTCCTTGACCCGTGTATATTTATGGGATAATAAGGGATAAACAGAAAGGATTTGAAAGATGACAAATTTCAGTATTAGATTAGATATACCAGATACAGATTTAAGAGAAGCGGATATTTCTTATTTAATTGATAAAGCATTAAGACCAATTATTGACACAGACAAATTTGAAAATGTTGAAATTGATGTAATTGATATAACAGAAAGAGAAAGAAAATGAATATATTTTTTTTAGACAAGACGCCAGACGGATCAGCAGAAATGCTGTGCGATAAACACGTTCCTAAAATGCTGTTAGAATCAGCGCAAATGTTATCAACTGCTGTTAGAAAGTATGAAAAAGAAACAGATACAACGCCACTTGCTGAACCAATATATAAATCAGCGTACCCTAATCATCCAATGACAATATGGGTATCTGAAACTTTAGGTAACTTTAATTGGGCATTAGATAATGCGCTATGGATTAATAATGAATATCAATACAGATTTAAGAAAGAACATAAGTCCTTTAGAGTATTAGATAATATAATTAATTTTGAATTAATGGCGCATATACCAGACGGTGATATGACAACACCACCTCAATGTATGCCAGATGAATATAAAAACAAAAACTATGTAACAGCGTACCGTGACTACTACAAAGGCGAAAAAGAATATTTCGCTAAATGGGAAAAAGGCAGAAGTGAGCCAAAATGGTGGAATTGATGAAGAAAGAAGAATCAATAAGCTATTTATTACAAAGAAGTATGCCATTAACTAATAGAATGGGAGTCTATGCTGGACTTAATACAAAATATAATGAGGTAGTCTACATAGGTAAAGCTAAAGATTATTGGAAAAGAACACCAGATTCTTTAGAAAAAAAGATAAAATCACTACAAAATGAAGAATGTAAAGATTATGGGTGTGATAATATTACTTTTATCCCCTGTAATACAATAAAAGAAATGGACGAAAAAGAAAGAGAACTTATTAAATTTTGGAAACCTTATTATAATCAACAACTCAATAGTGGTTATTTTATGAATAATTATAATAAAAGATTAAGGGATATATTACGTGAAGAATTAGGTCGGCATTTATACACATATGAAATTATGTTTTCTCATGACGCTTTAAAATCCTATTATCAGTTAGGAAATCCTTATAAATTTGCTAAATCAACGATTATCCATCATTCAAATATTGGCGATAATATTACAAATGAAAAGGAACAAAAGAAAGAAATAGATAAAACAGCCAGATATTTAGATAGTATAATAAAAATTCATTATGAATATTTTGCTTGTTATCAAGAAAGAACCGAAGAGGGCAAAGAATCAATGAGAAGAAGTTCAAAGGAAATGGAGAAAGAAACTAAAGAATATTATAAGCAAAGGTCCACTGTAAACACTATTCCCTTAAAAACCCTACGGTACGGAAACTCATGAGACAATTTGTCCATTGTCCGTGTTCCAAAATCATGGTATTAAGAACCTATGAACAGACACGATATAGAGGATATCTATGGCGAGGATGAACCCGATATATTATTCGCAGACGGATTTGACGCCGCGATCATGGGAACAATATGGGACGGAGAAAGAACACGCGTCGTGTACGATACAGAATCAATATTAGAAATTCTCACAGTTCGTGATGATATGACCTATGAGGAAGCAGTCGAATTTTTCGACTATAACATTGCGGGTTCACATATGGGAGAGTATACTCCCCTGTATTTAGAAACCTAGAAAGGATTAATATGAAACCAATACACGATAACACAGTAGATTTGTTTTACGTAGCAAATAAACTAGTAAAAATATTAGAAGTAAATGATAAGGAATTACGTAAAGAAGTAGAAGAGTTTCGATCAGAAATTTTTCATAACATAGGCGCTAATGCCATACACGATCATAACAATTAGGAGAAAGAATGAGTAAATTTAAAGATTGGGTTATGGAACAAGAAGATGGAATAGATGAAAAGAAAAAACTTATTGAGGATTACATGAGTAAGTGTCCATTTATTGAAATGCATCGAGTATTAACCATAGAAAGAGAAGGGGCTACAATAGATATATCTTTTGATGAGGAATATCATCTATGAGCAAAGATAAATTATGTGATACCTGTAAAAAGGAGAAAGCCGTAATCGTGGAGCATGACACGTTTTACTCTTGCGCTAAATGTATGTGGAAACAAGTAAGGCAACAACAAAAGAAATTTGCAAAGCCTTTTGATCAAGCAAGAAAGTGGATTGAATCACAATGATTAAACACCCAATGGTCCTTGTTACGTGGTACGATGCCAAAGACGGTCAAACCGGTTGGCATAGTGTCACGGACGTACAAAAAGAACCGTTGGCAACGTGCTATTCAATGGGGTGGATGGTAACACATAACGAAACAAAAACAGTGATCATGGCAGATTACTCAAAATACGACGCGGAACAAGACGGCGGTCGTCATATCGCGATACCAACAGGGTGGGTAAAATCAATTGCCTACCTTGACATAAGTTATAAGGAGAACGAAAATGGACATGGATAGACTACTACAATCCGTAAAGAAACACGAAGGCTACAGAAACAAAGTGTATCTCGATACCCTGGGCAAGAGAACCGTGGGCGTCGGGCACTTGTGTGTTGAGGACTTTTGGGAGGACGATAAGGAGTATGACGAAGAATTCCTCATGAATATCCTAAAAGACGATTTAAAAAACGCCATAGAAGGCGCTGAGAGGCTTTTAAAGGGTTGCCCTATACTAGACAGCCTTGCTAAAGAGATCATTATAGAGATGGTATTTCAATTAGGCGAAACAGGTGTAAGCAAATTTAAGAACATGTTGAAAGCCCTAGAAGAAGGCCCCGATTATCAAACAGCGGCAATCGAAATGCTCGACTCACGGTGGGCAAAACAAACTCCTAACAGAGCGCAAAATATGAGTGCAGAAATGGCCGCGCTTGGTTAAAGACTTCTATGATCACATGAAAGAGGAACAAGAACTATTAGATATGAGTTACAAGGAATCCGTTCGGCAAAAGAGAGAACGCGATAAAAAGAAGAAAATAAAAAAGAAAAAAACATGGGAGGATTTTATGCCGTTTTATTCACAGTGGTATTGGACAAAAGATTGGTTAGGACGTAAATGTAAAGCGTGGTATCACGGTCCAAGAATTAATTGGATGTTCCTAGAGAGATGGGAAAAGAAAAGGAAAAAGAAGAAATGAAAATACTTATACTCACAGGATTGGTCGCGATCATTATATTATTAGCCTTTATTGCTCTCATGGTCTATGCCATAGGAGAAAGATTATCCCAAAAATAAAAGAGGTTGCTTTGTCATAGCGTTTGGGTGTATACCTAGAAGCTTACCCCCAAAAAAAGGAGACTATATGACGGCGGAAGAATTAAAAGATGTTATTGTGTATTTGCAAGACAAAATAGAAAAATTAGAATCACAAAAAATGTGTGAATGCGGCACAACTGAGGCAAAACCGGAATATAAGGCAACTCCTAAAGAAGTATTTGTAACAAATTATAATGAAGATGAGGAGTGCTTGACGTGTTCAGCTTAGCTCTTCTTCCTTCTTCACATTTATCTCACGCTCGTAAGATATATCAAAAAAAGTACAAAGCTCCTTCTCTATTTTCGCGTAGTTTTCGGTTTTTGGCTCGAATTCCTTTAACAACTTATTTAAAATAACGTATAACACGGTCTGTGCGCCGTTTAAGTCTGTCCCCTGTAGGACTTGACCCTCTTTTGTTCTATAATTTAAGGTAATTTCATCAGAATAATCACGAATACGTCGTGTTACATTATCTGCCATCTCTATCATTGCGTCTTTAAACTCTCTTTTTTGCATAAATACCTCTATCTTGACTCCATTGTTGAACTCTACCACGCCAATAATCTTTTTCTTTTCGGGTTAATTGTTCCCACCTGGCACGTCTAAACCCGTCTTTATCAAACCGGTAACGTAAATTCTTGGCTTGTTTATCATATCTTGTCTCTATTACATCAGACATTAACGCCTTTAACGGGATTTTCCATTGTAAAATGAACATTAAAAGCCATTGAGCGTCTTTCTCCTTCACTTCTAAAGGGGTAAACCTGGTGTGTTAACCAACTAGGAAAAATATAAAAATCTCCTACTTCTGGTTTTGCTAAAAAACTATGCCGTGCAAAGTGATTAGGAACAGAACCAATAAATTCTAAACAGCCGGCAGTAGGATGATGATCTTCTTTTGCATACTCTTCATCAAATTTGGGAGGTATTTTTAAAAAGCATACACCCGATAGATTGGAGTCATGAATATGAATCGGGTTAAAGTCACCAGCCCACTGACTGACAGCCCAAACACGAAACGCTACTTTTGTTCCCTCTGGAAGATAATCTGGGAGTACCCGTTTCGTATATTCTTGCGATATGGTTGCAAGAAACTCTGGCAATCCTTTGATAGCCATATGATCAATACTTATTTCTTTTTTAACATTACCGGCAAGGTTGTGACTCCAGTCACGATCTTTGCTCGTCTTCTCGTCCATTAATATACTATCTGCTTGCGCGTTTAGTCCGTCTATATATAATTGAGGTAGTTTCGTTTTTAATATACTTGGTCCAAAAGGTTGATAAATATCAAATGCAATTTCAACTTCTTTTTTTTCAGCCATCAAATCTCTCCGGATTTTTTGATAATTCTTTTTCGTGCTGTATCCACAGTTTACGTCCTTCTTGAACCATCATATCCCACTCGATCGCGTCGAATTCTTTCATAGAACCATCTATGTAAAGCACTCTGACGCGGTTTATAGTTTTCCCGGAATCGGGATGAGGGGCTTGGAATTTAATAACTCCACTAACTATTTTTTTTCTTTTTTCCATCAGTTTCGGGATGAGGAACTGTTGATTGACTAAATAATGATTTTACATCATTTAATGCATCTCTTGTTTCTACTTTTTTCATAATGATATTTTTTAATTCTTCAATATGATCCGCATGATCATGATCTTTGCTTGTGATATAAGCTGGGCTATTTACTAGTAATACTTCTTTCGTTTCAAGTTCTGATAACTCTCCGTTAAGTTTTTGCATAACAGCGGTGTATAGCGCTGATTTAATTTGTTTCTCACTCTGCTCTGACATGATTATCCTCTCCGTTCTGTAAGGTTGGTTTAGTTTCTTCTTTGTCAATTAAGTAACGTATAAAAGACCCCATCGACATATACATTTTTTCTGCCATAGGTTTTGCCTTTTTATATGCGTCAATCTTAATCGCAACAGACTTATATTTTTCAATATCGGTCATTTCTTTCTCCTATATTTGGTATGTTCATTCATACAATGCCCATACATATGGGATTTTATAAAAATGTCAAGAAATAATTAAGTTTTTTTATTATTTCTGTAATATTCCCATATTTCATCAGATTTAAAAATGTGAGGATATTTCTCAAATAAACCTAAAGTTACCAATAATAATTTTTCTGTGTATTTCGGATCAACAGCATAGTTTTTTAAACTTTTAACTACATCGCGAACATCTACATTATCAGTCATATACTGTTTCACGCGAATATCTCTGTATTCTTCAAATGCACTAGAGGAATTAAGTAAATCAATATAATCAGCAACACTCTCACACTTATTACCATATACTTTTAATAATACATTACTGTTTTGTGATTTAATATGTGGCTCTGTTTTATCTGTTTGTATAATTCCATAAAAATTATTTGCTTCTGTTGCAAATCTAGAACGTCCCCAATCAGATTCAAGTATGGCTTGTGCTACACTAATAGCTACTACAACTCTTTCGTTAGGAGGAATAAAAGCATTATTTAATATAGTACATTCGGCAATCCCTTGAACAAATTGGTCGCGTGGATTAATATCATAATTAAAATCAAACCCATTTAATAATGGATTACATAATAAAAATAATGTTGCACATAATTCTTTAAACATCGTCATCCTTTTCTATAAATTCGTACTCAACCTTTAATTTTATTTGTTCCGGTGTCCGTTGTCGACATATTTTTGTACCGGGTTTCCAAGTCTTTCGATAACTAGTCGTTTTTACATCAATTTTTCTCATTTCTCCTGTTTCCCGGTGTACTAAAACCATATCAATAGGTCCTGTTCCTTGTACATTACGAAATACCCAGTAACCTTCTTGTAAAAATTTGATAACAGCTTTAAATTCATTAACATCGCCTATTTTTTGTTTATCTCGCCCCATGATGGTCCTATCTCCATGTCTACTTTTAAAGGTACTTTAAGTTCAACTGTGTTTTCCATTACTTCCTTGATCCGTGTTGCTTGTTCCTTGCTCTCAATCGAACAGTTCAATTCATCGTGCACCTGTATGTGAGAAACAATACCCTCTTCGTACAAATCTACCATGGCCTTCTTTGTCATATCCGCCGATGATCCTTGTATCAATCTATTCAATGCCTTGTACGTCCATGCTCTTTTTATATCACGTCCATACTCTCGTTGTGCTTCGTCTAAAGGTAATGACTTATGAATACCAAAAGCGCGTGGTTCCCATTTATCAAAACGACATTTACGACCAAGTAAAGTTCTAAGGTACCCTACATTGTCCGCTTTCCGTGATGCTTGTTCCATCAACTGTTTTACAAATGGTACATTCGCATGAAACTTAGCAAATAAATCTTCGGTTTCAAATTTATCTAAACCAAGTTGACTTGATAACTTTCCTTTACCCATACCATACATCATACCAAGATTAATTGTTTTCGCTGTGCGTCTATCTATACCCGCCATATCAGCAACAGCTTGATGAAAGTCTGGATCTTTTGTCTTATAGGATTCAATAACTTCATCAGCGCCTTTTAATCCACCGCCGGTTAATGCCGCATAATGAACTAATACTCTTGGTTCTTGCTGAGAATAGTCAAAACTACCCCATTTGCAACCTTTATTTGGTACAAAAACGGACCTAATTAAAGGGCCTATCTCCTTGTTTCGTGAAGGAACCTGTTGTAAATTGGGATTTGAGTACGAAAATCGTCCTGTTACGGTACCACCATCATCACTTTTCATTTGATGTATATCAGCATGAATACGACCTTTGTGAGAATGACGAAGAATAGTATCAATAAATGTTGTACGTGCTTTATTTGTTTCTCTTGCACTAACAATCATTTTAGCCAATGGATGTTTGTGACTTACTAAAAAATTTTTATCAAATTTAGGTTGACCAGATTTTTCTGTTCGCTCATATTTAATCTTTAATTTATCAAATGCTTTAGCTACACTAACAGCCGCGTGAATCTGTACATCAACACCTGTGTCTTTTTTTATTTGATGAAGTATTTTATTTTCTTTTGCTTGCAAATTTTTCTTGATTGAATCTGCTTTTTCTAAATCAACACGTACACCATTCCATTTCATATCTATCAAACATGGAAGTAACCGTGTTTCGAGATCAAATATACTTGTTAACTCTTGCTTTGTTATTTCTATTTTAAAATAATGCCACAAACGTAATGTTAAATCAGCGTCTTGCTCGGCATAGGGACCAACATACATAGGAGGAAGTTTCCACATTTCTCCTTTAGGATCAACACCCCATTCTTTTGCGGCTTCATATAACTGTGCTTGTGATTTTGTATCATTTAAATATTCTTTACCAACTGTATTTAAATCATACTTAAAACTATTTTCATTAATAAGAGGAGCTGCAATTAATGTATCAACAATACGACCTTTGGTTTCTAAACCCATGTGTCTTAACCAACCAACATCATAACTTGCATTGTGAAATATTTTATCACAAGGTAAATCTAATATTTTTTTTAGTTGTCGTTTAAATATATTTTCATCAAAGTTACCTCCACCTTCATGTCGTAAAGGAAAATATCCTTTCCAACCATCAACAGCAATAGCAACTCCCGCAACGAAACCATTTCCTGTAGCCCAACCGGGACCCGTTGTTTTTAATTCAGGATCATTTGTTTCTAAATCAATCGCAATTTCATTTGCTTCTGATAAATTTGGCATATCCTCTGGTGGAATCCATTCACTTGGTTGTTGAAATAATGGTATCTGTGTCATTTTTTATTCCTATCATTTATCTCACCAGCAATTGCCGCATATCCCGCCATGTCTATGTAACAATCTTCTGTGGTTCTATGTTTAAGTCTTGCTACTTTGACAAGCAACATACATATAGCAACATCATGTGCTGATACTTCTTTATCTAAATAAGCGCTCCATAAATCAGAAATATTTTTATGGTTTTCATATTTATTACCATAATCATGTTGTCGTTGACCGGTAACTATTTTTGTGGCTCTATCTAAATATTCTCTAGTGTTCATGCTGCTTTCCTAACTTTTTTTCTTAATACAGATCTATTTACAAGAGTTCTTTCTAAGTCTCTGTGACAATGTGAACAATATACATCACACTTAAACATTTCTTTGTATGCTTTTAAAAATTGTATAAAACTTGTTTTAAAAAATCTTCCTATGCTTTTATCTTTTAATGATTTTATTCGATGATGAAAATCTAAATGTTTCGGATTGTCATGTCCACATGAAGTGCACCCATTATATTTTAATACACCTAATTTTTCTACTTTGTTTTTAATTTTTTCTGGTAAATCATCTAAAAAACTTAGATCTCCTATCTTTACTTTATCTATTGTGTTAGTAACATTTCTCACCATCACTGCTTTATTTTGACTTCTTTTTTCCATTCTTTTGTCATATGCTTTAGGACTTCTCCACATTTCTTTAAAAAATCCTGTTTGCCTAATTACTTTTTTTATGTAACCATCAAACCTAAAACCATCTTCTCTTCTATCACCTTGTTTAAAAAGTTTTTTTGTCTTCTTATTTATTCTTTTCATACTTTCTCCTTAATTGATCGTAAATCATTATTAAGTAATCGTAAATCAAGTAATAATATTTTTAATTCATGATCTACTTTTTCACGATTGAGTTTTGGTAACTCTGCTCGTATTTTTTTAACTTGCTTTTCTGTTACACTTACTTGCTTCAAAGCAGTTTCTATTGTAAACATTAAAATGCCTCCGAAAATTCTCTATCCGATTGTGATCTCACAATGTTCAAAGTGTTTCTTGCACGCGTCATTCCCACATAGAATACACGTCTTTCTTCGTCCCGTTGTTTCCAATATTCTGCATCAGTTTTACGAGATAAATCCGTTAATAACATAACATTATCTGCTTCACCACCTTTAGATCCGTGTATCGTTGATAGTTTGATCCGCGGTGCGCGTCTAATGTTCTCTTTACGACGTAAACACATACGTACGTACGTTTTTTTACGATCTTCAATATTCTCCAGTGCCTTAAACCAAGGTAATTCTCTATCTGCTTTCAATCCATAGTGTGTAAATAATGTGTCAAAAGTGTACAACTTTTCTTTATCACCACTTCTCATAGATTTGTGTTCTTTCGCAACTCCCTCACCCGTTTTTAAATAATTGTAAAATGCTTTAACTCTTTTTAGATCAATTGCTTTTCCTTTACGTACATCTTCCCATGCAATCACAGCTTCTTGTACACGCTTGTTAATGGATATTCTATCTCCTCGCTCAAAGTAATAACCATAAATTTTTAAATCTTCTTCTAATTTATCTAAACGATATCTATCTCTTGCAAGTATTAACCAATTACCTTCTTTCATTTTTTGTAATTGTTCTACAGGATAAATATTTACTTGTCCTTTTTCATCACGCGATGTCCACTCTTTATCAACTCTATCTTCAATACGTTTAATAAGTTTATTAGCTTTTGCATGAATTGATTGTGATAAACGATATGATTTATTTAATATTGTTCTTGTGCCTTCCATGTTCATTAAGTATTCTGGTCTTGCACCCGCCCAACGATAAATTGCTTGATCATCATCACCTGCTACATAAACACGTTTTGCATTTGTCACAACACGCTCAACCATTTTCCATTGTAACCAACTTAAATCTTGAGCCTCATCAATTATAACAACATCAAATGTTGGCATAGTGTCATAATGTTTTTTATTAAAATCAACAATCATATCCGTCATGTCATATTTATTTCTTGCTTGTTTATATTTAATTAAAGCTTCATCTATATATTTTAATTTTAATAAGCCGCCTGGTATATGTCCTACACTTGCATTATTAAAAAAATTTTCTGTTGTAAGTCCTCTAATTTTTGCACCATCAATGACTTGCATAAAAGCATCATCGGGAAAACTTGTGCCGTATGCTTTAACATTTTGATTTGGGTTACTTAATTTTATTTGTAATTTATTTGACAACGATCGGTAATCATCATCACTCATAATGTTTTCTTCTTTTAAATGTAACTCTCTGTATGCTAAACTATGCAGTGTACGAAAGTTCATAAAATCTTTTGTATTATAATTTAATTGTGAGATAGCACGAGACAATGCTTCATCCGCCGCTTGATTAGTAAAAGCAAGATATGCAATCTTATTAGGATTAACTTTATTTTCACGCAACTCTTTTTCTACAATGCGTAGTAAGTGTGTTGTCTTACCTGTTCCCGGTGGTCCAAAAATAATGTTTCTCAAAACGGTGTCTCCTCTCCCATGTCCGGTGTTTTAAATTCATCTAAATTTTTCTTTGTCCAAGGTAGATACCAAAGATAAGCTGTCTTACCTTTTACTTTACGTCTTATATCGCCACCACCTAACTTGTTTCGAATATGCGCTGTCATTTCTGTGGTATTAAATTCTTTAAAATCATTTCTTTTTAAAAACTTTTGTAACCACTCAGATTTGAAGTAGGCAGTCATTTTTTGAGACTTACCTTCTTTATCTTCATATTCTTTTTCTTCAAATAAAGCTTTACCCATATCTATTTCATCTATGTGTTCTGCTTCTCCTTGATCCTCTAAGAAGTGTGCAAGTAAATTTTCAAACCTACCAGTCTTTGTAATTTCTGTAGGCATTTGTATAACTTCAACTACTTGTAATAATCCTTGTATACGATTGTCCCAATCATTAGGTCTCATCATGTTTGGCATTTCATTAATTTCATTTAAACATGCTTTACGAAATTTATGTTGATCATATAACTGATCAGTAGATAATTTTAATCGTCTGCCATTTATATTTAAAAACCAAATTGATTCATCACTTTCAAACTTTGTTAAATCACTTACTTGATGTTCAAACGAATTACCTATTCCGTATTGTTTACCCCGGCATAAGTTTTGTGAACACACTGCAGCCATAGGTTGATCTTTACATTTATATTGATAATCTTTTTTCTCATGTTGGTTTATTGTTTTTAAAACTTGCTGTGAAGGTAGTGGTGGTTCCATGTGTTTATGATTAAACTCATCTATTTTACTTTGCCAATCATCCGGCCATTTCTTTTTTGCGTATACTGCGTATTGATATAAAGTATTATCTCTTCCTCCTTGTGGTATTCCTTGTGACATTAATGTAGCAATACAAGGTGGTCCATCATTAAATTCTATTTCATTCTTTCTCTTAACTTTAAATTCTTTTAAATCTTTTTCGGTCGTACAATAAGTATCATATAGAGAAAAGAAATGATCCAAACTAGCCCCACTACCATCATCACTAACGCCATGCCGATGACTATCATCACCGCCGAAATAGGGAAGATTAAGAAAGTTTCCAGTGTCTCCACGATCCGCCTTAATTTCAATTTGTTTTGGAAATATTTCACAATTTGCATAACCAAGTTCTCCTGCCCATTCTTGTAGTTTATCACGTACGAGCTTTGCTTGCACGGGTTCTTTTAAAAAAATAAACACATGTGCACCACCACTTTTTGATTTACATAAAACTAATGGTAATTCTAATTCTCTTATCTTTCTTACAATTTTTTTATGATCTAAGGGATATGTATCTATATCTATACAACCCCATATACATGTTGAATTATCTCTGATTGGTATAATACCAAGACTTGGTTCTTTCTTATCTAAATGATCAATCCATAGTTGATCTGTAACAGGAGCTTTCTTAATAAAAGCTTGACCCCCCGCTTTACCATTTACTAATTGCCCATCACTTTTATACTGACCATAGGCTCTATCTAACCCATAAAAAATACTTTTAAACTTTTTGACTCTTTCTTCCATATGCTCTCATAAATTAAAAGGGGCGGATTGCTCCGCCCCGTGTTAGTTAAAACGGAACCTTTTCATTAGTAGAAGAAGACTCTTCTTCATACTTAACTTTAACCTCTCCTTTAACTACGCTTTCAGCAAAAGCTTTAGCGACGTTGTAAAGATCAGCATCCTCAAGTTGAGTTTCTCTACTAATTTCCCAACCATACCAGTTACCTTTATCGTTACCCTCTTTCGTAGTTTTGAGGCGATAGTAGTGACTGTAAGATGGTGGAGTAAATAATCCATTTTTACCACTTAATTTAAGATTAAGTAACATAGAATTCCACTTTCTACTCTTTTTAAGCTGTGTAGCTTTCATTGTTAGTAGTGCCGGAGTTGCATCTCCATTGTCACCAACAAGTAGTATGTAGTGGTTACCACACGTTTCAATGTAATTACCGTTTTCTAAACGATCTTTATTATTTTCATCGCGTGTAGTTTTTGTCAAGATGTCACTTGAAGCATCATAGACATTAATCGGAGCACCCGATCCTTGTCCTCTGTCAGCCCACTCAACGTATTGACGTTGATACGCACATGGTAGAACACGAATACCCACTGCTCCTTCATACAGTTCATTTGTCACTGTATTATAGATCATTCCGGCTTTAGCGCCTTCTAGGTCTTCTAGTTCTGGTGATAACTGCATCAAGACTTTTAGTCTTGGTGTTGCTAAGTCGTCTTGTGAAATATTTTCAAGGCCGCTAAATGCGTCCCCTTCCATCAAATCTAAACTTAGTGCAGGTAGTTTACTTTCTTCTTTTTTTGCAACATTAGCGTTTGCCATATGTTTTCTCCTTTTACGTTTTACTTATTTTTGTTTCGGCGCCAACAAAGACTCCGAATGTGTCCATCGGTAACTCACTTCCCTCATTTATTTGTTCTCGAACAAATGCTTTGAGAGTCATAGGTTCCACCCAGACCTTCTGTGTAGGTTCATACCCTAATGAAGATATCTTGTCAATAAATTCATTTGCGGATATATCCTCACCTTTACCGAACGTGGCAGATACTTGGTTTTTTATCAAGTCGCCATGTCCATGATCACGAAGCCACCTAAATGCGTCTTCCCGATATCTCACTGGAATAGAAGCTTGCACTAATTGTTTCACCTTTACAGATGATCCATCTTTTAATGTTAAACTTTCTAATCCTAATTCTGACATCTTTGCCGGAATTATTTCTTGTGACAATTTACGAGCAGATTTAGCTTTTGCTTTTAGCTGTTCTTCTAATTGTCTTATTTCTTCTTCAAGTGACGCTTGTTCCGCGCACAAATCAGCCATTTCTTTTAAAGAATTGTCACCAATCGTAGGCGTTGTTACATCACTCTCCATTTCGTCGAGTAAGTTATTCATCAATTTCTCCTCTCTCGTATAGATTAACTTCTATGGGATAGTACTTATACTCTCTTCGATCCCATTTCAAGCAATTAAATCGACCGCGATTTTGTGTCGCAGCGATAGCGCATGCAATACCGATAGCCGCAGGATCACCCATTAATAATAAATAATCATCATCATTAAAGTTTCTCAACTTATAAGTAAGCCTTTTAACTGTTGGTCCTGTACTCAAAACCAATTGAGAACCCTCTGGTAATAATAACTCTAATTTACCGAACTTTTCGGCGCTCAAGATATTTCTACCCGTAACTTCTTGTACTACAAATACTGTCATACTTTCTCCTTTATATCGCCTATACCTATTGACAATACCTTTGGCAAGTGTTATTTACAAAATAAGAATTATAGAAGGACGACATTATGGATTATAAATTTAAAACAGAGCCATACGCTCATCAATTACATGCGTTAGGCGCAAGCCATAACAAAGAAAACTATGCGTTGTTTATGGAAATGGGCACAGGTAAATCTAAAGTACTTATTGATAATATTGCCATGCTCTATGATAAAGGTAAAATAAATGCGGCGTTAATTGTTGCACCGAAAGGTGTTTATCGTAACTGGGAGCGACAAGAAATACCAAATCATATGCCAGAGCATGTATTATATAATGTTGTAACGTGGACTCCTTCTACAACTAAAAAACAAGACACAGAAAATAGAAAACTATTTAAACACGGAGAAGAATTGGTGATATTTTTAATGAATATAGAAGCTTTTAGTACTAAAAAAGGTTTAAAAATAGCTGAAAAATTTCTTCTCTCACATTCTGCATTGATGGCAGTAGATGAATCAACAACCATAAAATCACCCACAGCATCGCGTACCAAAAACGTTTTGAAATTACGAGACTATGCAAAGTATAGGCGAATACTGACAGGCTCACCAGTGACAAAAAGTCCATTAGATTTATATACACAGTGCTATTTCCTTGATCCGTATTATTTGGATTTTTCTTCGTACTATACGTTTAAAAATCGTTATGCAATGATGATTGATCGTAATGTAGGCAGTCATAGTTTTAAATTAGTTACGGGTTATATACGATTAGATGAACTTAATTCTAAGTTAGAAAAGTTTTCTTACCGTGTTTTGAAGGAAGATTGTTTAGATTTACCAGATAAAGTTTATATGAAACGTAATATATCTTTAACACCCGAACAATTAAAAGCATACACGGAAATGAAAAAACATGCACTGACAGAACTAGAGGGTTCACAAACTACAGCGGCTAGTGCATTAGCACAAATGATTAGACTACATCAAATAACGTGTGGTCATTTAGCAACAGATGACGGCGAAGTTAGAGCATTAAAAAATAATAGAATATCTGAGCTATTAAACATACTGGAGGAGGTAGATGGAAAAGTTATTATTTGGGCGGTATACCGTCATGATATTAAAGAAATTACAAACATACTTTCGGAACGATATGGAAAGGACAGTGTGGAATCTTTCTTTGGTGATACTGCTGATAGTGACCGCCAAGATATTGTTAGTCGTTTCCAGGATAGAGAAAGCAATCTACGATTTTTTGTTGGCAATCCTAGAACCGGAGGCTATGGTCTCACTCTCACTGCTAGTAATACTGTTGTGTATTACAGTAATAGTTATGATTTAGAAATTCGTTTGCAATCGGAAGATAGAGCACACCGTATAAGTCAAACAAAAAAGGTCACGTACATTGATTTAATATCAGAAGGTACGGTTGATGAGTTCATTGTGAAGAACTTACGGGGTAAAATCAATTTAGCTACGAAAGTCTTAGGCGAAGAGTTTAAGAAATGGCTAATTTGATATAAACCCTGTTTTTTTGCTTCTCAGTGCAGGAAAGAGGTTTTGTGGTGGTACCATATACACAAGACCTCTTTACCTTATTCTCATTTAAATATGAGATAAAAATTTTACAAAAGTATATTAATTTGTTGATATTTAATATTAATCCCATTTAGCTTTGGCACGAAGAGACCATCTCTCAAATGCTGCTGCATCTATATTTTTTTTAACCATTGTAGCACCGGCTGGTATTTCATTATATAATGCAATAACTTCACCATCTTTAATTTCTACTATACCTGGACCACAAAAAGCATCCTTATCATATCCAGTATTTTTTTTTTTAAGTAATCGTACTTCTTTCATACAAGATGATAATGATTTCATAGGAACATATTGTGTCATTTGAGTTGCTTGGTCATTCATGTTACCAAAAACAAACATAAGAATTACGCTAATGATTTCCATTTTGCCTCACCTTGTCTTCTAGTTTTTCACTGTCTATAATTAATTTTTCTATATCTTGTTGTGCTCTTTTTATATTTACGGTATTTGACATCATTCCCTCCATTTCTTCAGCCATAGATTCTAATTGAGATGCCATAAATTCTATGAGCATGTCCTGCTGACTATCCGCGGGCAAACTGCCCATTTCACCACGAGGCCACTTAATTCTAAATTCTGTATTTTTTTCAACATCAGATGACATTAACTTACCTTGAGTTTCGATATTATTTAGACGTTCCACAATCCCAAAATAGCTCCAGACGCCAATTCCGACGGCCGCGAGAATCGAGAGTAAATTTCTCATAGGCATGCTGATTGCTGTGCTATCCGATACTTTCATCTATATTTTTCCTAATTTTTTATTATCCACCAAGAGGATTACTATTTGCTGCTTTAATTTCTTGTATTAATATATCTTGTAGTTCGTTTTCTTTTGATACAATTGCAGTTTGTTTGCTTAACTCTTCAATATCTTCTTCTAATTCCCAAGCATATTCTTCTAATTTTGTAAGAGAATCATAAATAGGTTTTGTATTAGCAGGTTTAGGTAACATAGCTATTTGTTCTTTAACTTTACCTATTTCTGAAAATACAGGTGTTAAATCTACACTTTTTATTTTTGCTTCCACAGCTGTGTCACCAGCTTCAATACGATCAATTAATTCTACTTTTAATGTAGAAATTTTATCTTCAATTGGTGCAAGGTCAACAGTTTGGTTGACAACAAATTTTTTCTTTTCTATTTGATCTAATCGTAAGTTAAACTGGCCCCATGTGTAAAAGCCTCCTCCGATTGCTCCAATAACGCCGATCAGTGCGGCGTAGGTGCTAAGTTTTTCTACTATCTTCATTGTTGGCCTTTCAGTTGTTTTAATTCAATTAATAATCGTTGTTTTTCCATGTAGATTCTTTCTACATTTTTGCGGTGGACTTCCACCGGGTCATTATCCATATAGGACGCCAGACGTACATTCTGGTAAATTTGTTTGTTATACTCTACCATATTTATTTGGTCAAAGAAAGACGTATCTACATCCGTATATATTTGCTCTGGTTGGTAAAAAGACATCGTTTCATAGGAATCTAAGGATTCTTGGTCCGAGAACAGTGTTACTTTTTCAACGTTTACTTTTATTTTTTTTACTTTAATTTCATCTATACTGATTTTTCTATCGCTTTTAACTTCTGCCTTTTGTATAGTTTTTTGTTTGGTTTCACCTTCTGCTTGAACATCGGCGTCCGCAACATCTTCGCTATCGGATTCGCTTTTTTCATCTTCATTCTCAGCAACCTCTGATGGGCTGTCTTCGTTCTTTGACTCCTCTTCCACATTTTCGTTAGGCTCCTCAGTAGCCTCCTCAGTATTTTCATTTTGAACCTCCTCGTTTTCTGGTTCTTCCATTTCCGGCTCTGGCTCGTCAGTCATCATATCATCTTCTTCGTTAGAAGCAACCTCCATCTCTGGCTCCGGTTCGTTCATTTCTTCTTCCATTTCCGGCTCGTTCATTTCTTCTTCCATTTCCGGTTCCATTGGCATTTCTTCTTCCATTGCCATTTCCGGTTCTTCCATAGGCATCTCTTCCATTTCTTCTCGCATTGCTGTAAAATCCTCTGGAAACTCTTCTTCTAAAAATTCTGTAAATTCATCTTCAGACATTTCTTCAAACTCTTCCCATTCATCATCTGACATGTCATTAAAGAACGTATCCATTTCTGTTAATTCCATTTCTGGTTCCATGCCCCATGCATCTTCAAACTCTTCAAACTCTTCAAACTCCTCCATGTATACGTCATCAAAGCCTGTCATTTCCATTTCTGTATTTATAAACTCATCTTCGAATACCATCTCTGGTCCCATGTCCATGTCCATGTCAAAGTCTTCAAACTCTTCAAAAGTCATTTCTTCCATTTCCATTTCTTCAAAATCCATGTCTATCCATTGATCTTCAAAATCAACAGTCATGTATTCTTCCATGTCTATTTCTTCTTCAAAATAAAAATTTTCTTCCCATTCAAAATCATCTTCAAAAACAAACTCTTCCTCAAAATCTGTATCAATGTAATCATCAAAATTAGTATCATCAAATGTCCAATCTTCTTCGATGGTATCTAATTCTTCTTGTACAGTTGTATCAATAGGAGGGACGTCTGTGTAAGTTACATTTAATTCTACATCATCAATGTCTGGTCCCCAATGACCCGATCTATTGTTTGTATTATGTACACCTACTTTAATACTAAAGTCTGTACTTGAGTTAGCACCTTGTATGTGTTTGTCTGTGTAATTTGTAAACTGACCGCAGTTAATACTACCACAACCTGTATCTTCTATAACGCGTTGTTGTATTGTAACATTACCATCACTGTCGGTAATAGTTTGTTTAAGAGTAAGAGTATTATTATATTGATTCCAAAACCATACGTCTGCTGATAAAGTAGAACTGAATCCTTTCTGCACTTCTGGAACCGTCATAGACCCTGCCGTAGCAATAGAATTTATTGTTTGCTCTACACTCGTATCTTCTTCTGCAGCGACAGAACCTCCAGGATTATTACCTCCACCAACTGTTGCAAACGATCCTGTTCCATGATGACCATGAGTATGTTCATCTATCGTCCAACTGTCATCAGAGTACGTGGTCCCTGTTCCGAAAGTCGAGTTGCTTAAAAGATTACCTGTGTTTACTTCAACACCAAAAATGTCTGGCGATAAAAGCAATATAGTTAAAGCTATATAAAATGTTATACCTTTCATAAGTTTCATTTTTTATTTATTGCTGTTCCTGTAAGTAAAGCGCCAAAGGCTAAATGAAATAATCCTCCACCTATTAAAGTAAAAGGATTATGTTGACCGGTTAATTTTTTCATTAACTCTAATTGTATAAGTGGATCGTCGACGGTGTTGAGTATGTCAATAAATGTTTGAAGGTTTGGTCTATTTAAACCATACCATACAGGCACTACAACAAAGTCATATGTGCATATAATTAAATACGTGACGAGTGCTGTCCAACGCCACATAACACTACAAATCTAATGCTATAATAATTAATCCACCTGTTATACTAACAGCGTAAGCTATTACAATTATTTCAATCATCGAATTACTTGAATTGTTTCTTCTTCTTTTTGTTTAGATTCTTCTATTTTTTTAAGAATTTTTTCTCTTTTCTTTTCTTCTTCTTTTTTTTCTTTAGCAGCTTTCTTAGCTAAACGTTCCTCTTCTTCTTTAGCTTTTGCTTCCGCATCTGCTATTTTTTTAGCTACTTCCGCATCTTTTCTATTTTTTATATCCATTTTAGCCAAGTACATTTCGTAGTCTGGTCTCATTTCTGGATATTGTTCCCACATAGCAGCGGCTTCTGCTCCTATTTTTCCTTTCCAAGGACAAGGAGTTCCGGCAGCTTCCATTGCAGCATGAACGCGGGCATCTTGACAGAGAATTGCCACACTTGCAACTTTCATGCCGAAGTCTTGGAGCACCTTGGCTAATTTTATACGCTCACAATTTTCGTCAATGTAGTGCTTGCCTCCCGACAATCCTACAATACCTGTTGTAATAGATCCACTGACACCCATCGAACATACGTCTTGGCTCATAGAAGAGTAGGAAGGCGCATTTGCTGAAGGTGGTGGAACTTTAGAATTATTATTCGTTGTATTATTTGTATCGTTATTTGTTGTACTTGTTGTATCATTAGAGCTTCCGGACTGGTACGTATTATTATTCGTTGTTGTATACCCACCTGTTATATTGGTATTTGAGCCACTTGAATTTGTTTGTGAATTTGTGTCATCAGATAACACAGGTTTAGCAAAAAAAGAAACGGATATTAATATAGATAGTAATATTAAATTTCTTGTCCAAAAGTTCATTATCTTCCTCCCATTAACTTCATAATGGTCCATAGTGCGCCGACTACTGTTCCAATGATTAGTAAAACTTTAATTCCTCCTAATCCCATATTTGTATGCTTATTAAGATCGCGTATTTGCTTTTGCATAATACCAATGTCTTCACGTATGTATTTTACATCCGTTTTAAGCTCGGCAATAATGCCGCGTTCCTTTTCCCAGTCAGACATATTATCCTATTCCGTAATAGTTTCTTAAATTATCGTAGTATGGAGAGAGATTTTGATTCATTAATCCTTGGTTTACGTAACCTGGATATTGAGATCCAAATTGTGGTGCCATTGATGCGTAGTTAATTGTTGTTGGTGTTAAACTTGGTATTCCTGTAACCGGTGTCGTTGCTGTAACCGGTGTCGTCGTTGCTTGTGCCACTTCTAAATTATCTAAAATTCCATTATTATTAACATCGGTAAATGGTGTTGGAGCAGTTGCAATACTCGGTATTCCCGCGCCGCCTCCGCCTTGATTACCTTTATTTTGATCTAATATAGCACGAGCATTAAATATCATTTTAACTAAATCTGGGTTAGTTCCTTCTAATCCTTTTGTATCAAGTCTAGCTAAATCTTCCAAACCACCTGTTGTTTGTGGCATTATACCTTTACCATCATCCATATAAAATTCTTTAGGGAAATTAATTCTTTGAACTCCTTTTCCAAGTGCACCTGACTGTGCAGCCGCAGCAGCATCTGCTAATTTATCATCAAATAACGAAGCTATTCCAGCTTCATCAAGAATACCAAAGCCTTGTTCCTGTTCAAAACCTGGTAATTGTGGAGTAAGTGCTTCATTTAATTTATCTTTATAATTTTTTAAATAATCTTTTTTAAATTGATTGCCTCCTTCTTCACCTAACTCTTTCTTTTTTTCTTCAAAAAGTCTATTCATTGCTGCTAAAACAACTGGGTCATTAAAATCTTCTACGGATGGTTTAAATATTTTATCAAGAAGAACTTGCATTCCTTTTCCTGCTCCCGCCATTAACTGTATTGTAGGAGATATTATTTTTGTTCCTGTTGTTTCTTGTAGTTTTTCTATGCCTGTTTTTGGATATCCAGCGTTTATTTGTTCTTCTCTAGTTAATGTGTTGTAAGGATCTTTAAATATTCCTTGTTTTGCTACATTTTGAGCTATTGTTTTAGCTTGTTCTTGATCTCTTTGTGATAAACCTTGTATGCCTTCTTGTTTTATAGTCTGTTCACGTTGTCTTTCTTGTCTTCCTGCATCATAAGCATTTTGCTCTTGTTGTCTTTGACTACTTGAACCCGGAGAACCTGTAGATACATCTCTTGGTCTTGATCCACCAGATCGTCCTGCAATATATGCTTCTCTAGCTGACATTACGCTACCCTCTGTATTTGTTTACGTGCATTCATGATTCCACCTTGGGCCGCGAATGTGTCTGGAGTAAATATTTTATCATCTGGAAATAACATCGATGCTGTTCTAGTATTTACTTTACCAGTTGGTTCAGTGTTCGTGATCGGTTGTGCCATGT
>VTLG01000839.1_pt1 | contig 28826 bp, 33 predicted proteins | sample 4694571 | NCBI WGS metagenome assembly VTLG01 (sample SAMN12604809, study PRJNA352737) | marine metagenome | biome: ENVO:00000447; feature: ENVO:00000209|ENVO:00000569|ENVO:01000036; material: ENVO:00002151; isolation source: viral sequences binned using virsorter ...
GTTTAGATAATAGTTTATTGTATTTTGATATTTGTTCATTGTATCTAGCGTAAGTGTTAGGATTAGGATCACAACCATAGTATTCTTCAGCGTCACTAGCAAAGAAACCTGCAAGTCTATCACCCCATCCACAACTTGTATCTAATACAGTTTTAGCATTAGTCATATCATATATTGCTTTTGCAACAACAGGTTTAAATTGAGTTGCAATATATGTGCCTAATCTAAATGCACCTGTATAACTTTGAGATTTTAGTTCACCACCAAGTAATTGTTCAGACTCATTGCCATCTAAATCTTTTACTTTAGTTAGTTTAACATTATTAATACCTCGCCATATAGGACCTAGACACTTCCATATATCATATGCCGTACCATTTTCCCATACTTCTTTTGGTGCTCTAAAACCATAACTGCCACATTCTAATCTTAAATCTTGCATGAAATAATTAGACACATTATTAAAAGTACTTGGTCCATTAATTAAACCTAAACCATACTTGTCATAACTATATTCATAGTCATTATACTTTTCAAAGACTTCTTTTTCAACTTGTTCTTTAGGTGTGCAAATTGTATTAGTATTAAACTTTTTTAAAGCATTAAAACTATTTCTCATATCATCTTCGGATATTTCTTTTAATGGGAATACAGGTCGTTCAGTAGCAATATAATCAGCAAGATTTTTTCTCATCTCCTCCTTGCCGTATTCTGCGTTCATAGATTCAAATGTCTTGTTATCTAGTATAGGCAGTTTATCGTCACCAGCGGCGTCTAATAGACGACCATATAGTATATTATTGCGATTGTAGTCTTTCATAGTGTAATTATAACACGATTAATCTTTTTTGTCAACCTCTGGTGTTACATCTTCAAACTCAGCGTCAACTACATTATCATCCTTCTTTGTTTCTTTTTTAGGACCATCTTGTGCTGTTTCTTTTGCTTTGTCTTGCATATCTTTATAGACTGCCTCACCAAGTTTCATAGACGCTTCTGTTAAAGATTTAGTTTTATTTTTAATGTCTTCAACATTATCACCTTTAAGTGATTCTTCAAGGTCTGTCATAGCAGTTTCTATTTTAGTTTTTTCTTCTGCTGAAACTTTGTCTCCATGTTCTTCAACAGTTTTCTTTATACTAGCAACTAGACTATCACCGTGATTTTTAGCTTCAATCTTTTCTTTGACCTTTTCATCTGCTTCTTTATTTGCTTCTGCGTCTTTGACCATTTGATCTATTTCTGCTTCTGATAAACCACCAGACGCTTGTATAGTTATTTTTTGTTCTTTATTTGTACCTTTATCTTTGGCAGATACACTTAAAATACCATTAGCGTCAATATCAAATGTCACTTCAATTTGAGGTACACCTCTAGGTGCAGGTGGAATACCATCAAGCATAAAGTTACCTAATGACTTATTATCTTTTGCAAGTTGTCTTTCACCTTGTGCAACATTTATATTAACTGCCGCTTGATTGTTTTCAGCAGTAGAAAATACTTGACTTTTCTTTGTAGGTATAGTTGTATTTTTTTCTATAAGTTTTGTAGATACACCACCAAGTGTTTCAATACCAAGTGATAAAGGTGTCACATCTAAAAGTAATACATCTTTAACATCACCTGCTAATACACCACCTTGAATAGCAGCACCTATAGCAACAACTTCATCTGGATTAACTCCTTCGTGAGGTTTCTTACCAAAAAACTTTTCTACTTCTTGTTTTACTTTAGGCATTCTTGTCATACCACCAACTAATATAACTTCGCTTACATCTGTTGATTTTATACCAGCGTCTTTTAATGCTGTTTGACATGGGGCAAGTGATCTTTTAATTAGACTATCTACTAGACTTTCAAATGTCGCTCTGTTTAATTTAGTGTTTAAATGTTTAGGTCCTGTCTTATCGGCAGTTATGAAAGGTATATTAATTTCTGTTTCAACAACAGAAGACAATTCACATTTTGCTTTTTCAGCAGATTCTCTAACTCTTTGTAATGCTAATTTATCTGATCTTAAATCCATACCTGTATTACTTTTAAATACAGATAAAAGATGATCTACAATAGCATTATCAAAATCTTCACCACCTAATGATGTATCACCATTTGTAGATTTAACTTCAAATACTCCATCGCCTATTTCTAATATAGAGATATCAAATGTACCACCACCTAGATCATATACTGCAACTGTGCCTGACTTCTTTTTATCTAAACCATATGCTAATGCAGCCGCTGTAGGTTCATTTACAATTCTTTCAACTTCTAAACCTGCAATCTTACCAGCGTCTTTTGTTGCCTGTCTTTGTGAATCATTAAAATAAGCAGGTACAGTTATAACTGCTTTACTTACTTCTGATCCTAAATACTTTTCAGCAGTTTCTTTCATTTTTTGTAAAGTGAAAGCAGAGATTTGTGCTGGTGAATACTTTTTACCTTTTGCTTCTACCCATGCGTCTCCGTTGTCTGCCTTAATAATATTGTATGGTGTTGTCTGTATATCTTTTTTTACAGAATTACCATCAAATGTTCTACCAATTAATCTCTTAACTGCATAGATAGTATTCTCTGGATTAGTTACTGCCACTCTTTTTGCTGGCATACCAACTAATGTTTCTTCGCCAAATGATACTACGGAAGGTGTTGTTCTTGCACCTTCTACATTTTCTAATACTTTTCCTTGTGTTCCTTCCATTACGGCGACACAAGAGTTTGTTGTTCCTAAATCGATTCCAATTATTTTACTCATTATATATTCTCCTTTCTATATTATATAATAACGATTTCTCTAATGTCAAGTGTTGTTTTAAAAAAATTCATCTAAAGTTGCCTTTCTTTCAAAGTCCCAGCCAATTGCTTTTACAATAAATCTCAACGGTTCTAAAAATGATTTAGTAAACATTTCATCATAGTCGATATATTGATGTAGTTTAAATTCTTTTGGCAATCTGCTAGAGAAAGATATTACCTTTTCTCTTATAGGATTAGGTTCTTTTAATGTTATAAATTTAATTTTATCACCGTCTTGTATTACTTCATATTTTTTTAATTTATGTTTCTTTAATAGATTATTATAAAGTAAAGAACCTTTTACATGAATAGGTGTTGATTTTTGATATATGTCTTTTGTTGAAGAATACTTTTTAAGATTATTACAACTTCTAGGATAAGCAATATCTTCTGGCGGTAACTTATTAAAATGAGTTCTAAAATTTTCTATAAAGTCTATCAATGCCGATTGATCTTTTGTCATAATAACTTTTAATGCTTCTCTAATTTTTACACGACAAGGTGCAGGTGTAGAAGATTTAACTGCTTCAATACCCATGATCTTTAGTTTAGGTTCTTTTAAATCAAGACCTTCTTCATTAAATACGTTTAGAATATATCTTTTCTTTGCAGTCCATATACCTTTGTTGGCAATCACTTCTCTTTTCATAATCATTTTCTGATCGAAAGCATTAACATACTTTGCTAATTTAGCAAAACTTGAATCAATAAATGGTTGTAGTTTTTCTTCACAAAACTTATTTAATACTTTTACAATTTTTTTATTATCAGATTTATCTTTAAATACTTTGTTAACCATTTCACCTAGTTTAATATAGATTGAATCTGTATCAGACGCAACAACATAGGTTACATTTTTAGTTTTTAATAGTTTGTTTAGATATTCATTTACATCATATTCAATCCATCTAATTGTTAATTGACCTGCCATAGTAATACCTTCAGCGTGTCTTACATCAAAGTATCTAAAGTATTGATTACCGATCGCACCATAGGCACTATTTAAAGCAATCTTTCTTGCAAGTTGAATATTATAGTTTGAAGATATCTCATTCTTTAATCTTTCATCGCCAGTTTCTTGATACAATGCTTTTGCTTTTGACATCTTGTTTTTGTATATAACTCTTTCTTTGTATAGTTTATCCATAAGTTCAGGTAAGAAACCCTGCTTGTCTGTCCTAAATTGAGCACCATTGGGAGTGATAGTCCTTGTATCTAGGTCAGACAAATCAGATTTTTGATTTAACATATTCTCTACATTGACACGATTAGGATCATGACCAACCATAGTTTCAGGAGAAATATTGTATTGCATAATTAAATGTGGATACAAACTGTTTAAATCGAAACTTACTATCCAGTCGTGAAAACCTACAACAGGATCCTTTACATATGCACCTTCGTAACCTCTTGATTGTTTAGATTCTATAACGGCAGGCACAACAATATTTTTAGATTTTAAATGATTAAATATAATAGTATCCCATACTCTCACTTGACTAAAGACATCTTGATAATTAACTTTTGCCTCATACGCCATAGTTAAATGTAGATCAATTAATTTTAATCTATCTTCTAGTTTATCAACAAGTTCAACATCTTGTATATTATATTCAATAAATTGTTGATAATCTTTTGTATAAAATTCTTTAAATGTATCATAAGGGTTTTCATTTTTAGTTTCACCTAATTCTACTTCGCCTATATAATCTAGTCTATAACTTTCACGCCTAACAAATGTATGTTTACGATATAGATCAAGATAATCTAATACAGCAACACCCATGATATCATAATAGTTTTGTTCTTTAGTAAAACCTTTACCTGTTGCTCTAGTGCTTTCTTGACTTACAACACCCCACGGACTAAATTTTAAAATATATTCATCACCCATTAATCTTCTAAAACGATTCATAAGATAAGGCATATCAAAAAATTTGACATTCCAACCTGTGACAATATCAGGATTATATTCTAACCAAAACTCTTTAAACTTTTCTATTAGTTCTCTTTCAGTAGGACATTTTATAAAACGAACATCTGGTCTATCGTTTACAAAATTATTCATACCGAAAACAATTATCTTTTTTGTAGTATGTTCTTTTACTGTTATTGATATTAAAGATTCTGTTGCCTCATCTGAATCAGGAAAACCATTTTCACTTTCACACTCAATATCAAGTGTAAGTATTCTTATTTGTTTGATATCCCAATCAATCTTTTTAGAAAATTCATCTGCAATAAATGGATATTGATATCTTGTATTCCCAAAGTATTCAAAACCACTTACATCTTTATACTCATCAATCCATTTCTTGGCGCCAGGTATGCTATCAAATTTAACTTTACCTACATTACGACCGTCTAGTGTTTTATATTTTGATTCTTTTTGTGATGGAACAAATAAAGATGGATTATAATTAATTCTAAACTTCTTATGACTACCATCATGGTTGACACCACGAACCAATAGTCTGCCACGATATGGCAATACCGAAGTATAGAATTTCATTAATTTTTATATTTGTTTATTGTTGAAATGTTTTTTTAAAATAACAAGTTTTTCTTCTGCATTAGCAAGTTGTTCATTTAACTTATCTAATTCTGCTAAATGTTGCGGATGTTCTCCTATTGCAACAGGATTATCAAAATAGATTATCATTGTTGCTTTTGCTGAAGCAATATCTGATTCATATTTTTTTTCTAATGCTTTGTATAGTGGATTTTCTGTTTGATGATTTTGTGCCATTGTTCACTCCTTTTATTATATAACATTATAACATAGTTTACTTTGTTTGTAAAGCAACTACTATCTTTTTTCCAGTGGTAAATTAACTCCTCTTGTATCATTGCCATCTGTTCTTTCAATCCAATGTGAAAGTACAAACTTTCTATTTGGATTTACATTGACTTTAAATCTAGTCAACAAATCTCTATTAATTAAAAATGTGCTTCTTGAATCTTTTGTTGTTAAGCCAATTGGCACATCTGAATAAAATTTGTTGTTGAAAGTTAAGTCAACCATTACAATAGGTCTCTTATCAACTTGATTCATTCTAGTTGCTTCTGAATAACCTTCTAGTTTACTTGTAAATTTCTTGCCGTCTTTTTGCCATTTAACAGTTTTATTTGATACATCTATCTTATCAACTGTAAACATGGATGCTTGAGTACCGTTACCTGTATCAAATTTTGCTCTAACAGGTCCGTATCCGTCAATAGTAATTCTTTCGTGAAACCCTGCCTCTTTTGTAAAGGAATGTTTTCTATGTACATCTTGGGTTAGATAGTTAAACAATCCTTTTATAACATTGTCAGGTGTAGTTTTTCCTATATGTGATCTATCTCTTAATTTTGTATTGTACAAAGCAAAGTTTGAACCAACGCCTGGCGAACCGTTACACTCTAATACATAATAGTTATCATTAACTATTGCATGGTCAACACCTACCATAAACGCACCTGTTGATCTGGCAGCGTCTAATACTACTTTTTTTTCATCATCTGAAAGTTTATAAGGTTCAGTAGTTGCTTCTCTATGTCTATTAGACCTGAAATCTTTTTTAGCACTTATTCTTTTTGTTGACGCTAATACTCTACCATCAACGACTATTGTACGAATATCAAAATCAAAATCCATAAACTCTTGAATTAAAAGAGCAGCACCAAACTTCCATAATGATTGTGCAACAGACACTAAACTTTTTTCAGATTCAATTATTGATACACCAATACCTTGTGTTCCTGTTAGTGTCTTCATAATTACAGGATACTTGTTACCTATTCTTTTATGTGCGTCTAATAAACTTTTTTCGTTTGAGATTAGTGCTGTTCTAGGTGTTGGTATATTATCTCTCTCAAAAGAAATGTATGCTGACATCTTGTTATCACAAGTAAGCATACTATTTCTAGTGTTTATCATAAACGCCCCAGCGTTTTCGAATGTAGATAATAATGCCAAACCAGTTTCGTCTTCAAGAACACCTGCTCTTGCAAAGCAGATTGTTTTTGAAAGTTCGAATTCTACTTCGGTATCTTCACCGTCAATATTAGATACATATAAAGTACCTTTATCTAAATCATTTTTTGATACCCATGCTTCAGAAGTATTAATAATATAACAAGGAATATTTCTACTTTTACATTCCTTTAATATCATATTACTAACAACAGACTTACTGTCAGCATTTACTTTTGTTAAGATAGCAACTTGTATATCACTTCGTTGTACCTTTTCTGATATAAAATCTTTAAACTTCGGTGCCTTCATTTTCTATTTTTTTACCTATATTATATTTTGCTTGAAGGTCCCACTCGCCTTTTTCTTTAAAACTTAATACTTTAATTTGTGATAAAGGTGCTTTCTTCTCAGCAATTGAGTTGTTTAATATAGCGATTAATCCCCAATCACTTAATAATTGAGCAATTGTGTTTCTTCGTTCAGCGTCATTGTCAGAAAAGTTTGCTGACTTACCATCTAAAGCAAACAGTTCTTTAAAATGCACTATAAAATATCTTCCTTGTTTGTGTAATATGTGGCAAGATTGAAATAACTTTTTATCTTTTCTTGACGCCACACCTATTCGTGTAAGTGTTTCCCTAACTTTTAAAAAATCATCAGGTTCTTTTAACTGTACTTCTAACATCTTCTCTGGATGCCAAAGATTATCTAATTCATTCATTTTGTCCCACCTTTATATAATTTCTCTTTAATCAATTTCAGTTGATCTTTAGTAAGTATATCAAGGACAGTTTTTGCTTTTTCATTACTATATCCATAATACTCTTTTACCAAATCAATATTCTTTAATTTACTTGCTCTCAAAAAAGGACTAAACCTTTTCTTTGATCTAATACTATTTAGTAGAAACCAGTATTGCATATCCTTATCTAGGAAGTGATTACGGTTTACTTCATTAACAAGCATTATGGTGTCTTGAAAACCAGACAATATTTTATTGACTATAAACGCAGGATACTTTTTGACCCAATCCTTATCATCAGATTTCATCAAATCTTTTTTAGTAAAGTTTATGGAGTTGAGATAGTCTTTTAATTCATAACTCATTTGAATTTGACCTGTGACATTAGTTCAGTTAAACAGGCAACTAAATTAATCTCTTGGTCAGCAACAAAGGCAGACTTATATTGATAGTCAGCAATAATCAATACAGCGTGTGGTATTGTAGATGGTTCTAAATTAGAATATAATGTATCATAAATCTTTCTGAAAATTTTAACAGGATCATTGTCAAGATTATTGACAACCCATTTTCTCATATCACTAAACTCTTTATTTTTTAAATGAGTTATTAGCGTCTTTAAATTTTCATCTGATACATTTACTAAAATGCCAGCGTCTATACTACCGCTTACTGAATATCTTTGTAATTCATTAATTAGTTTTCTGAAATCTGGAAAGTGTTTTGTTATTAATTCAACAAGCACTTTATCCTCATAAGATATATTTTTTTCTTTTAGAATAAAGATTGCTCTTTCAAACAATCTACTTGCCAGTTTAGGTTTATCTTTTGGATTTACTTTAAACTCTATATTTGAAAATCTACTATGTAAAGGTTCTATAATTCTATTCTTAAAATTACAAGTAAGAATAAATCTACAATTCTTATGAAACTCCTCTACAAATCCTCTTAATGCAGGTTGTGTAGATTGTGGATTAAGATAATCTGCCTCATCAAGTATTACAACTTTCTTACCGCCTGATAACGATACAGTTGAAGCAAAGTTTTTAATTTTATTTCTTAATACATCTATACCGCCTTCTTCAGAACCGTTAATCATAATCCAATCGCAATTCATTTCTTCACATAATGCTTTTGCAACAGTTGTCTTACCGATACCAGGAGTACCAGAAAACAACATATTAGATAGTTCACCTTTCTTAATGAAAGATTTGAATAATGTTTTTAGAGAATCAGGTAAGATACAATCATCAATAGTCTTTGGTCGATATTGTTCGACCCACAAAAAATCTGTATTCATACAGACCTACTTCGTTATAGTACTATCTGGTTCTAAAGCAATCCAGTATTCGATAGGTAATTTCTTGTGTTTAAAATGTGAGATTGATTTTGATGATACAGAAACATCATAGTCACCATCTAGCATTTTCATATTTTCTACTTTAAAATAGAAAGTATAATCTGCCGTAGCGCCTTGACCTACAACAATATCAAATGTATTTGATGTGTTGTTTTTCTTATCACAAACTTTAAGAACAATATCGCCACCTTTTGTACCGATCAATGCTAAATCAGGCGACTTTAATATCGCAGCCATTTTTAACAGTTCTTTATAGTTTGATTCTGTTAAACTAAAGGTTACATCTGCCTCTGGCATATTAACTTCTTTAGTTGGTGATACTATTACTGAAGGATCAGAATAGAAATATTTAACTTTTGATTTACTACCTTCAGAAGATATTGTCATATACTTTTCTTGTAAAGACAATTCAGGTTTACTAAAACCTGATACTGCTGATAGAAATTCGTTTAGATCATATATACCAAACTCATTAGTAAATTGATCTGAAATTTTTGCCTTAGCAAAAATATTTCTCATTGTTGAGATTGTAGATAATTCATCACCTTGTTTGATTAATATGTTAGTATTAATACCTGCAAAGTTCTTTAAAGTATCTATTGTGTTTTGATTTAATTTCATAATATATTTTCTTTCACTATTAATTGTTTATTCTAATTATAACAAAGTTAAAGAGGCCTGTCAAGCAGGCCTCAATATTTTTAATTTATTTTATACTGATTGTTTTTGCTTTTCTGCTCTCTGGAATAATTCTCTCCAAAGATACTTTTAGCAAACCGTCTTTAAGTTCGGCACCTTTAACTTCAACATCATCAGCGATTGTAAAAGATTTAGAGAAGTATCTTTTAGCAATACCTTTATGTATTACTCCTTCTTCCTTATCCTCTTTTGAATCTTTAACGATTGATTTGATAGTTAAGATACCATCTTCAACGGTAACATCAATATCTTTTTTATTGAAACCAGCAAGTGCTAATTCAACATCATATTTGTTATCGCCAGTCTTTACGATATTGTATGGTGGGAAATTAGGAACCGAGATAGAATCAAACTGATGGTCAAACATTCTTTCGAATTGATTGAACACATTGTCAAACCCTATGGTTACTGGTCTTAATTGATTAAAAATAGAAAGTGCTTTATTTGTCATTGTTATATCCTCCTTTAATAAGCAAGTTTATTTTTTGACAACCCATTATGGCATTGTCATTTTTATTTATACAAGTTGGGTAGGCCTCACCCCAAATTACCCTACGGAATCTTACATCCTTTTTACTGCCTTGGTTCTATCCAGAACATTGCAATCTACAGCACTATGGAGGCCAATTGGCTTGTATAAAACGGCAGTTTATTTACTAACGAAGTTAAACTGCCAAACATCTGCGAATAAGTGTCTTTGCGGAAGACACTCTACCTCTTAATGTCAGGACTTACGAGTCGCCCAACATTACTATTTATACAGAAAAATACTCTTATCTGTTAGAATAAGCGTATTTTTGTGTTCCGTATAAACTTTTGATACCAGCAGCAACGATTTCCCTCATGCTCTTTTTAAAGATTTTTGAAGCGCCTGCAGCTAGAATAGATTTAGTTGGTGTACCTAATCTGTATGAAGTACCGTTAGATGTTTGGTTAATATAAACCATATGTCCTTCAGTTCTTAATTGATCTACCATCGCTCTTGGTGATGTTAAATCAAATTTGTTTCTTAAAGTTGTCCATGATACTGGAGCACCTTTTGATAAAAGATTTAATACTTTTACTTTTTTTGATAATGTTTTTCTTGCCATTATATTTTTCCTCTTTTCAATTGTTGTTTATTATTATGTTTATTATTTGATATCAACAACATAAATATCATATAATTCTATAATTCGCCTTTCAGCGCTTTTAATTTTTGTTCTTTTTTATGTCTTCTAATACTTTCTTTTTTCTTCTCTCTTTTTTTCCAAGAAGGTTTTTGAAAATATTGTCTTTCTTTTAGTTCTCTCATAACGCCGTCTTTCATTAATTTTTTCTTTAATACTCTTAATGCTTTTTCAACATTGTTATTTCTTACTTCTATTGTATAGTTAGCAGCCATATTATTCTTTAAATTCTATCTCCGTCACATCTTGAACCCAAGCAGCAGGTATAGTTGTCACATTGCCTACCGTAAGTGTTCCGTCTTCATCATCTACAATATAATCTGTAAAGATTATAAGTTTTTCTCTAGTGTGATATAGTTTATAACCTAACGAAACAGGTTCAGCAGGTTTTGATATCTTTGCCTTATTGATATCCATCCAACCACTCTCACCAGTTGCGTCTTTCCACTTTACTTCAACTAACGGATAATCTTTTATAGTACCTGTTAGTTTTTGTTTCTTTTTATTCTTTGATTCTTTTTTTGATTTCATAAGTAAATCTTTCTACTAGTTAGTATAACACTTTTTAATTGCATAGTCAAGCAATCAAGGGCAGAATAATCCGCCCTTAATTTAGATTGTTTATTCGCCTTCGGCACTTTCGGCCTCAACGACTTGACCTAAAGTTGGCAAACTATAAGATCCTCTACCTACTCTATAAGCAGAATCTCTTACTAACCATCTTGGCCATTTTGCACCGTGATTACTTTCTAAAGATAATATATCTTTTCTAGTAATCTCTTTTGTAAAACCGTTGTCGTTTGCTATTTTAACAAATGACTCTTGTTCTGGTGTTAATTTATTTTGCATAAGTTATTTCACTCCTTTTCCATTAATAAAAAACTTGGGCGATTTTACTCGCCCAAGCGGACTTACATTATGGATAGATTTTAGGTTAGACTTCAAATGTGTCCTCACCGTCCTCACTATCATCGGAATCTTGTTTTTCTTCTGATAAGATTTCTGCCTCTTCAGCCTTCTTCTTATCTTCAAGTATCTGTTCGGCACTAGCACCACTATCAACTTTAGTATATAAGTCAACAAATGATGTTTTAGTACTATCATCAAATCTGTTAGTACAAACTTCTATTGCCTTCATCTTGTTTTTAAAGATTGCATATGCCTCAGCGATATGTACTAATCTTCTAGTACTGATTATCTCATCAACACCGCCATCTTTAAATGTTCTTCTGATAACATCTGCCCAAGTCACTAGGTTTGTAGCAAACTTGTCATCTGATTTACCAGCAGACTTTAATTTAGTAGCAACGATCTTCTGTTCAGTTTTAGCAGCAGGATACTGTTGTTCAAAAGTAATAGGAAATCTTTCAAGAAATGCCTCATTAAGAACATTAGTACCTATAAACTTACCGTCATCTGAACCTTGACCTTTAGTATTCGCAGTAGCAACTACATTGAAACCATGTTTTGGTTTAACATACTTGTTAATCTTCTTAACATAGATACCAGAACCTTCAAGGATCGGTTGTAAACACATGATCTTATTAGACGCAAGGTCAATCTCATCAAGAAGTAAAACAGCACCTCTCTCCATTGCCTCGATCACTGGACCATTCTGCCATACAGTTTGACCGTCTTTTAATCTATAACCGCCAAGTAAATCGTCCTCGTCAGTTTCGATTGTAATATTAACCCTAATCATTTCTCTCTTAGCAACGGCACACGCCTGTGTTACAGCAAGAGTTTTACCATTACCTGATAATCCTGTAATGAATATAGGGTAAAACTTTTTAGATGTTATAACATTTTTAACATCACCATAATTACCAAAAGATACGAAGTCTTTATCCTTATTAGGAACTACATTGTCTGTAAGGGAACTAACTATGTAAGCAGCCTTTGTATCGTTTGATATTTTAGTATTGTCAGATTCAATTTTTTCTTTAACAGAACCTGGCATTGAATAAACACCTTTTGAAATTTTAAGGTCTTTATCAGCAACTAACCATTGTGGAAAAGAAACTTTGTATTTCTTCTCAACCTGTACTAGTTGTTTTCTAGTGATTTCTTTTAGATCATCACCGAATTCTTTGTAGCATAAATCTACAAAGTTTTTTTGTTTATCATTAAGATCCATAATATTAAGTCCTTTCTTGTTTATATTATTTTTTTTTCTCATAATGTACATATAGGCTATCATATTTCAGGCCAAAAGTCAAGCATTTAAAACCCTTGATAGATAACACTTTTTTACTCATTAAGCAACCCTCTTTATAAAGTTTTGCAATAATACTCTTGAATTCAGTCTTTTTTTCATACCTGACATAAACATTCTTTTTAATTTACTTTTATTAGTAGTGGCCGTATCTTCAAATACTTTATTGGCAACTTTAACATCTGATTTAACATAAAAGTAAACATCATATCCTGTATTGTAATCAGCAATAAACTTATCTCTACTAAACATTTTTCTAGCAAGTGCCTCTTTTTTATATGGTATATTAAAAGTATATCTTAAATCATTATATTTTTTAATTAAAAAGAAACCAATAGTTTGTAATTGATACTTTCTTTTAAGATACTCTAATAAATGTTGAGTTAAATCTTTTTTATTCTCACCTCTCCAAGAGTATTGACAATGTTTATACTTGTTGCCAAGTTTAATCATTACATTACCTCCGTCAGCACTACCACAAGAATTAGCAGAACCGTCAGTTAAAGTTACTAAAGAAAGTTTATCAGTTTTATAATTTTTTCTAAACTTAGCAATTATATCATCCATAGCAATTAAAGACTCATTTAATGGAGTAGATGATAAGTAATACTTGTGCATAATAGTAGGAGCATTAACTCTATCAGGATTTTTCCAGTCATAAGCACCATTAAAGTACATTGCCGATCTGTGTACGTTTTCAGCACATCTTTTAAAATCTGATTTATTTTGTCTATGTGTAAATAACTGAACCAGGTTAGTAGTTTGATCTGGTTGAAGTGTTTTTGAATCTGTAATAAATGGTGAATTAGGATGACTTTTATATTTGTTTGCTCTTCTTTCTGCCCAAGAAAAACTGTTTTCACCGTTGTTACAAAATTTATATACTGAAAAAGGTATATTAATTTTTCTACAAAACATAACAAGGTTTAGTAATTGTTCAGTTGTTGCCATAAGGTTTCTTTGCATTGAACCTGACCAGTCAAGTAAGAATATCATACCGTGGTTTTTTTGATTAGGTATACTAGACATCTTTTTAAATATATCTTCAGCAAATTTATAACTATGTAATTTTAAAGGATCAATAATACCTGTTTTTGATATCGTTGTTCTAGCGTGTAACTGAGCATTTTTTTTCATTTCAAATTCTTTAACAAGATAATTTACAATGCCAGAAGATTCATTCATAAATTTTTGAGTTTCTTCTTTACACTTTCTTAATTCAGATTTTTCGTTTAAATCTAATTTAGAGTCATGTTTAAGAAAATCTTTTATATATGTTTTATAAGGAATAATTAATTTATCTAATCTAACTTTTGGTAAATTACAATATGATCTTTTAGAAGCGTCACTATCAACTTGTTTTTGAATTGCGTCATCATACGCCTTATTTGTAATTGAAATAATTTTAACATCACCGTCAGCACCATTGCCTAAAGAACCAGAGTCAGATTCTTTACTATCTTTTTTATCAGTTGGTGTTGATGGTTTTTCATCTGGTACTCTTTTATCTAAAAAGTCTTTTAGTTTATCATCAGCAGATTTATTATTAGAGTTATCTGAATCTGAATCTTGTTTATCACCTTCTTCTTTTTTATCTTTATTAGAAGAAGCAGGTTGATATACTTTTTTAAGTTGTGGTTTTTTCTTTAATTCTTCTTTACAATAACCTAATATATCTTCAGCAAGTTTTTTTACATCATCAAAAGTTTTACAAGCGTCAACTAACTTAACAAAGTATTGTTCTTTTTTATTGAAATCTAAATCTAAAGTTTTTGATGATTTAAAGTATAAGTTGATTTTATCAATTAACGCATAATCAGATAATGATTTATTTTTTGTGCCAAAGAAGTTATCTTTGTACATCTTTTTAAAACCTAGTAAATAGTCTTTTGTTAAACCAGGATATTTCTTTTGTATAAGTTTATCAATTCTAGCGTCTTCAATAACATTTACAAATGATCTAAATTCTTGTGTTCTATCTTTCATATTCATCCAACCATCAGATGGTGTATGTAAAGCATGAGATACTTCATGACCAACTAACATATCATAAATGTGTCTTGATTTTTGTTCTTCTTTAAATATAGGGATTGTTAAAATTCTGTCTTTGACATCAAACGAAGCAGTCTGTACGGCGTTTTCTTGTACTTCAATATTTTCTGTAGCAAGCAATTTGGCAAGTTGCGACTTGTTTTGTATAGTATCTTTTTTCATAATGTATAATACATGGTAGGACATTTTGAGCCCAAAGTCAAGCATTATATTAGTCGCATAAACACTAGGTTTTTTGATACATTATGTTCTTGTTTTGTTCTTTTTTACTAAAAATAGTTAAAATTTATATTGATTCTAACATTATCGGTACTACTGGTACTATGATGTTTTTTAGAACCATCAAATAATAATAGTCTATTTTCAACACTTTCAACTTTTGTACCGTCTTCTAATACAGTTAATCCATTATTATTGTTTAAATAGAAAAGTGCTGTCTTATGTTCAAAAGGTAAATCAGTATGATCGGCATGATGTTCTATTGTATTTGTTCTTGTATATAAATTTGCCTTTATTCTTATTAATGATTTTACTACACCTAATTTATTAAATATAGGAATAATACTGCCAAAGAAGTTTGATTTAGGTACGTTTTGATCGTATAGTATATGATAAAAAAAGAAGTCATTTCTCTTACTATTTACTGAATCTATTCCTTCTCTATAATGCCAAGACATTTCATTACTAGTATAAAGATTTTTTATCTTTGAAAAGTCTTCTTTATCTAAAATGTTATCTATAATTTTCATTTTTTAAATATAAATGTAGGTTCAAACTTACGACCTGATATATCTGGTCTTTTATATTTACCCATATATTGTTGTTTTTGTTTTGTTTCTTGTACTACACCGTCTATTGTTACTACTCTTTCGCCACCTTGTTGTGTAGATAGTGATAACCACCAAGTATCTGTATGTTCAAATCCTACCTCTTTGGCAAGATCAACTGTATCTTCCTCAAATGTTTTATACTGTTTTGTATTGGCAACATTTAATGCCAAATACTTACCTGGTTTAAGACCTATATATGCATTGGCAATAGTTTGTTTTAAAAACTTCTCTTTCCAGATATCACTTGTAGAAAATTTAATACTTGATTGTTCTGGTTCATCACCGTACGCTTCCCAACCAAAGTATGGTGGACTTGTAAATACGAAATCTACTGAATTGTCTGGTGGTGCAAATGTTTCAGATCCTTGTCTTAATAGTGTGTATGATTTATCTTTGTGACCATAATCATCCCTAATCTTTTCTAGTCCTTCAAATGTAGGTATACAAGGATCAGTACCTATATAATTAACGCCAGCAGCAATTGCCCCTAATAAACGACCACCATAACCCATACTAGGATCCCATACTGTACCTGCTGTTGTGCCTTCTAGTGGACTATCTTTATCTACAAAAATATCATACATAGCGGCAGCGGCAGTAGGTCTAAAATTAGAAACCATTTGTGTACCACTATATCTTCTCAACATAGATCGTATATCTGATTCTGTAATCTTATGAGCAGGTTGTTGTTTAAAAAAGGTACCTGATAGTATTTTGTTCAGACCTTTTTTTAGATGCTCCTCATCATGCCAAACTTCCATAGGTGTCTTCATTTTACCACACTTGATACCCCATGCGTGTTCCATATAAGACCATGCAAGATTAAGACCGTGTGCAGCTTGACCTATAACTTTGTTTCTTCTATCAACTAAAGTATCTCTCCTAAAATTAATTAACTGATTAAATATATTATCACGCCATATCTTATTTGTAGGATAATAAGGAAACCCTCTTTGTTTCCAATCGTCATGTACCTGTTGTAAAATTGTGTCTTCTATCATAGTGGTATCATACAGTTGTTACATTCATTAAGATATTTAATAATACCCATGCCTAAAAATACTAGACCAATAGCATTTAAAACAATTAATGCTCTATCATGCCACATCATACCTACAAAAAACCAACCTAAAACTCCTGCAAATTGTAAGTACATATTATAAGGATACATATCTAAAGATGTAAACGCCATAGCGTGTATTAATATTATTGATGATATCCATTTAAGATACCAAGATAAACCATGTGATGGTGTGACTTTGTTTATTACTTTATTCATTTATTTTTTTTAATAACTCCTTTTCAAAGGTATCATATATTTGATCCTTTGTCAATAATGATTGCTTATAAGTGTAATATATTTCTTTATATTTGTTTAAATAATTAGCACTCATTATCTTTTCGTCTAATTCTTCGGCACTTTTAACTCTTTGCCAATCGTCTTTTACAAGTATGCCTGTTGAATCATAGTCTTCAAAAACCATAGGTATAATGCCACTTGCTAATGCTTCGTGATATCTACTTGTAGTTGCTTTGTTATCTTTCCAATTAAAACATAATGTATATCTTGATTGATTCAATATAGGCAATATATTTCTCATAGTATCTGATTTCATATCTCTTTTAACAGTAGAATATCTACCTATAAATCTTGTATGATATCTACCCATACCATTTTGTATTTCTTTTAATATCGTGTGTCTTTTATCGCCACTATCTACACCACCTACATCACGTCTTTTTTCTGTTCCCCAATATGTAAATAGAAAAGGTCTTACCGTGTTCTCTGGTATTTCGTCTTTTATAAAATGATATTTTAATTGATGTATGTTTCCAGGTATATCTGTTTCATCTAATATAGATACTTTACGAATAGGATTGTCTTTGAAGGTATGATTTCTATATAGATTTTCATCATCACCTCTATCTGATCTTAATATGATAATATGTTTATCTTTTAAATCTTTAAAGTGTTCTTTGATTGCTGTATTAGATTTTTCTAAATTTTTAGGATCAATGTAATTGGGTATATGATAGTGAAATTCATTCTCACTAGGTATAATAATTATATCACTATTAGGTATATCATCTGATTTTCTTCTATGTGCTTTGTCATAACCGTAGTTATAAACGCCATAATCAAATTCGTCATGTTTAACTTGAAATCTTTTTAATAGATAACAAAATGAATCTATAATATGATCTAGTGGTCTTTTATAGTTTACACCACTTCTTAATCTTGCAATTGTTATTTTCCTACGTTCCAAAACAAACTTCCTTTTTTAGCATACTCTCTCATTACTGGCCACGCCTTAGCGTCATAAGTAGGCACAGATGGAAAAGGTGGTTTGTCTTCATCTTTGACTTCTTGTGTGAACTTATACTTTGATAGATATAACTTAGCACGACCTACACCTTCTTTCATTTTGTGACCAACTGACACCACATTAACATCTTTATTAGGAAATGCCATTTGCAATCCTCTTGTTAATGTGCCACTTGATCCTACTGACCAAATTTCACTTATCTTTATATTATACTCTATTTCTATGTCTTTTGCAAGCTCTCGTATATCTTCAAGCACTTTAGGGTGTTCTAACCCTAGTGGTAATAGTATTCTTTTCTTTGGATTCTCATTGGCATATTCTCTTGCTCTTGCTTTAGTTACCTGTAGCATACCATTTGGCACCCACCTAATGTCTGCACCGTAGTCTAGTGCTTGTTGTTGATATGGGTGTAGGTTCTGCATAGACCTTTGTGCCATAAAAAATACTGCCTTTTTGCCATAAGCATTTGCTTGTAGTGTTAATGATAGTTGAGCATATCCGTTTGCAGGGCAACCGCCATATACAAATTCTTCAATGCCATTTTCAATCTCATCCCTCATCATTCTATCTACAAATCTTCTTTTAGAACCGCCTTCTAGTAGGTCGTCACGAACTACATGGAATCCTTCGTGTTCTTCTATAATTAGTTTAGGGAATTCGTATGGTGTCATTTTACAATTCTAACTTCACTTTCAGTTTCAATAACTACTCTAGCGCCACAGTTAAGTAATGGTTTATCATTACCACCATATATAACTTTACTATTACCTAGTATTTCTACTTCGTGACAGTAAGTATTATCTCTACCTGATTTAACAGTTATAACTGGATCATTTTTGTTATGTTTTTTATTTGCTCTAATGACGTGTTGGTTAACGTGTATAAATGTTTTTTTATTTTTCATTTTCCTGCCATTTTATTTATTGGTTGTTTTTCCCACCTAGGTGGTTTATCACCACCAACATCATAGTCGTGATATGATCCTGGTTTATATGTATTGTAATCAGGATGTGGCGCATGACCTTTTACACCTTTTTTTATTTCTTCTCTAGTAAATGCTGGTTTTTTACTTTTGTCTAAACTACCTACATTTGTAGGATATCCTGGTTCTAGTTTTTGAACTTTACCACCTTTTTCTAAAAATCTTTTCATTAATTCTTTAGGGTCTTCTTTTGCTATTTTACTTTTTCTATCTTTATCTGGATCGTAATCGTACATTATTCCTCTCCTTCTATTTTTAAACTATCGTCTTTTGGTACCCAATCTTTTGGCACTTCAACCATATCTTGCTCTTGCATTTTAGACCATATTTCTTCTATTAAAACTTCAGGATTTTCAAAAACAATTTCTATTGCTTTTTGTAGTTTTTCTTTATTGTATTGTTTCTTTCTTTGAAAGTCATACATTGGTTTTAATTCAAGATATTTTTCTTTAGATATTGGCATTATCCTATCGCACCACCTCTTGCATATTTTTTAAGCATTTTCTTTCTTGATTCTTTTGCTCTTTCTAATTTAAACTTACTTACTAAATCAGTAAACACATAACCATTCATATGTTCGTTTTCATGTTGAAATATCCTTGCGTTCATTCCGTGTAGTGTTTCTTCTATCTCTTTGCCATGTTGATCTGTATATTTTACTGAACACCATTTAGGTCTTGTAATAGATAAGAATAGAAAAGGAAAAGATAAACAACCTTCTTTCATAGATACTGTTTCTTTACTAACATCATTAATCAAAGGATTAAATACTGATCTTATCTTACCATTTTCTATTGAAGGATGACCGCCCATAATAAACATACGATAAGGTAAACCTACTTGATTTGCTGATAAACCTATACCACCATACTTAACCATAGTATCATACATAACTTTTGATAATTCAACTCTATCTTTAAAATTAAATTCTTTTAAAGTATCATCTATAAAAGGTGCTATTTGCATTAACAACCTAGGATCACTAGGTTTAATTAAAGGCAATAATCTTTTTTCTTCTTTCTTTGCTTGTAAAATTTTAGGGTCTATCTTTTCTGTAACCGTTTCTTTTTCACCTTTAATTATAGGAAGTTTACCCTCTTGTATCTTCTCAAAATTCTTAGCGATTTCTTCTATCTTTTCTGGTGTTAGTTTTTCTGCCATTATGCCATCCTTGTAAAGTTTTTGTATTTCTCAAATTTTAACACACTAGGAAACTTATCTAATAAAGTATCACCCTTGTGTGAGATAACAAAAACATTTTCTTTTGCTAGTTTGTTTGTTAGTATTCTCATAAATTCATCTGTGCCTGAACTATCTAATGAACTATCAAATATCTCATCTAGTATTAATAAGTTTGTGTTCATAGAGTTTTTAAGTTTGGCAATCTCTCGCCAAGTAAATAATATTGATAAGTCTATTCTTAACTTCTCACCTTCACTAAAAGAATGATAGTTAAACTCATCACGGTGTCTGGACTTAATTGTTTCTTTAAACTCCTCATTAAGAGTAAAATTAACAAAAAAGTCCATATCCGCTAGATTCTTATTAATAAACTGGTTCATTATTGGTAGGTATTGTTTAATGATTTTTGTCTTAATACCAGTGTCTTGCATAAGATATCTAGCAGTATCTAAATATGTTTTTTCTTCTCTATAATTTTGTTTTACTACTTCAGCGTCACTAAATTGTTCTTGTAGTTGTGTAAGTGTGCCAGTTGCAACACCTTTTGAATATTTGTCGTCTGATAATTCTTCTATTTCATTATTTAGATTGTCAATATATTTTTTTATTTCATCAATAGAAGTTTGATAACGATTAAGTAGTAATTCTTTTTCTCTAATTGCAACCATTGTATCATTAATATCATTTAATCTATGCTCGGTATCTGTAATTTCTTTTACTAATTGACTCATAGCACTTTCAATTTCAACAACTTTATTTTTTTTCTTATCAATCATTGTTGATTTAAATGCTTCATCAATCGCTTGTTGACAGGTAGGGCAATCGTTGTGAGTTTTAAAGAACTCTAAATCTTTTTTATGTTTGCTACAAGTGTTTTCTAACTTTGCTTCTACATTATGAAGTTGCTTATACTTATTATTTATTTTAGTTTCATCTAATATTTTGTTTTGTAAATCTTGTTTTTCTAACTCTACTTTATCAATATCTATTTTATAATTTGTAATATCTGTTTCTGCTTTTGTTATATCTAGTCTTTTCTTTTCTATTATTTGTTTATTATTACCACTTAAATCTTCTATATGTTTCTTTTGTGATTCTATTTTACTATCAATTAGTTGACAATTAAAGTCTGCTTGTTTAATTAATTCATCTTGATTTTTTACTTTGTCTTTAAAAAGAAAATTCATTTTAGAAAATATCTCTATGTCTAATATTTCTTCTACTACTTGTCTTCTATACTCTGGTCTTAATTGCATAAAAGGCACAAACGAAGCATTACCTAATATAACAACTTGTGTAAATGATCTAAAGTTTAATTTTAATATAGTTTGTTCTAAATGTTTTTGATAATCTCTTACGGCAGCGTCTTGATTTAACATCACATCATTACACCATATCTCAAATATATTAGGTTTAATACCTCTTATAACTTTATATTCGTTTTGACCTATTACAAATTCTACTTCTACAACACAATCTTTTTCGTTAATACTATTGACCATCTGATCTTTTTTAATATTTCTAAATGCTCTTTGAAATAAACCAAAACATAATGCGTCTAACATAGTTGATTTACCTGCACCATTTTCACCTACAACTAATGTCTTTGATGATCTATCTAATTGTATTTCTATAAACTGTTGACCTGTTGATAGAAAGTTTTTATATTTTACTTTTTTAAATGTTATCACTTTTTTTAATACCTGTATCTTGTGCCTCTATAAAGGTTTCTTTAATCATATTTTTTAATTTATCTTTATCTAAATCAACTGGTAATTGATCTACATAATTATTTACTAATGTCATTGTATCTTCCGTACCTTCAACAACATCATCACTTACTAGATTGGCATTAAGGTCGGAGTAATCTTCTAGTATTTTTAATTCATGTACTGTAATTTTGTTATATAGTTTGTCAAGTAATCTATCAAACATTTCATTATTTTTTTTACTAACTACAATTAGTTTAACAAACTTGTTATGATAAGGACTTATATCAAAGTCATCATAGTTTGTTTCAGTATCGTTATACATTAATTTTGCAAATATAGTATTTGGATTAGGTATTGCCTCTATCTCTCTTGTTTCAGTATCAAGTATATGAAAATACTTTTGTTGACCATAATCTGACCAGGTCATTTCATATTGACTGCCTAGATAGAATATTTGACCATCATCATTTTTTGTATGAAAGTGACCAGTAAATGTCTTCTCAAATCTTTTTACAATACTTTTATCATAACCATGAGTTTGTGTTATATTTTCATGCATATAGAAACCGTTTAAATCTAAATGTGCCATACAGATATCTGCTTGTGCCGTATTTAACATATCAAAAGATTGTTGTTGATTTTCAGGATTTATCCAAGGCAACATTAATATCTTTAGACCGTCAAAGTCAACTACTTTAGGTTCTTCATATATCCAAGGCTCGTTGACACCATCAGGTGCTGTACACAACTGTTGCAAAGAGTTTACTTTGTTTGTATTTTTGAAATAGATATCGTGATTACCGATTAACATATGGGTATCTATCTTCATATCCCATAGTTTATTTAAGAAACCTTTTCTAAAGTTATCTGCTACTCTAAAGTTAATAAACTTTCTTCTATCAACTACATCACCTAAATGTATTAATGTTTTGATATTATGTTTTTCTAAATAAGGAAAAAATACTTCTTCATAAAACTTATGTAAGAAGTCATCAAATATCATACTATCATTACGAACACCAAAGTGTGTGTCGTTTAACAACGCTATTTTCATACCTACCTAATTTTATAACTACTTCTTTTTAATTTCTTTTTTTTCGCTTTCTTTTACATTCTTCTGTAAGAAATCTAACATTTGATTTTTATACTGAGCGTCATCACCTATTAAAGAATCCATCATCATTTCAGCACCTGAATTGGCAATTAATTTTGCCTTTACATCTTGCTGTTTCTTTTCTTTTTGTATTCTTCTAATAAACGCATAGTATATTATTTGTGTAAAATATGCAAATGGATTATTAGATTTTTCTGGATTAAAGTTGCTCATGTATTGTAAGCAGTTTTCTATACCATCTGATATCATATCATCACGATAGGTATAGTTTATAAAATTCGGTCTATAAGATAAATGATTCGCAATCTTTAAAAAACATTCACCAATATAGTTAGTCACGGCAGGATGTTTTCTTTTCTTTTCATCTGCCTTTTGGCATTTCAAACGCCAATCTATCATTGCTTGAAGAAACTTTTTATTATCAACATAATGTGGTTTCTGTTTTGCTTTTAGTTTTTCACTCATAATTTTCTTTCTTGATTATATAATTTATTATAACACTTTTGTAGCAATAAGTAAAGCAAGTTGTAATTTTTTTTTTGAAAACGCTTGACGAGTTCGGATATTCATGTTATACTGACTATGTAGTCGCTTGGGGAACCAGCTATAGGTACTACCTAATGTATAGTTTTCTTTCCGAACAAATCAATTAAGTCTTCTTCTGACCAATGCATTTCTCTATCAGTTTTTTGTAGTCTATCCATTTGATCTGCCAATTTATATATTTTTTCCATCTCCTCGGCAGATAAGACAGGTTTGGCATTTTCTTTTGCCTTTGCTATTTTATCTAATATAACTTCGTAATAATGTGATATGTGTTTGTCCGCTTGGGTAATTACTAATACTTTATCTCTAGGAATAACAAACATTTTATCGTCTGTAAAAGGCAACCAAGGTGCCAAAGTAGAATCATCTTTTACACCAAATTCTGTTTCTCTTTTTACAGTATTTAATTCTAATGCGTTTGTGATTCGTAAGAAATCTTTATCAACCGTAATACTACCCATAATAGTAGTACCATCCATTAGTCTTACCATACGATAATCTTTTTCCATTTTAATCCTTTAGGTTAATATTATGTAGTTCGTAATCGAATTCTTCCTCGTTGTATATATTTATTCTTTCTTGGAAGTGTTTAAGTGTAAAATTTTCTTTTGATTTGTATTGCATATCATCTGCGATATCATATAGAGTAGCATTAACTTTATTGTCGCCTAATCTTAATCCTCTACCGATAGATTGTAGATTTCTTATCCTAGACTTACTAGGACTAGCAAAAATAATGTTATGCAAGTTCCGTATATTAATGCCTGTACTGAAAGTCCCATAACTCGCAACGATAATAGCGTTGTTAGACCTTTCTGTAATTTCTCGGACCCTTTCACGTTGTTCCGCATCCACTCCGCCATACACAAAAAAGACTTCTCTATTCTTTTCTGATTTGTTTTTAATAAGTTCATATAATCCCTTTCCGTGTTTTTCTACTAATTGAAATAATATTAAAGTATTTCCTTTTATTTTAAGTGTCAAATTTTTAATAAAATTATTTCTTGATTTACTTGACACCAGATAGTCTATCTCATCTTGATATTTGCCACTTGCAATCATTTTACAATTGGCTTCATTATGTTTAAGTATTAGGCACCTAACTGCCAGATTACTTAATTGTTTTTTGTCCATAAGTTTTTTAGTTGTAGTCACTTTGTTTACAGCGCCAAACAATCCTTCTAACACCAACTTATGTGTATGAGCGCCGTCTAATGTACCTGTAAGACCTATACGATAGGTACAGTCAATCAGTTTAGTCATAATTTCTGTAAGCGATTTAGATTTAAATAGATGTGCCTCATCGCCAAATACACAACCAAATTGTTTAAAATATTGTTTTGGCAATTTATATAAACTTTGCCAAGTTGATATTAATACTTTTTTATCTGTCTGATTAGAATAACCACTATACAATCTATGACAATATCTCTTTACATTCCATCCATAAGACTCAAAATCTGAATACATTTGTTCTACTAATGATGTTGTAGGTACAATTAATAATGTTCTATTATTTGGCTTATCCTTTATTAGGTGCGTGTAGTATCGAATTAAGGAATATATGATGAATGACTTACCAGACGCCGTAGGACTCACCAGGAGGGTCCTATTGCGTTTTAAACTATAATATATTGCGTCTATCTGATAATCTCTTACTTCAAATTTCTGACCTAAACTATTAGAAAATTTGACTACTGTTTCTCTATCAACCTTATTATCTATCTCTACATCTTTGCCAGCCACTATGTTATATCCTCTTTCTTCGGCAAATGCTTTAATATAAGGATACAGGCCAAAATATATTTCTTTTGTTTTTTGTGAGAACAATCTTATCTTACCGTCCCACATACGAGTTCTAAAGGCAGGCATAAACTTATATCCTGGCACATAGAAAGTAAAGAATTCAGATATCTCTCTTTGTATATCTGATTCGCAGTCTACCGTAATGTAAACTTCGTTTTTCTTTTCTATGATAATGAGATTAGAATTGTCCCGATTGATATTCGTGTTGTTCACCTACTTGTCCTTTTATCTGTATATTAAAAGAAATACTTATACGATCTCTTTTAGACTTGTTTATTGGGACCCAATGTACTAACCACGAAGGAAATATTATTAGTCTGTTTTGTTTTGAAATATAGGATAGTAAGTTTGAATTTTCGTTAGTCTTTGTTTTCTTTCTTGGCACTAGTACATCTGCTGCTGGTCTTGGGTCTGAAAAAATAATACCAGTTTCAGCATCGGACTCTAAATAAAATACTCCACTTAAAAAATTATTAGAGTGTGTATGTGGTGGGTGTGTTTCACCAGGGTGTAATATATTACCCCACATACCAGTTATTTCTATTTGTTCTACATTGTAGTTTAATTTGTCAATTATATCAAAGGCAGTTTTACCTACGGTTGTTGCAAACCATTTAAATGGTTCTTCTAAATGTAATTTAGGTCCTGTCTGCCAGTTATCATTACGCTTTCCATGTGCATATAATTCATTTATTTGATCCCACATAGCAGGTAATCTTTGAGGTGATAAATAATTATCTTTTATAAAGATGTTTGTTGAAAATACTTTTTGATGTTCCATTATATTGCACCACTAGTAAATTTTTTCCATTCAATAGCATTCTTAATTAAAAATGTTCTATTGTTTACACCTCTTAATACTTGTTCAAGGTATTTTACTATTTGATTTAAGTAAGCAACTTTTTGATCTGCCTTTTGTAATTCAGGATCAGAATCCATATAGATATGAACATCTGCTTTTAATACTTTTATATCAAAAGGTTTTGCTTGATATACACTAGGGTCTGCTTTACCTGTATAGTATTCCCACTTTTCTCTTGTAAGTGTTTTATGTTCTTGATCTGCTTTCTTTAATAGTAAATTAAACTTATTAAAGTGTATTAGATATTTGTTATGTAATAATGGTATGTTTACCGACTCTCTATCTAGTTCGGTATCATCTAGTTTAAAATCTTTATTTACGGATTGTTGTAATTCTTCTAATGTCATAATGTTATTATATCACCTTTTTGGTTAATTGTAAAGCCGTTGTTCCATTTCTTCTATGGAAATGTATTTTAGGTTTTTACAAGAGCGCCATTCAGATATGCGGCTAGCGGTTTTTGCTTCCCCTTTGTTTACTTTATAGAATTGTACATCTTTAAATTTATCAAATGTATTTTTGTGTTGTAGTATCCAATTATATGTTTCATCTGGATTATCAGGTCTTGCTGCCAATGCGTCTTTTTCGGCATAACTTTTTGACCCAGCATATATGTTATTTACTTTGTTATTATCAGAATATAAATCATGACCTACAAGATATACTTCTTTAGCATTTAATTCACAAGCAAGATAAACTGATCTACTACCTGTTGCATAGGCAAAGTTTTCTACTTTAGGATCAATATCGGTAACCTTATCACCAGGTTTTACACCTGTTATATAACTTATGCCAACACTTTCACCTTTTTTAACTTTAACATTTAAAGTAAATACACCATCGGCACCGTGATAAACAACATTTTCACAACCATTAGGTTCGTTATCAATTTCACCTTTGCCATACCATTTATCTGCTATCATAAAGTCACCAACCACACTTGGTATAGGTGTCCAGTATCCTAGATAACAAAGATTCTTTTGTGCATAACCTGATCTATATATTTCGTGACTCATTCTTGAATCTAATGCCACTAATATATCAGGTTCAAAATCTCTATAAATTGCGTTGCAACCTATTACTGTTGAGTATTTTTTTAATTTGTTGAGGTCTAGACCTTGTCTTGATTGCCCATTACCCAGGCACACGGCCGTGTCTATCCATCTTAAAGTTTCCATCAATAATCATCCTATATTTTTTATGTAGTAGATAGTTGTATTATATCATAATTTAAATAATTAAAACTTGCTGATACTTGCAAGTAATCAACATCGCTTGCCTTAATATCATAAGATAATGATCCTAAAGTAGTAGGATAAACATTTCTAAATCTTATTTCTGTTTTAGCAATGTTCTTACTATTTAAAACTGTTAGTGTAGCGTCTGAATATATACCACCTTCAGCAAGTGGTTGTTTAATAGATGTACCTGTTGCAGCCGTACTTGCTGTTGTACCAGGAAATCTGTCAGCACTTGTTCCTTGTAAATCTGCAAACTCGGTATGATTTTTAGCAAATCCTAAACCACTTAACCAGTCGTGTAATTCTTTATAGTTAGATAAATTTTCATCACATAAAAATGAAATATCTAGTGACTGATAAGTTAAAGTATCACCAGGTACAGGATAGTCATACAAAGGTGTTGGCACAGTTGCTGTACCTAAATTTATACCAGGTATGTTTGCTGTCTGTATAAAGAATTCTACTTTAGGAAGTTTAGTAATTTTAAATCTAAACTGTATTGGACTTGCATAGTCTAGTTTAGTAGGTTCTCTATTAATTATATTTGTTGTTGTCATGCTACTATTTATAATCAATTTTAGGCTAAAAAAAAGGGGGAATAAATCCCCCTTTTTTCGTAATCGGTAGTCAACCAATATTACATAATGTTTGTTACTTTAACACGTCTGTAATATACGTTTTGGTCACCAGCTGCAGGAGACGTTAAGTCAATTGCACCAGCACCGTTAGATGTTGCGAAAGGATTAGCAACCATACCATATCTAGTTTTGAAACCGATTTTTGGTTGGAAACTATCTTGACCAACTGCTCTTACCATTTGTAATGGTACATAAGGGCAATAGAAAATACCAGAGTCGTAAGGTGAAGTTCCTTTGTAACCTACAACGTAGAATTGAGCAGCAGATACGTTTGCTGAATATGGATCAATGTAAACTTTAAATTTACCATTTAATACACCAGCGAAAGTATTTCCTGTGTCATCAACATTTAGGTTAGTAGCAAGAGCAGGAGCGTAATCTAATACACCTGACATCTGAAGTGCAGAAGCAACATCAGCTGAACAGATAATCATATTACCTTTTCCTCTTCTTGTTTGTTGACCGATTGCATTAGCATCTCTCTCTAATTGGAATAATAGTCCTTTGAATTTCTCAACTGACCATCTACCATTTGAGTCTGTGTCAAGGTCAAAAATACCAGCAGTAGTAGTATTAACTTGAGCACCTGCTTTTG
>VTLG01003551.1_pt1 | contig 28823 bp, 27 predicted proteins | sample 4694571 | NCBI WGS metagenome assembly VTLG01 (sample SAMN12604809, study PRJNA352737) | marine metagenome | biome: ENVO:00000447; feature: ENVO:00000209|ENVO:00000569|ENVO:01000036; material: ENVO:00002151; isolation source: viral sequences binned using virsorter ...
TAGGCGCAAACACCGAGTCAATAGTTGACCTTTCTTCTATTAATAATATTAAGATGCCTGCAGGTCATGTTATTCAAGTTCAATCTGCACAACTTACGGCAGAAAATCAGTTCACTGTAACTTCAACAACGCAAGCAGATATAATGAGTGTTACTATTACACCAAAATTTGCATCAAGTAAAATTTTATTCCAAATGGCGGGAGATTGTGGTAGTACTGGAACTAATAAAGCATTGCTAATAAGACTACAAAGAAATATTGGAGGGGGTAGTTTTAGTACCCTTTGTGGTACTGGTGGTGTATATCTTTCTGGTGCGTATGAACATTGTGCCATGTCATTCATGGACTCTCCTAATACTACTAGTGCTTGTATTTATAAATTACAAGGTGGATTGAGTAATACAACTAGCACTGGTTACTTTCCAACTAGTTGGAGTGGGAGTGGACAATGGACAAATGCTCAAGATATTAACACTATAACAGTGATGGAGATAGCACAATAACAATTATAAATAAGGATTATATCATGAAAAATTTAAATAGGAGACTAAAAACATGACAACAGTGTCAACAGCATTACAAGAGCTTGGCATACAAGAGTGGGTTTTACGAGGAGATCCAACGGATTCTGCAGAGTTCGCTACTATGTTTTCAAAAGTTATTGGCGCGGATGCGAATAATTCAGCAATTGAAAGTAAAGATCCAAATGATTGGGGAGTAACTTGGGCTCAAGTTAAAGCCAAGAAAGATGATCTAATCGCTGCCGAACCAATGAGACTCTTGAGAATAGAGCGTAATCAAAAGTTGCTAGATACAGATTTTTATGCTTTGTCTGATGTAACGATGTCACCCGAGATGACAACATACAGAAAGGCACTTCGTGACTTGCCAGCTAGCGCAACACCAAAGTTAAAGGCAGATGGTACTTTAGACGAGTCTAGTTTTACTTGGCCAACTAAACCATAAGGGGTTAAAATGCCCATACAGCGACCACGAATATTGCATGCATCGCAAATGGCAGGGACTGGAGTGGTGTCTCCTTCCAATCTTAATGCCACTGCTCAAGGAAGTGGTGCTAATAAGAATATTCTTATCAATGGCGCGATGACTGTAGCACAGAGAGGAACATCGACAACTGGATTACAAAACACTGGTGGAGTTTATACTATTGATAGGTTTTCTTATAGAAGAGCAGGTACTTGGTCTAATTTTGATAGTAAACATGAACAGGTAGATGTTACAGATGCATTGCCTTATTCAAAGGGGTTTTATAAAGCTTTGAGAGTAACTTGTACTACTGCTGAAGGGAGTGTTCCATCTGGTACAGAATGTACCGGTATTGGATATTATATTGAAAAGCAAGACTTATATAAACTTTGTGTAGGTTCATCTTCTATGAAGACACCTGTTATAAGTTTTTATGTTAAAGCATCAATAGCCACAACTTATAGTTTTACTATTCAAGCCCCTGCTCATAGCACTACTCAACAAATAGATATTCCATTTACTGTAAGTTCTGCAAACACTTACGAAAAAATTTCTATAACCATTCCTACTTACAATGTTGCATTTGACAGTACAGCAGATAATGCTGCAGGGTGGTACTTGTTTTGGGGATTAGATGGAGTACCAAGTTCAAGAACTGCTAGTGCTTGGGGAGGTAGTTCAGATGGTTTTATAATGCCAAATGGTGTAAGTACAACTGGCTTTTCAAATACTTTAAATGCAACATTTGAAATCACAGGCGTTCAGTTAGAAATAGGAGATACTGCAACAGAGTTTGAGCATGAGCCTTTTGAAAGGACGTTGGCTAAGTGTCAGAGATATTGTCAACTTATAAAAACAAATGATGGTTACTATAATTATAACGGACATGTTAATGCTTCAGCAGGGTCTTATATTCTTGTACCTCTTATAGTTCCTATGAGAACTGCTCCTACTGGAATCACAGTAACTAATGTAGGAAGTTGGGGTCATGTTGTTTATGGTAGTTTAAATAGAGGGTGTAACAGTATTACATTTGGTACAGCTACTACAAAAACAATTAGTCTTGATCTGAATGATGCAAGTGGTGGTTTTACTATAGGGCAAGGCTCTATGCTTTATGATGGTGGTGCTGATGGTGTAATAGAATTTACAGGAGCAGAACTATGACTTGGGCTATACATAAAATAAATGAAATCACAGGGCAGACTATTTATATAAAAAAAGAAGGCAATAAAATATTTTCTGGCACAAGTGAAGATAGTGCTTTTCAATCTTGGTTAAGGGCTAATAAAGATAATCTGCCAACAGAAATACAAAAACAAGTTGAAGCAGGTACGCTGACGATAAAAGATGCGGAATGATGATATGAGTAGGAGCCAATTAATAAATCATGTTAAGGCCCTACAAGATGAAATAAGTATTTTAAGAGACAGGTTATTACCAGCGGCAACTGGTCATATACATACGACGATAAACACACTAGAAGATAGATTAAAAGAATGTCAGGCAGAATTAGATAAAGGTAAATGCAATGGCTAGGACTAAACTAAAACTTAAGAGCATAGCTACTGGTACTTTACCAGGTGCACTTAAAATTGCAACAGAAAATATACCTGATAGCGCAATAACGACAGCGAAGATTGCTAATGATGCGGTTACCACGGATAAAGTAGAAAATAGTTTAAATCACACAGTTTTATTAGACACTCATACTGATGCTAGCGGTGTTGATACATCAGGCGATAGAGAAATACACGATTGGACTAGTCACGCTGGTACTTATTCTAAATTCAGAATCCTTACTAGATGTCTGAATGTTGGTGATGGAAATTTTCATCTTTATCAGACATATCGTTGTGTTAATGGCAATCAGCCATCTTTAACAGGTAACGTTCGTGGCTGGGGTATGGGATCAAACGATAGAGAGTTAAATAATGGGTCTGGTCCTTGGTTTCTTGTCGGCTATAGAGCTCCACAAAATTATACTATTGTAATTGATCAACTTATATCAAATGATGATTTTGGTCTTACTTATAATGAAGAGTTGTATACGATAAGATTTACCACTACTTGGCATCAAGATGCTTCAGGTCAATCATGGGCAGAAGGCACAGTAGAAAATACTACACAAACATCACCTATAAGTAAATTTCTTCTCAACTCTGATCCTGCTGACACTGGAGCGGGAAGTAATCACTTATGGAGAGTAAAATCTTATTTGTGGGGAATAGTTTAATGAAGCACGGAACAAATGAGTTTGGCCTTGACGCGTTAAGAACTAAAAGAAATAAATTATTGGCTGAATGCGACTGGACAATTTTACCAAGTAGTCCATTATCAACAGAAAAGCAAGACGCGTGGAAAGTTTATCGTCAAGCGCTTCGAGACATTCCATCTAAATACTCAAATCCTCCTTTGACTGAAAAAGGAGATTTATTAGATAACACAAAGATAGATTGGCCAGAAAAACCATAATCAAATCTGATTAAACTTATAAATAGTATAAATACTGCTAGTAAGTTTAAACGGAGATATTTATGGCCAATCCAACGTCCCGTGCAACATTAATAGATTATTGTAAGAGAAGACTCGGCGAACCTGTTATTGAAGTCAATGTTGACGTAGATCAAATCGAAGATCGTATCGATGAAGCGATCCAATACTATCAAGAATACCATTCAGACGCAACAGTTCGTGGTTATTTAAAACATCAGATCACAGCTACAGATGTTACTAACGAATACGTAACCATCCCTTCAAACGTCTTATACGTCAAGAGGATGCTACCAATATCTTCGTCTTTTGGAACTTCATATAACTTCTTTGATATAAAGTATCAGATGATGTTGAACGACATCGCTGACTTAAATAATTTTGCTGGTGACCTTGCTTACTACGAGCAGCTACAGCAGCACCTTTCCTTATTAGATATGAAACTTAATGGCCATCCGTTAGTGGAATTTTCAAGAAGACAAAATAGACTCTATATATTTGGAGATTTTTCTGATAGTGATATTAAAGAAGGCGACTTCATAATCGTTGAGACTTACAGCATAATAGATCCAGAAACACATGGAAACGTGTACAACGATATGTGGGTAAAATCATACGCTACTGCTTTGATAAAAGAGCAGTGGGGTTTAAACTTGATGAAGTTCGAGGGTATGCAACTTCCTGGAGGAGTTATCATAAACGGTCGACAACTATATGATGATGCTACAGGAGAATTACAAGACTTAAGAGAGAGAATAAGACTAGAGCACGAAGCACCAATTGATTTCTTTATAGGATAATTATATGGCTAAAAATTTTCATATCAAATCTGGTGTTAGGTCAGAGCAGTTACTATATGAGAACTTAGTAATTGAATCTCTTAAGATATACGGTCAAGAAGTATACTACCTTCCAAGAGATATAGTCAACGAGAATAAGATATTCGGAGATGACGTACCTTCTCGTTTTAATTCCTCATATAAGATAGAGATGTTTATCGAAAACGTTGAGGGATTTGAAGGAGAAGGAGATCTATTCACAAAGTTTGGTGTTGAGATACGAGATGAAGCCACGTTTGTAGTTTCACGTCGAAGATGGGGTGAAACAGTAGGAAGATATGATAATGAGATAAGCGGTGATAGACCAAGAGAGGGCGATCTTATATTCCTACCAATGTCGAAGTCTTTGTTTGAGATAAGACACGTAGAACATGAGCAGCCATTCTATCAACTCGAAAATGTACCAACATTTAAACTCAGAGCTTCATTGTTCGAATACAATGATGAAGATCTCGATACTGGCGTCACAGACATTGACAAGATTGAAAAAGATTATGCGTACAAGTATTCATTAACACTAGCTGCAACGAGTTTTTATTCAGAAGCTGGGAACACCATAAGCCAGTTAATAGACAGCGCGCAGAGTATTAATATGACTGGTGAAGTCATAAGCTATAATAAAGACACAAATGTGCTTGAAGTCGTACATGCTGGAGCCACTGACGGAAAGTTCCATAACTTCTCAACATCTAATAAACATCATGTAACTATATCTGGAATCGGTAGAAACGACTCATCTTTTGCAGTTACTGCTGTGGCTGAAGTTAATCAAATATCAGAAAACGAACAGAATGCAGACTTTAGTACTTTCTCTAATGACTTCTTAGACTTTAGCGAAAACAACCCATTTGGAGATCCGGAGAATAATTAATGGCAGACGATTTATTTGATTTTGGTTTTACAGCAGTCGACGAAGACGAACTCGAAGCCGTTCAAAAGGTAACACAAAAAGCTGCAGCTGTAGAATCTACTGCTACAACTACACAAGAGAAGCTTGATAAACTATACAACGCTGTAATGCCTCTTTTGAATAATTTAAAAAAGAATCCAGAAAAAGAGTACATACTTTGGCCGAATAGACTAACTAAAGTTGAAGCTTTTGAAGATCACTTACAAAAGATTTATAAAGGTTAGTTATGTTTGGCACTCATTTTTATCACGAAAAAACAAGAAAATGTGTTGCCATATTTGGTAGACTCTTCAACAACATATATGTTTTGAGGAAAAATAGTAGTGGTGGTGTGATAAGTCAGGTCAAAGTACCTCTAACTTATGCGCCTAAAGTAAAGTACCTTGACAGGATAAGAGAGAACCCTGATCTCGTTGAGGATACAAGAGTTGCCATAAAGCTGCCACGTATGTCTTTTGAAATTACTTCTATAAACTATGATACATCTAGGCAATTGGCTAAGACAGCTCATTTTACAAATACAGGTGCAGTTAACACTGGTCGTCAAAAGTTTAACACTGCTGTTCCTTATGTCATAGGATTTCAACTTAACATATATGCTAAATCGCAAGATGATGCGTTACAGATGGTTGAACAAATACTTCCATTCTTTAATCCGCAATATACGTTAACCATAACACCATTCCCTTCTGAACATCCTTCGTTTAAAGAGGACATCCCGATAACACTTACAGGTGTAGGCTTTGCAGATGATTTCGAAGGAGAACTTGGTTCTAGAAGAACAATAATTTATACAATCGACTTTGAGATGAGAACTCAATATTATGGACCAATACCAACATCGAAGATTATCAGACAATCTGTTACTAAGATATTTGCTAACAAAGTTGGGTTTGTTGATTCTGCGATAGGCTTGACAGTCGATTCTGATGTGAGACTACAAACAATACAGATCGATCCAAATCCTATAAATACCATTGGAGATGCTGATAGTGACTTTGGATTTACAACAACAATTTGGGGACAAGATAGCGACGGCGGCTTCGGCTCATAAGTAAGGATAGTAAAATGAATTTTAAAGAACATAGAGCACAAGAGATAGATGACTTTTGTGAATCATGCGATCTTTACGATGATCTCGTGATTACAGAAGCAGAATATCAAGGCAAAAAGGTAAAGCTTAATGATCCTATTAGGACTAGCGAGAATCCTAATAAAAAATTTAAGGTTTACGTAAGAGGACCAAACGGTAATATTGTAGTTGTAAGATTTGGTGACCCAAATATGGAGATCAAGAGAGATGATCCAAATCGTAGAAAAAACTTTAGAGCAAGACATAACTGCGATAATCCTGGTCCAAAACACAAAGCTCGATATTGGTCTTGTTTCCAATGGAGAGGCGGAGCAAAGGTAGATAGCTGATGAAAACATTCGAAGAAATAAGAGAAGGCCCAGAAGTGGCTCAAGATCCCGATATTAAGGGTAGAAAAGGAACTCAACCTGCTGTTTATCATGCTGGTCTTTCAAAGGGTACTAAAGAAAAAAGAGATAGACAGTTTAAAAAGCAGGCTAAGATGTCAGATAGTAATCCAGCAGCATACAAAGATGCGCCTGGAGATAAAGAGGCTCGTAAAAAGCCAATGCCAAAATCAAAGCATACCATAAAATATCATCAGATGTTTGGAAAAAAAGGAGACACCAAATGAAGACGTTTGAAGAAATAAGAGGGACTGATCTCACCGAAGAAGAGAAGAAAGGTCTTGCAGCCAAAGCTGAAAAATCTGGGATGCCTATTGGTGTTCTCAGATCTGTTTACAATAGAGGGATGGCTGCATGGAAAACAGGTCATAGAAAAGGTACTACACCACAACAGTGGGCTATGGCGAGAGTTAATTCATTTATCACTAAAGGCAGCGGTACATGGGGTAAAGCTGATAAAGATTTAGCTGATAGAGTAAGATCAAGTAAAAAGTAAAATGAAAGATAAAAATAATGTAAAGAGTGACTATGAATATTCTCGTGATACTTACTACGAACTCTTAGAAAAAGGAAAGATGAGTCTTGAGACCATGATGGAAGTAGCTCGTGAGTCTGAGCATCCACGTGCTTTTGAAGTTCTTTCTAATATGATTAAAAACTTATCAGATGTTAACGATAGGTTGATGGACTTAAACAAGAAAAACAAAGATCTAGAAGAACCTCTAAGACAAGTAGAACACCAACAAAATAATATTTTTTTAGGATCTACTGCAGACCTTCAAAAGCTTTTACATAAACAAAACACAGATTCAGAGGTCGTTGATGTCACACCAGATACAAACATATCTGGGAAATCCTAATGTTAAACGTGACGGAGTAGTACAAGAATGGACGGCTGACCTTGTACAAGAATACTCTCGATGCATGGGTGATCCTGCTTACTTTGCAGAGAAGTATTGTAAGATTATATCTTTGGATCGAGGCTTAGTACCTTTTAAATTATATCCTTATCAAAAGGAAATGTTTAGTCAATTTAAGGAGAATAGATTTAATGTTGTACTGGCGTGTCGTCAATCAGGTAAGTCGATCTCAGCGTGTGCCTATCTACTATGGTTTGCCCTCTTTAACTCGGACAAAACGATTGCAGTATTGGCAAACAAAGGTGCTACAGCAAGAGAGATGTTATCAAGAATCACACTTATGTTGGAGAATACTCCTTTCTTTCTACAACCTGGTAGTAAAGCCCTTAATAAGGGTTCTCTTGAATTTAGCAATAATTCTCGTATTATTGCCTCTGCTACTTCTGGTAGTTCTATTCGTGGTCTTTCCGTTAATCTTCTTTATCTCGATGAGTTCGCGTTTGTAGAACGCGCTGCAGAGTTTTACACATCTACATATCCAGTTGTTTCTTCTGGTAAAGATACAAAAATTATAGTCACGTCTACTGCGAATGGCGTAGGAAATACTTTTTATAATATATGGCAAGGTGCAGTACAAGGTGTAAATGAATTCAAACCATTTAGAGTGGATTGGTGGGACGTACCTGGCCGAGATGAAAAGTGGAAAGAATCAACTATTGCGAATACATCTCAGCTACAATTTAATCAAGAATTTGGTAATACGTTCTTTGGAACTGGTGATACACTGATAAGCGCAGAAACATTGATGGAATTTAGAGCTAGCAATCCTACAGACACCTTCGAAGGTGGTGATCTTTTAATATATGAAAAGCCAATAACAAAACATGACTATATTATGTGTGTGGATGTAGCTAAAGGAAGAGGACAGGACTACTCTACTTTTACTTTGGTCGATATTAGCGTTCGCCCGTTCAAACAGGTTGCTGTATATCGCAACAACACTATCTCGCCTATCCTCTTCCCTAATATTATCTATAAGTATGCGGTTTCCTACAATAACGCTTATGTGATAGTAGAAGCAAACGATCAGGGCGCTATCGTCTGCAATGGTTTATACTACGATTTGGAATATGAAAATATACACTTAGAATCTGCCATCAAAGCTGATAAGATTGGTGTAGAGATTAACAGAAAAACAAAGAGACTGGGTTGCTCAGCTATAAAAGATTTATTAGAAAATAAAAAACTCGAGATCGTCGACGAAACTACAATAATGGAGATATCAACCTTTGTTTCAAAAGGTGTATCTTTCGAAGCTTCTGACGGAAATCATGATGACTTGATGATGAACCTCGTTATGTTTGGATATTTTGTAACTAGTCCATTATTCAATGATATGACAGATATTAATTTAAAAGAAATGATCTTCAAACAGAAGATGAAACAAATAGAAGACGATGTCGTTCCATTTGGCCACATTGATGACGGAACCCAATTTATCGAAGAAGAGATACAAAAACCTCAGTGGGCCACGCCATATTATGAAACTCATGACATCGATATTGAAATCTAGATTTATATAAATATAACTATATTTGATAACAACCGTATTATGAAACTTATTATCTAAACCGAGAGGAAGCCATGGCATTATTTACACCATCACAATCACCTGCGGTTGTTGTAAAAGAAATTGACGCTACGGGAGGAGTCCCCAACGTTCAAACTTCTACAGGAGCAATTGTAGGGAATTTTAGATGGGGTCCGGTTGGCCAACGAGTTCTAATATCAAATGAAGCTGATTTGATAGACCAGTTCTCAACACCAGACACAACATCTACAATAGACTTTCATAACGCATCTTATTTCTTGCGTTACTCAAACTCATTACAAGTTGTAAGACAAGCAACGTCTGCAGCTAAAAATGCGCACTCAACAAAATATAAAACCGCTGGTCGAGGACCAGGAGCAGTTGGATATGCAGTTCAAGCAATCAATAATAAAAACGTATTTGATGCTAACACATCGTTAGATTCAGATGGGCATACATTTATAGGAAGATTTCCAGGAGCTTTAGGTAATGGCCTAAGAGTTTCTATATGTCCTGCAAATAGTACAGCTTTTAATGCTTGGGATTATAAAGCATCATATGATGGTGCACCAGGATCTTCAGCTTTAGATTCAAACGCCGGTGGTACAGGAACAGAATTACACTTAGCTGTTATCGATCAAAACGGTGAATTTACTGGGACAAAGGGAACAGTACTAGAATCATATCCATATGTTTCTGCTGCTACTAACTCAGTTCTAGCTGACGGAAGTACTAACTACGTAAAGAACGTTGTGAATGAAAGATCAAAGTACATCTATATGGTCAACTTTGATTCTGATTACACAGCCGCTAATGCTGGTACCGCGATGACTCCAGGTACACAAAAAACATATATATCTGGTCTTACAACACACGTTCACTATGACTTTGATAGTGGAGCAAATTCAGCTGCACTAGGTACAGCTGAAATCGCAACTGGTCACGATCTCTTCGAAGACGAGGAAGCAGTTGAAGTCGATTTCTTAATAGCGCCTGGTATGTCAAGCAGAGCAGATCAAACAACGGTAACAAACGATCTAGTGGCAAATGCGATTGCTAGAAAAGATTGTATCGCTGTATCTTCACCTGCAAGATCAGACGTCGTCGGAGTAACTAATGAAGCTACTGCAACAACAAACGTTGTAGCTACTGCTGCTACATTTACTAAGTCATCTTACTTAGTGATGGACGGTAACTATATAAAAGTATACGACAAATTTAATGACCAATTTATTGAAATACCTGCAGCCTCATCTGTGGCTGGACTTATGGCTGAAACCGATAGAGTTGCTGCTTCTTGGTTCTCACCTGCAGGAACGAGACGTGGTCAACTTCTTGGCGTTACAGCAATTAACTATAACCCAAATAAGACACGAAGAGACACACTGTATAAAGCTGGTGTAAACCCAGTTGTTAACGTAGCTGGCTCTGGTGTGTGCTTATTCGGTGATAAGACACTATTCAATAGACCTTCTGCATTCGATCGAATCAACGTAAGAAGGTTGTTCTTAACTCTCGAAAGAGCTATCTCTCAAGCTGCTAAGAACGTAATGTTTGAATTCAACGATGAGTTTACTCGAGCTGAATTTGTAAACGTTATTGAACCAGTACTTAGAGACGTTAAAGCGCGAAGAGGTATAACAGACTTCAGAATTATTGCAGACGAAACAGTCAATACTCCTGCAGTCGTTGATCGAAATGAATTTATTGCAAACATCTTCATAAAGCCTGCACGTTCAGTCAACTACGTAACACTCAACTTCGTAGCTGTCAGAACAGGTGTCGACTTCACTGAAGTTGTTGGCACTGCTGGTGTATAGGAGGTAAAAAATGGCATTAGGTAGCATAGATCAATTTAAAGCTAGATTAACTGGCGGTGGAGCTCGAGCCAATCTATTTCAAGTTAACTTAAATAATCCACGTGGTGGTTTAGGTGTTGACGTAGATGCAGACCTCTCATCATTCCTTTGTGAAGCAGCTCAGTTACCAGCATCGACTCTTGGAACTATCATAGTTCCTTACAGAGGTCGACAATTAAAGATTGCTGGTGACAGGACTTTCGATCAATGGACAGTTACAATTATTAACGACGTAGAGTTTAAACTTCGAAATGCATTTGAAACATGGATGAACGCCATAGCAAATCATGCAGATATCGGAGGAACTCAAAACCCAGAATTGTACTTTACTGATTTACAAGTTAAGCAGTTCGATAGAGACGAAACCATAAAGAAGATTTATAACTTCAAAGATGCATGGCCAGTAGACGTAAGTGCTATTGACCTCAACTACGGTGACGTTGATACTATCGAGAGGTTTACTGTAACATGGCAGTACCAATACTGGACATCTGATACAACAGATGGCGTTAGTTCAACTACTGCGGTTGTAGCTTAAATAAATACTATTATGGAGGGGACAATTTAGTCCCCTTCATTTAAAGGAAAGTTATAATGGCTGAAGAAAATAGAGGCTTTACACTATTTGGGTTTGAACTAAAACGAGTTGAAAAAGAAGATCCAAAGAAAAAACCATCGATAGTCCCTAAGACGGATGATGACGGAGCTGGATATGTAACAGCTTCGGGTTCACATTATGGTCAGTACGTAAGTATGGACGGTGATGATACTAAGGATAATGCTCAACTTATCATGAAATATAGAGGGACTGCGATGCATCCAGAATGTGACGCAGCCATAGAAGATATCGTTAACGAATCGATAGTTGCGGCTACTGAAGCTGGAGAACAATCGGTACAAATAAACCTTGAAAAACTAAAGGTTAGTGATGGTATCAAAAAACAGATACAAGAAGAATTCGATAATATTATTGCAATGCTTAACTTCAACGAGTTAGGTCATGATATATTTAAAAGATGGTACATTGATGGAAGATTATATCACCACCTCGTTGTAAATGAATCAAACTTAAAAGCTGGTATCCAAGAGATACGACCGATTGATTCATCTAAGATGCGTAAAGTTAAGCAGGTCAAAAGGAAAAAAGATCCAGCTACCGGTGCTAATCTAATCGAGAAGGTTGATGAGTATTATATCTATCAAGAAAAACCTGGACAATATACATCAGGAGTAAAGTTAAGTCTTGATTCTGTAAGTTACATTACGTCTGGTTTATTAGATGAGACGAGAAAGAAAGTATTAGGTTTCTTGCATAAAGCCTTGAAACCTCTTAATCAATTAAGAATGATGGAAGACTCTCTTGTTATCTACAGGTTAGCAAGAGCTCCAGAAAGAAGGATATTTTATATTGATGTTGGTAACCTTCCTCGAGGAAAAGCTGAGGGTTATATGAAAGATATTATGGCTCGATATCGTAACAAACTTGTTTATGATGCAAAGACTGGTGAGATAAGAGATGATCGTAAACATATGAGTATGTTAGAAGACTTTTGGTTACCAAGACGTGAAGGTGGTCGAGGTACTGAAATATCAACTCTACCAGGTGGTGATAACCTTGGTCAAATCGACGATATCGTATACTTTCAAAAGAAACTGTATAAAGCTCTTAACGTTCCTATCAATAGGTTGGAACAAGAAGCACAGTTTAGTTTAGGAAGAACATCAGAAATTACAAGAGACGAACTAAAGTTTCAAAAGTTTGTAGCAAGACTTCGTACGAGGTTTGGAAAGTTCTTTTTAGATTTACTTAGAGTTCAACTACAACTAAAAGGCGTTATAATTGAAACCGATTGGGACGATATGAAGAATGACATCATCATTGACTATACAAAAGATAACCATTTTGCAGAACTCAAAGAAGCAGAGTTATTAAGAGAAAGACTACAAACGCTAGATCAAATATCTCAATATGTTGGTACTTATTTCTCAAAAGATTATGTAATGAAAAACGTGTTAGGCTTTACTGAAGAAGACGTTGAAAAGATGCAAGATGATGCTAAAAAGAATCAAGAAAGAATTGATCAATCAATGGAAGATGAAGAGCCACAAGAAGAAGTCGAAGTCGAACCAGATTTAGTAATATCAGAAGATACAATAATCAAGGAATTAGAAAGTGAAGTGAAACTCAAGGAGTTAGAGGTATTAGATTCTATCAATAAATCATTGAAAAAGTAGTGCATTATGTCAAAGATAATCAATGAAGCTCTCTTAGCCTTACACATAAAAGAGTTACAAGAAGAGCTCAGTCGTCTTAAAAAATCTCACGGAAAACAAGGTCAAAAAGGTGAACCTGGAAAACAGGGACCTGTTGGCTTGCGTGGTGAGAAAGGTGACAAAGGTGTTAAAGGTGATGTTGGTCCTCGAGGTCCAATCGGAGAAAGTGTAGTTGGTCCTCAAGGTATTCAAGGCGAAAAGGGAGATATAGGACCCGCTGGTGCACAAGGAGATATTGGTCCTCAAGGTATTCAAGGTGAGCAAGGTGTACAAGGAGAACAAGGCCTTATAGGAGAACAAGGTCCTCAAGGACAAAGAGGTCTTACAGGAGAACAGGGTCCTGAAGGTATTCAAGGTTTGCAAGGCCCACAAGGCGAGCAAGGTATACAAGGATTTGTTGGTGAACAAGGTCCTATCGGACCAGTAGGACCTGAAGGACAAAGAGGATTAATTGGTGAACAAGGTCCACAAGGAGAAAGAGGATTAACAGGACCAAAAGGGGATACGGGTCCAGCTGGACCTCAAGGCCCGATTGGCCCAACAGGACCTCAAGGATTACAAGGCGAAACAGGCCCAATTGGAAAAACTGGTCCAGCTGGTAAAGACATAACACTCGACGAAGTTAAACCGCTACTCACCGATATAGACAAAAGATATCAAGGCAATTACGATAGATTTGTAAAAAATGTAAATAAATCTCTATCCACTATTGGTGGAGGTGGTCTTGGTGAAAGAGACGTAAGAAAACTCATCAATGAACTTGCTACTCCAGCTGGAGAAGTCATTGGATTAATTGATTCAGACTATATTCAAGCAAGACAAGCTGCAGGTAGTGGACCAACACTAACTATTCAAGATGAAGGATCTTCCTTATCATCACTCGCTTCTACAATTAACTTTGTCGGAGATCGTGTAACAGCTAGTGGTACTGGTGGTATAAAGACTGTAACTATCACAAGTCCAACTCTTGGTAATAACTTTGTTGATTCCGCTGAAGCTTTAAAACTTATTGATGCTAACGCTTTAGATTCGGCTCGAGCTTTATCTTTAATTACAGTACCATCACTAGGTAATAACTTCGTAGATTCTGCCGAAGCTTTAAAGCTTATAGATGCCAATGCATTGGACTCAGCTCGAGCAACAAGTCTAATCGATGCTAGCTATATACAAGCAAGACAGGCAACTTATGGCAACAGTAACGTTCAAGCGTTTGTAGACTCTGCATATGTACAGGCTCGAGTAACAGCAGCCACTTTAGCACTTATTGATGCCAATGCATTAGATTCGGCAAGAGCAACAAGTTTAATTGATTCTAACTATGTACAGGCAAGACAAAGCGGCGGTGAAATTACGATTAAAGATGAAGGCTCTACGCTATCGACCGCAGCTACTACCCTTAATTTTGTTGGTAGTGGAGTTGTTGCTTCAGGATCAGGTGCTGAGAAAACAATTACGATATCTGGAGGTGGAGGAGGAAGTGGAACTTTAGACTCATCGCTTACTGTACAACTTATAGATTCTGCTTATGTACAAGCTAGAGCAACTGCAGCCACTTTAGCACTTATAAGTAATAATGCGATAGACTCATCTTACTTATCTGCGTTACAACAAGATTTAGTTCCGTTAAGGGATTCTGAATTTAGTTTAGGTGATTCTGATAAAAAATGGAAAGATCTATTTTTAAGTGGAACTACTATACTACTAGGTGAAGCAACAATAAAGTCTTTACCTGGAAAAGGATTTGAATTTAAGGACCCAACAGGAGAGCTTAAAAACGTTAATAATAGTACAAATACTATTCCTAGTGGAGACTTAAGAGTGACAGTTGGAGATACTGGCAATGTAGCTACAGAAAATGATAATACAAAACCTTTGGGTTCTGTGGATAAAGATGCGTTTAATGGAGATCAGAGAACAATGTATGACTGTATGGAACCACATGGAGTATTTCAAAGTTTAGACTATGGCGCAGGTGAATCTCACGTTGGAGCCTAAAAAGTATTATAAATAGAAAGAACGACGTATAAAGGACTGATATGCCAACAACATTACAATTTAGAAGAGGAAATAATACACAAAATAATTCCTTTACTGGTGCTGCTGGTGAAATCACCTTTGACACCACAAATAAGACTTTACGTGTTCATGATGCTTCAACAGCAGGTGGTACTCGACTAGCTACTTTTGCAGAAGTTCAAGCTCTTCAAGCTGCGAATGCTCTTGATTCAGATATAATAAAAGCTATTACTAATAACGAGTTAAAGCTTCTAGACTCTGCTCGAGCCACATCTCTGATTGATTCTGCTTATGTACAAGCTAGAGTAACTGCAGGTACCGATTCAGATGCAACCATTGCTCTTATAGATGAACATGCACTAGACTCTGGTAGAGCCACATCTTTAATCGATTCTGCTTATATTAATGCACGAACAGATGCTAACATAGATTCTTCAGCCCTTATTACTTTAGTTGAAAATGAGTTAAAACTCTTAGATTCAAATCGAGGTAACGCGTTAATCGATACTCGAGTAAATGCATCATTTATTAATAATCTTACAATTGATGCTGATACACTAGGTGGTCAAAATTCTGCTTTTTACAGAGCATATGGTAACTTAACTGGTACACCTACAATACCTTCACTCGGAAATAGTTTCGTAGACTCAGCTGAAGCACTTAAAATAGTTGACGCAAATGCTTTAGATTCAGGTAGAGGTGCTGCTTTAATTGATGCTAGGGTAAATGCAACATTTATTAATAATCTCACAATAGACGCTGACACGTTAGGCGGACAAAATTCTGCATATCATTTAAATTATAATAACTTTACTAATACACCAACTATTCCAGGATTTGGTACCGATTTTATTGATTCATCAACTGCAAATACTTTGGCTGATGCGAGGATTGCTGCAAATCTTATTGACGAAGATAACTTTGCAAGTAATAGTAATTCAAGAGCACCATCACAACAATCGGTTAAAGCTTTTATTGATGCTTATGTAGGTGAGCTTATCGATGAAGATAATATGGGATCTAACAGTGCAAGTCGTCCTCCATCGCAGCAATCTGTAAAAGCGTATGTAGACGCCGAAGTTGCAGGAGTAGTAGACGCAGCACCTGGTGCATTAAACACTTTAAATGAATTAGCAGCTGCTCTAAATGATGATGCTAACTTTAGCACGACTGTTACAAACTCAATAGCAACTAAAGCAACTTTAGCTGAAGCTCAAGCAGTAGACCCTAAATTGGGTACTGACTTTGTTGATTCAGCAGAAACACTCAAGCTTATTGATGCAAATGCGCTCGATTCTGGTAGAGGTAACGCATTAATTGATGCCAGAGTAAACGCTACATTTATTAATAACCTTACCATAGACGCAGATACTTTAGGAGGCCAGAATAGTGCTTATTATAGAGCATATAGTAATTTAACTGGTACACCTACTATCCCTTCATTAGGAAATAACTTTGTTGATTCAGCTGCAACGATTATATTAGCTGATGCAAGAATTGCGAATAATATTATCGATGAAGATAATATGGCATCTAATTCTGCAACTAGAGCACCTTCTCAACAATCTGTAAAAGCTTTTGTAAATACTCAAGTTGCAGGAGTAGCGCAACCTTCGTTAGGAAACAATTTTGTTGATTCTGCAGAAGCACTCAAACTTATAGATGCAAATGCATTAGATTCAGCTCGAGCTATATCTTTAATTACAGTACCAAAATTTGGTACAGATTTCATTGACTCAGCTACTGCTAATACTCTAGCTGATGCGAGGATTGCTAATAACATTATCGATGAAGATAACTTTTCGACTAACAGCGCTACGAGAGCACCTTCTCAACAATCTGTAAAAGCATACGTAGATGCAAATGCTGGAAGTACTCTTACAGTTCAAGAAGAAGGTAGCTCATTATCAACAGCAGCTACAACCTTAAACTTTGTTGGATCAAATGTTACAGCTTCTGGAACAGGTACAACTAAAACTATAACAATTACAGGTTCTGGTGGAATTGCATTATCTGATCTTTCCGTAAGTACAACTTCAGCTTCTGGCGGTGGTTCACTATCATATGATAACTCAACCGGAGTATTTACCTTTGCACCTTCTACAAACACTGGTGGTGGAGACGTTGTAGATGATACAACTCCTCAACTTGGTGGTAACTTAGATGCACAAACAAATAATATAACAAATGTTGGCAAACTTGGTATTGGTACCACAAGTGTTGGCACAGATTTTAGTTTACATGTTGAAAAATCTGGTGAAAATAATGTACTAATTACAGGTGATACAAGTACATTAGGAACAAGATTAACACTAAAAAATACTAATACTGCCGCGACTGCCTATAATCAAATTGAATTTGCAGATGCAGGTGGACAGTCTACCAGTTCTATCACAGGATATAATACAAATCAATCAAATAATCATGGTGACTTAGCATTCTCTACAAGAGATGCTCAAGGTTCGCCGCCAGCTGAAAGAATACGTATCAAAAATGATGGTAAAGTTGGTATCGGTACATCATCACCATCACAAGCTTTAGATGTTGTAGGTAATATAGCCGTATCAGGAACAGTAGATGGTAGAGATGTCGCAACGGATGGCACTAAATTAGATGGCATTGCAACTGGTGCTACAGCAAATGCTAACACTGATGCATTGTCAGAAGGTTCATCTAATTTATATTTTACAAATACCAGAGCATTAGATCTTATAAATGCAAATGCATTGGATTCAGCGAGAGCATTATTAGTAGCTGAAACAGAGTTTAGTGTAACGACTGCAAACGGTGGTGTATACAAATTTACTGGTGATGGTTTTCCATCTCAATCGGGAGATAACCCAACACTTTACTTTACACGTGGTAAACGATACGTAATACACAACTCTTCATATGGTGCACATCCGTTATACATCAAAACAACTCCTGGTACAGGTACAGGTAATCAATACGCATCTGGAACTGCAGGACAAGGTACAGTTAAAGTAACGTTTGATGTTCCTATGGATGCTCCAACAACATTGTATTATCAATGTTCTGCTCATTCAGCGATGCGAGGATCTATAGTTATATTAAGCGATGCGTCAGCTGTCGATTCAGCTCAAGTTACAGGTATAGTTGATTCGGATTATGTTAACATAAGATCTCTAAAAGGTCTTTCTGTGACTACAGCCTCAGCTTCAGGCGGAGGTAGTTTAGCGTATAATAACGTAACAGGTGTATTTACTTTTGCTCCTTCTACAAATTCAGGTGGTGGTGGCGGTAGTTCACTAACAGTTCAAGATGAAGGTTCAGCACTTTCAACTGCGGCCACAACATTGAACTTTGTAGGTTCTGGTGTCACAGCATCTGGTACAGGAGCGACAAAGACTATCACGATTTCAGGTGGTGGAGGTAGTTCACTAGCAATTAAAGATGAGGGTTCTACATTATCAACTGATGCAACGACACTAAACTTTGTAGGTGCTGGAGTTACTGCTTCAGGTACAGGTGCTGAAAAAACGATTACCATTTCCGGTGGCGGCGGAGGAGGAAGTGGTGGAAGTGGACTTACTAAGCATACATACTTTGCTACGGCAGGTCAAACACAATTTTCAGGAGCTGATGCCGACGGCACTTCGCTTGCTTTTGATGCTGGAACTATTAATGTTTATCACAACGGTATTCAACTTAGAGCTGTGAATGACTATATCGAGAGTGCAGGAACTAATAGAATTACATTTACACAACCTGTTGATTTAGACGATATCGTAGTAATCGATAAGTTTAGCGGAGGTGGTGGAACCTCGTGGCAAAGTTTAAAAACATCGAGCTACACTGCAGAAGCTGGTGAAGGTGTTCTTACTAATACTACAGGAGGAGCATTTGCTGTAAATCTGCCCGCAAATCCTTCTGCGGGTGATGAAGTTAAGGTTGTAGATGCCTATGGAATTGCAGGTACAAATAATGTGACGATAGGAAGAAACAATAGTAAAATACATGGAGCAGATTCTGACTTCATACTTGACATAAATAGAGCTGCAGTATCATTAGTTTATGTTGATGGAACACAAGGTTGGGTAGTAACGGAGAAATAAATGGCTAGACTTTCGACATTTTTAAGGACAGAAGATAATGCAGTTGGCTCTGGACTGACTGTATATGCAAACCTTGCAGCTTTTCCTACTACAGGTCCTACTACGGGTGATCAAGCATTTAATTCTGATAATAACAAGATATATGTTTGGAATGGAAATGGCTGGTTTAGTGTTGCAACAGTTAATCAAACTCCAACTTGGACTTCAGAGCCAGATGGTTCTTATGCACTTTCAACTACCGGAACAGCAACAACGATAACCGTAGAAGCTACAGATCCAGATGGATTTCCAATTACATACGGATATACAACTTCTGGGCTTGGAAATATAGCAACTATTTCACAAAGTGGTGGGACATTTACAATTACTCCTAGTACTAATCAAGCCAATGAAGGAAGCTTTACTGTTACATTTACTGCCACAGATGGTGTAAATCAAGTAGTAAAACCTGGCATTTCATTTACTTTACAATTTAAAGTTGATAATTCTAATTACACTTCTCTCTTGTTGAAAGCTTCAGGAACGGGCAATAATGCTGTCGTACCTACTGATTTATCAGCAAATTCGCATACGCCAACAGTCACCGGTGATGTTTATCAGACATCCTTTAGTCCTTATCGTTCTGGAGGATATAGTTTATTTTTTGATGGAAATGGTGATTATCTAACAATTCCTGATAGCTCAGATTTTAATTTTGCTACAGGCAATGGTGACTTTACCATAGAATGTTGGATATACAAAACAAATGCATCTGAATCTGGGTGGTATACTCAGAGAGATACTTCAACAACCGAACTTATGATTTTTCTAGATCATAATATATCTGGGTACTCAGCAGGACAAGTTTCAATAGAGTATGATTCTTCAGCATATACATTTGATGCTGGTATTCGTCAAAACGTATGGCAACATATTGCGTTCGTAAGAACTGGCACAACTTTGAAATGGTTTACAGATGGTGTAGAAAGAGATAGCAGAACGGAACCAGCTTCATTAGCAGACTATGCACATGAAATCTATATAGGTAGTTGGAGAAGTTTATCAAGATATTTTGAAGGGTATATGTATGATTTCCGTATTGTGAATGGAACTGCAGTATATACATCAGCGTTTGATGTGCCAGTTACAAACTATGGAGCTGTTACAAATACAAAATTATTGCTAAGTGGACCGGGTAAATTTGACAATTCTGATAGTAAGCATACTATTACTAAAAACGGTAATGTTTCTACTCAACCATGGACTCCTTATGATTATAGAGGATATGAAGCAAGTACCCACGGAGGGTCTGCGTATTTTGTCGGCAGCGATGATAAATTATCATATGCTGATAATAGTGATTGGGATTTATCGCCCGGTGATTGGACAATAGAATTTTGGTTATATAAGCAAGATACCGGGACTTATCAAAACTTATTCGGACAAAGAAATAGTAGTTCGAACGAGTTTAGGGTCGTGACTGACTTTCCAAGTAATGATGCTGGCCAGCTTAATTTTCAATATGGAAGTGCATCTAATACTTTTGATGCAGATGTTCAGAATAATGTTTGGCAACATCATGCATGGGTTGAACACTCAGGAGATGTAAAAGTTTATATAGATGGTGTTTTGAAATATACTAACACTAACAGTGTCTCTGTTAATTACTCAGCACCATTTATTATAGGCGGTTGGAGCTCTAGTACATATGCATTTAAAGGATATATGGCTGATTTCCGCCTTGTCAATGGAACTGCAGTATATACTGGTAATTTTACACCTCCAAACGGTCGACTTACAACTACTGGTGGTTCATATCCATCTACAACAAACGTTAATACTTCAATAACAGCTGGACATACTAAGCTATTATTACCTATGGTAGATCGAAAAATATATGATATGTCTCAAACTTTATATGATGGTTTTGTTGGAGGAAGTGCTGTGGCATCATCTGGTCAAACACACTTTTCAGAAAATACTATTTATATTCCTAATGGTGATACCGATTATATCGAGATACCAGCAAATAATACTCACCTTATCTATGAAACTGATTATACAGTTGAAGCATGGTTGTATCCAACTTCATTTAGTAGCACAAACAATAACTACTTTCTATCAAAAGGTAACCCTGCAGCGTCAGCAACAAATAGAGAGTGGGCATTTAGTATTACTGCAGGTGGTTTAAAAGCTTATTGGAGTACGAACGGTGCTTCTAGTGGCGACTCAGCTGTATCGGTATCTGTCACTAATAATGTAAATCAATGGACACATGTAGCTTTTACTAAATATGACAATACAATATACATCTTTAAAGATGGTACATTCATTGGTAGTGGCGCATTTACTTCAATTTATAACGCAGTTAACGGTGCAACTACAGTAGGAAGACTATTCGGCTATACTGGTATTTCACACTCATACAATGGGTATATACACGATTTGAGAATTGCGAAAGGCCTATCTCGATATCCATATATAGCAACTCCTGTAACACTAACACAAACAAATTCTGGTATGGAAAAACCAGATGGAACATTTCCTACAGCAACAGCATCTAATACCATACTTTTAGCTTGTCACACAAGTACTCCTACAACTGAAGGTTCTTCTGGTGGATATACTTTTACTAATAATAACTCTGTGGCTGAAACTACTACTGCTATGCCGTTGGGAGCTCCAGCTGGTATGACAGGGATGCAATTTACTGCCTCATCCAGCATGTATCTTGAAAACAACAATTCTGAGATACCAGCTCTCAGCACCGGCGATTGGACAATTGAATATTGGGTTAAGCATGATACTTTATCAGCTGATCAGACGCACATAGCTATTGATGACTTCAAACCTGCTATTCTATATGATGATTCAGCAACAAAATGGTCCATTTATAGTAATAGTGCTCATCACTATATTGATACGGTCACACCTGAGGCCAATAAGTGGTATCATTTTGCTTGGGTTCATAACGATACAGACGGAAAGCTTCGTGTATTTATCAACGGTAATTTTGTAAAGGAATTTACTGAAAATTTTAATATAACTTCTCAACGATATCGTATAGGACGAGATGGAGCAGGCAAATACATGAACGGTACAATTAGTAATATGAGAGTTGTTAAAGGTCAAGCATTGTACACTAATAGTTTTACACCTGAAACGACGTCGTTACAAGGATAAATATAACATGGCAATTACAAAAGCAAGAGTAAAATCAGATGCTGACGCTGGCGCGGTATTAACGGTCTATGCAAACCTTGCAGCTTTTCCAACAACAGGACCATCAGTTGGAGATCAAGCATTTAATCAAGATAATAATAAGATATACGTTTGGAATGGCAACGGTTGGTTTAGTGTTGCAACAGTCAATCAAACTCCAACGTGGGTAACTGAACCAGAAGGTTCTTATATTTTACTGTCTAATGGTGTGGCAACATCAATAACTGTCGAAGCCACAGATCCAGATGGATTTCCAATTACTTATGCATACTCAGCTTCTGGCCTTGGAAATATAGCAACTATTTCTCAAAGCAATGCTACATTTACTGTTACACCCTCAACTAATGCTGCACATGCTGGTAACTTTAATGTTACGTTTACAGCTACTGATGGTGTAAATCAATTATCAAAAACAAGTACATTTTCTTTAGAATTTTTAGTCGATAATTCTAAAACCACCGCAGTCATATTAAAAGCCGAAGGAACTGGCGATAATTCGACCTTCGACGATGTATCTACTAGTAATCATACAATTACGTACGCAGGAACTCCTCTACAGACTACTTTTAGTCCTTATCGTCATGCAGGATATAGTCATTATTTTGACGGCAGCGGTGATTATCTAAGAGATGATACCATAGGAGATGGTCTGAGTCCAAATAGCGGTCAGACTGAGGACTTTACAATAGAGATGTGGGTATATAATGATGATACCCCGAGTGATTCTGTTTATATCATAGGTTGTAACCAACTTTCACAAGGTGGTAATGAATTTCTTGTTGGGACTAATAAAACATATTGGGCCTCATCACAAGTTGGAATCGATTATGGCAGTGCTTTTGGAAAACAATATGAATGGCAACATTACGTCGTAATGCATGAGTATGGAAGTGGTAATAATGACATTGTAACTCTTTGGATAGACGGTACCCGAGTATTTAGAGCTACTGGTCTTGATAGTACAATAAGTCTGGCTAATAATAGTTTTGCTTTTGGTACTGAAGCAGACGCTGGTAGCTTTGGTTCTCTAGGAAATTATTTTGAAGGTTACTTATATGATGTCAAGATAACTAGATCGGCTCTATATACTTCTACTAATAAACATGTACCTGTACCTACAAGCCCGAGCATAGCACACCCATCTCTTAATGTCTTTCACGGTATGCAAACAGAAAGTATAGATTCAAGGTTTACTTTAGGTGGAGGGGTAGACACACAACCATTTACACCGATTAACAATGATCTATATAATGCTAGTCAACATGGTGGTTCTGTATTTTTTGATGGATCAGGAGATTATTTACAACTTCAAGACAACGCTGATTTTGATCTACCAGGAGAGTTTGCATACGAGTTTTGGATGCGAAGGACATCAGCAACTTCTGGAACTTATCAAGCAGTATTAGGTGCTAACGGTAGTGGAACTAACGGACTTACTTTTTATGTTAACCAAAGCACTTTGGCTTTGAATGTTTATCAAAGTAGTTTTGTAATTTCAGGAAGTTCTGGTGACATAAAAGGCCACCAATGGTACCACATTCTCTTAATGCGTGATAGCGCTAATTTATTACAACTTTTTATAAATGGTACCAGAGTTTCTAGCTCAACAAACAGTGCATCATTTACTGATAACTCAGGTGGTGCTGGGGTTAGAATTGGATATGATATAAGTGCAAATGGCTATTTCGCAGGTTATATAACTGATGTAAGAATAGTAAAAGGATCAACAGCAGGATATTCATCTGGTGCAACTATTACAGTACCAACTTCTCCTCTTACTGCAGTTACAAACACAAAATTTTTATTGTCTGGAACAAATGCGAAAATTATTGATAAAAATCAAAGCAACTGGTCATATGATACAGCTAATGTCAAAGTTACTGGGGCCCTCGCTTCTTCTGCGCAACAGCATTTTTCAGAGAATACAATGGTTTTTGATGGTACCGATGATGTTATCGATGTGGTAAATCCAATTGTAGGTTATGATGATCACACGCACGAAGCTTGGGTATATCCTACTGGTGGTGATGCAACGTATAAAGGGTTTTTTTCCTCTGCACAACTATCCTCCGATGCTGGAATTTTTGTGGCAAAAGATAAAGCGCAAGGACCACAAGGAGGATCGTCAACTTTAATTGCATTTAATCCAGTTGTACCAGATAATGAATGGAGTCATATCGTATTGCAGCGTTATGACGGGACACATTCTCTGTATAGAAATGGTGTACTTCAAGGGCAATCAACTCAAGCTGTAAATTTTAGTACATCAGCAGACGTGCACGTTTTAAGATTGGGATCCAGATACAATAATAATGCAACTTATGCTTTTGGTGGACACATACATGACTTTAGAGTCAGTAAAGGTTTAGCTCGTTATCCTTACATATCAAAACCAGTAACACTTACAACAACGAATTCTGGTATGACAACGCCGAATGGTACAACTCCTACAGTCTCAAGCGCAAGTAATACAATATTTTTAGGTTGTCATGCTGCCACAATTGTTGACGGTAGCTCAAACGCAGCTACGATTACAACTGTTGGAAATGCTGCCGTTTCGACCTTTACTCCGTATCTAAACAACGGGTATGATGCTGATACGAATATGAGATCTGTACTATTTGACGGCAGTGGTGATAAACTAACTGCAACATTAGGAACCACTCTTAGTACTACAGATTGGACTGTAGAATATTGGGTGTGGCATGATACTGTTGGAAATGGAAATGAATATCACGTAGAACTTGGTACAGATGCTCCAACATTTTATTATAGAGATTCTAGTAATAATAATAAAATGGCAATGTATCATATAGGTGCTTTCGGTGGAAGTAATGCCTGGGAGACTTTTTCTCCTAAATCAAGGACGTGGTATCATTTAGCTTGGGTTCATGACGATTCAGAAAATAAGGTGGCTCTTTTTGTAAATGGTGTTTTTTGGGGTGATACCACATACACTGGTGATAGCACTAGCAATTTACTAGAACTTGGCGGATCCGATATGGATGGATATCTGTCAAATGTAAGGATTGTCAAGGAAAAATTATACGACAAAAACTTCACACCTACAACGGTGGCAATTAGCGCATGATAACAAAAATTTAATAGGAGTAAATTATGGCAGAAGAAAATGAAACAGAAACAAACCCGATGGCAACATTGGTACAACACGCATTAGACCAAGACTATAATAATGCAAATAAAGTCTTTGGTGACATAATGGGGACTCGAATAAACGATGTCTTAGATCAAGAAAAGATTAAGATATCGAATCAAGTCTATAATGGCGTTGAGCCTGAAGAAGGTGATGAAACCGAAGATGATGAACAACTCGAACTTGACTTAGCTGATGAAGAGGAAGATTATGACGAAGATACAGAAGATGGAGAAGAGGATCTCGAAGTTGAAGATGAAGACTTTGAGGATGTTGGTGAAACTGAGGAAGATGAAGAATACGAAGAGGCTGAAGAAGAAGACTTAGACGCTTATGACGGCTGATACATAAATATCACAGTAAAAAACTTAAATATTATAAATATATCTAAAGGCATGTAAATGAAGAACTTTGGACAGATTAGAGAGTTAGCAGGTAGAAAACCAAAGGGACAAGTGGTCTTCAATAAACGAATCAACCGCATGCCGGTTAAGATACTAAAAGACATGGGAAAGTATGTCGGATACATTGATGGTGATAGGCTTGACGCGTATAAGTCACAAAAAGAAGCTGAAAAAGCTATTATGACATTTTTAAAACAATATAAGGGATAGGCTATGCAAATCAAACCTTTAACCGCCAAAGTAAATAATCTGAATACAGCTAGTAATCGTTCGACGGTTAGTAGAGCTAATGTGTTGTACATAATGGGAACAGCTGCTGATACTATAACTAATCATACACAAAGTACATCTTTTCAAATAGCACCTAATAGTCCCATTATAATGATGAAAGATCCTGATGATGAGGTTCATTCAGGTGCCACTACAACACATTTTACTTCAATAATATATCCGAGAGGTTAACATGAAACTTATATCAGAATTTCATGATCAAAATCTTGAAGTCTTAACAGAAGAAAAGAATGGTAAGAAATCATTTACTATTCAAGGAATATTTGCGCAAGCAGAAAATAAAAATAGAAACGGTAGAATTTACGAAAAGGCTATCATGGAAAAAGCCATTGGTAAGTATACCGGAGAACAAGTTTCTAAAGGTCGAGCAGTTGGTGAATTGAATCACCCAGAAGGGCCGACCGTAAATTTAGATAAGGTTTCACATAAGATCGATGAACTCGTTTTCGAGGGAGACGATGTTATGGGAAAAGCCACAGTATTGGACACCCCAATGGGAAATATCGTAAAAGGTTTACTCGAAGGTGGAGTTCAACTGGGCGTTTCGACTCGTGGTATGGGGAGCTTAGAGCAACGTAATGACGCAATGTACGTTAAAAACGACTTTATTCTTAACGCGATTGATATCGTGCAAGATCCATCTGCGCCTGGAGCATTTGTTAATGGGATTATGGAAGGTGTAGAATGGGTTTGGAATAACGGCATTATTGAGCAAAGAGCTGTTGAAAAAATGGAGACTGAAATTAAAAATGCTCCACGGCAAGGACTGTATGAAACACAGGTTCGTGAGTTTAAGAATTTCCTCTCGTTACTTAAAACTAAAAAACTATAGGGAGTCAAATAATGGCTGATAATAACGAAAATCAGGACATCATTGGTGATCTCCACGGTGACGAAAATAGCGTGGAGGAAGCAATGGGTCATGATCCTAAAAACGCTGAGGCTCAGGCAGTTGCGGCTGTCGATAAGGCCGGTGAAGCTACAGCTACTGGTAAAAAACGTAAGATGAAGGGTGGGACTGCTGTCGATTCTGGCACACAAGATCCTATGCAGAAACTTGCAACTACCGATCCATCTGCAAAGATGAGAGATGCTGGTGCGCAACCGACTGAAGGCGTTCGTTTAACTAAAGCTGGCATGATCAATGATGTTTATCAAATGATGAACGATATGACATCAGAAGAAATTGCTAGAGTTAGATCCGCATTGATGTCTGAAGAGTCATCTGAAGAAGTTGAATCTAACGAAAAAGATTTCGACTACGAAGGTAACTGGAAGGAAGATCTAGACGCTCTCGTAAACAACGAAGCAACTCTTTCCGAAGAGTTTAGATCCAAAGCAGAAACAATCTTTAACTCAGCTATCCAAGTGAAGCTGTCTGAAGAGATTGATCGTCTTGAGGAAAAATACGAAACCGAACTAGCTGAAGCAGTTGAGGAAACTAAAACTGGACTCGTAGATAAGGTAGATTCTTACCTTAACTATGTAGTTGAAAACTGGATGGAAGAAAACAAACTTGCTGTCCAATCAGGTCTCAGAACAGAGATTGCCGAAAAGTTCATGAATAACCTTAAGGATCTATTCACTGAATCATACATCGACGTGCCTGAGTCTAAAGTCGACCTAGTTGACGACTTAGCTGATGAAGTCGAAGAGTTGGAAACAACACTTAACGATCAAATGGCTAAGACTATCGCTATGCAAGAGGAACTCGAAGGTTATAAGCGAGAAGCTATACTACGTGAAGCTTCACGTGACCTAGCAGAAACTCAAGTTGAGAAGCTTCGTTCTTTAATGGTTAACGAAGACTTTGACAACGAAGAATCTTTCGTTGAAAAAGTTGAAACGATTAAAGAATCTTATTTTAATAAAAAGAGAGTTATGAGCGATGAAACTATGATAGATGAAGAAGATGGTAATACATCTACTGCGCCTGCTGGTTCCATGGATCAATATATTAACGCTCTTAAAACACAAACTAAAAAATAATTAGGGAGTCCAAGATATGCAACCTGCAATATCCTACGATAAATTGATCGAAAAATGGGCCCCAGTACTCAATGAGGAGTCTGCTGGTAACATTAACGATCACCACAAGAAAGCAGTAACAGCTGCTGTTCTTGAAAACCAGGAAATAGCTCTACGCGAAGAAGGAATGCTAACAGAAGCCGCGCCAGTTAATAACGCTGCTAACGTAGCTAACTGGAACCCAGTCCTTATCGCTCTCGTAAGAAGAGCTATGCCAAATTTAATGGCTTATGATGTCTGCGGTGTTCAGCCAATGACAGGACCAACTGGTCTTATCTTTGCCATGAAGTCACAGTATAAAAATACTAAGCATAAAGCTGGTGTTGTTAATAACACCGAAGCGTTATTTAACGAAGCTTTA
>VTLG01005269.1_pt1 | contig 28815 bp, 28 predicted proteins | sample 4694571 | NCBI WGS metagenome assembly VTLG01 (sample SAMN12604809, study PRJNA352737) | marine metagenome | biome: ENVO:00000447; feature: ENVO:00000209|ENVO:00000569|ENVO:01000036; material: ENVO:00002151; isolation source: viral sequences binned using virsorter ...
AAACTTAGGTATGGAAGTCATGCACGAACGAAACGCACACAATTTCCCGCTTGATCTAGCGACAAAAGAGATCGCACCAATCGCCTAACGATACTTCCGTTCATCCCCTAATGGGACGCATGAAACCTTAGACATGGAACGGGGTCTGAGGTACTTGGAGATATCCAATGACTTTGAAAGTTACTTACAAGTATCGCGGCGTTTCTTATACAAAAACCAAAACTATTTAATTTAAATGAAAACTATTGCACTTGCTCTCGCAGCATCCACCTTTGCAGTACCAGCATTCGCAGGTCCATACGTCAACGTAGAAACCAACGCTAATTATACAGGTTCAGATTACACATCAAGAGCAACTGACTTACACATCGGTTACGAGAATACTGCAGGTATTGTTGACTGGTATGCACAAGGCGGAAAGACTATCAACGCTGTTGATGGTGCAGATTCTGACTCTAACTTCTCAGGTAAGTTTGGCGGTTCTATTGCTGCTAGTGAGAAACTAGGTCTTTATGGTGAAGTTTCCTTTGCTGCTGTTGAAGATTCAGACAATACTTACGGCACAAAACTAGGAGCGAAATATTCTTTCTGATGGCACACCAGAGTTCAGTGGCAACAGCGTTTGTCACTAGATATTCACCCGAACCAGAATCTCATCACAACAAACCAGAGGAACATCCTGACACTCTCCCAAGTGACAAACAACCTCCTGGTGTAGATGATGAAGTTGATTACAACTCACTTGAAGAAGCACTTACAGGAGATAAATGAGTTATGGGTAGTGGTATTTCTACTGCTATCCTTTTTCATTCTCGTGGAAACACTTCACGTTAATTATCATCGGTCAGAAGCACCTCAGTGTAGGACTTCTGACTAATTGGCATTGACCCGTACGCGGATACTCTTTGCCGTCTAGACGGTGGGATAGACCACAAAAAAATGATCAAAAAATTTCTGTACAGAGAAGGTATATATTCAATTTATTAACTAGAAAATGGCACATCAAAATTCTACACTTGCAGCAGCATTAACTGCTCCAGGTGCAGATAACGGCGCGATCGCTAATACTACGCAACGTCGCGCCCTTTACCTGAAAATGTTCTCAGGTGAGTTGTTCAAAGGTTTCCAGCGAAATACAATTGCTAGAGACTTAGTAACCAAGCGTACCCTTAAGAACGGCAAATCATTGCAGTTCATATTCACAGGACGTACGACTTCGGAATATCACACACCTGGAAATTCAATACTCGGAAATAGTGATAATGCACCTCCAGTAGCAGAGAAAACCATCACTTGTGATGACCTACTTATTAGTTCAGCATTTGTGTATGAGTTAGATGAAACACTCGCACACTACGATTTAAGAGGAGAGATCAGTAAAAAGATCGGATATGCATTAGCAGAAAACTACGACCGTAAGATATTCAGAAAGATTACACAGTCTGCTCGTTTAGCGAGTCCAATAACAAAGACTAATTTCAAAGAACCAGGCGGAACACAGATCCGTGTTGGTGCTGCAGGTACTCCTGCAAAATCTGAGGCATTAACTGCAAGCAACCTCGTGACTGCGTTCTACGATGCTGCTGCTGCCTTAGATGAAAAAGGTGTAAGTCAAGATGGAAGAGTAGGTGTACTTAACCCACGTCAGTACTATGCACTGATTCAGGATATAGGTACTAATGGTTTGATTAACCGTGATGTTCAGGGTACTTCCTTACAATCAGGTCAAGGAATTATTGAGATTGCTGGCATCAAGATATTCAAGTCTATGAATGTACCTCACTTCGGACAATACGGAGTGAACTACTCAGAAACTGGTTTAACTGCTCCTGGCAACACAGGTGACTTCGTAGAAGCATCGATGGCAAACGAGCATAACGTCACTGTTAATAACTACGGTGAAGGATCTAACTTCAGTAATTCCTGTGGTTTGGTCTTCCAACGCGAGAGTGTTGGTGTCGTTGAAGCGATTGGTCCTCAAGTACAAGTGACCAGTGGAGATGTATCAGTGATTTACCAAGGAGATGTCATACTAGGTCGTCTCGCAATGGGAGTCGATACTCTCAACCCTGCTGCTGCCGTCGAACTGTTCGCTGGTACGGCAACTGCACCTGCTGCATGGTAAATATTTTATTCACACATAAGGGGGACTTCGGTTCCCTTTTTTTTATTCACATAACATATGACTTATCCTCCATCAACTGTAGATACCGATACTGAACTATCCGCTGTAAACTCAATACTTGGAGCGATTGGTCAGGCACCCGTTACAACACTCGGAACATTTGTTGTTAATTCAGACGACATCGCATCCTATGAAAACCCTGAGATTTCCTTTGTTTATAACCTTTTAAAGGAATGTAATCTCGATGTTCAAAATGAAGGTTGGACTTTCAATCGAGAGGATCACATAGAGAAAAGACCAGATGATTCTGGATACATACGCGTCCCAGGTAATGTCTTGCGAATGGATGTTATGGATGGACACATGGGTGGTACAGGACTCAACGATAAATTCAAAGATGTAGTTAAAAGGAATGGTCGCTTATATGACAAGGTAAATCACACTGATAAATTCACTGACAAAATTTATGTCAACCTAGTTTGGAAAGTTAAGTTCTCCGATCTCCCTTCCGTATTTAGAAGATATATCACTTTTAAGGCATCAACTAGAGCAGCAACTCAACTGGTCGCTAATGCAGACCTAGTGAAACTGCTCGCTAATCAAGAACTACAAGCAAGAGCAGCATGTATGGAATATGAATGTAATCAGGGAGATCACAGTTTCTTAGGTCTGCCGCACGAATCTAGATATAACTCCTATCAACCATACTTAGCATTGAGAAGATAATGGCAGGGATAACTCAACAGATTCCCAGTTTTGTTCAAGGTATTTCAGAACAACCAGACTTCATGAAAGTCCCTGGACAGGTTGTGGATCTGAAAAATGGATTACCTGATGTCACGAGGGGATTAGTAAAAAGACCAGGTGGACAACTGGTTTCAGCAATCACACCAAACTCAGGCACACTCAGTTGGTTTCATATCTATACAGATGAAGAGAACCAATACATAGGAAACATCAATACATCAGGTGTTATTCAGATATGGAGAACAAGTGATGGTGCTGTTATTCCTCTTGATTACTCTGGTGTTCCTGGTACGGATGCTTGTACCTATTTAAGTGGATGGACAAATTCAGATGAATTACAAGCACTCACTGTTAATGAAAGCACTTTCATAACTAACAGGAATACGACTGTTGCAATGAAAACAGGGACACCTGATAAATCCCCTGCTGCACTGCACGAAGCAATTATTGAATTAAAAACCATCTCCTATGGTAAGCAGTATGCATTAGATATTTACGAACCTACTGATACAGCAACTCAGACATTTACTAGAGCAACTGCACTTGCTGCTGATGAAGATATCACCACACCGACAACTGGTTATACCGATGATGGTAAATGTTCACTAATGGGTCGTGAAGTTGTAAACCAAGGAACAGTTAGTGGTAAGACTAATCTTCGCTATGAAATGGATCTCAGGTGCCAACCTGTAGCAGAAGGTGGTGGATCTACTAATCCTGATTTCGACGACTCATATCAACCTTATGCAAAACTTCAGTTTGGAGGAGAAGGTTGGGCGACTAATGATACGCATGTATATACAAGTGAGAAGGGTGCTGAGACAACGGTCAAAATTAAAAAGCACATCACTGTTACTTGTAGAGCAGGTTTAGCAAGAGTAAGACCTGCTGCTACATCCTCTTCTGCAGATGAAGCAGTTACTGCTGAAGGAATACTTGGTGATATGAAGGCATCATTAGATGCTATCTCTGGTCACAACATTACTTCAACAGTCGTTGGAACTTGTCTACATCTAAAACGAAGTAGTGCGTTCAACGTGACGACACCAGAACCTCAGTTAATGAATATCACAACATCTGAGGCGAATAATGTTGCTGAATTACCTACCAGTTGTAGACATGATTTTGTTGTCAAGGTGGTAAACAGTGGAGAAGAGGATGATGATTTCTACCTTAAATTCAAGGTTGATAATGTCACTGGTACTCCTGCTTCCGATCGTTTTGGTATTGGTGTTTGGGAGGAATGTCCACAACCTGACTTAGAAATTAAGTTTAATGACGATACCCTTCCTATTAAACTTGTAAGGGAACTCCCTAGTGGTGGTTACACGAATGGACGATTCCTCGTTCAGAAACCAACTTGGCAAGAACGTGATGTTGGTGACGAAAATACGAACCCTAAACCCACATTCGTTGGTTATAAGATCAATAAACTACTGTTCTTTAGAAATCGTCTATGCATCCTGAGTGAAGAAAACATCATTCTTTCTAGAACGAATGACTTCTTCAATTTCTGGTCCAAGACTGCAATGGCAGTGAGTAGTGATGATCCAATTGATCTCCAATCAAGTTCAACCTTCCCTACAACTCTGTATGACGGAATAGAAGTTAATAGTGGACTTCTTATATTTAGTTCAAATCAGCAGTTTATGCTGACAACTGATAGTGATGCATTCACTCCTTCAACGGCAAAGGTCAACTATTTATCTGCTTATAACTTCAACCATAAAACCAAACCATTTTCACTTGGTATTACCTCTGGATTCATTAATAGCACTGGTCAAAATGCTCGATTCTTTGAGATGGCAGATGTTAGACGTGAGGGAGAACCAACAGTATTAGAACAAAGCAAGATTGTATCTAAACTTCTGCCGATTGATCTAACAATGGTTGCTACTTCTAAAGAGAATACCGTTGTTTTGTTTGGTTCAGAAAATAAGAATGAAGTATGGGGATATCGATTCTTCAATACAGGTGAAAGACGAGTTCAGTCTGCATGGTTTAGATGGGTATTACCAGGAAATCTGGTTTATCACGCAATCATGGATGACGTGTATTACACAGTTGTCAAGAATGGATCAAACTACACCTTGGAAGCATATGACGTTCGTAAGCAAGATGATTCTACGGTTGTAGGAACTGCACCAGATAATTATAAGGTTCACCTTGATTGCAATAAGTTGATTTCATCTGGTTCTCTTTCTTACAACATAAACACACATAAGACCTCATTCACAAAACCTACGGGATTTAATAGCAGCAACCAGTTAGCAGCGTTTGTCAACGTAACTGGAGATAATATTGGTCGATATAGTACTGCGTCTATCAATGGATCAAACGTAGAAATTGTTGGTGATTGGACTGGTAAAAATCTAATTCTTGGATATTTATATGAATGGGAAGTTGAGATACCAACTATCTATCCAACAAAACTAGATGGTGAAAAGGTAAGAGCAGATATCAGATCTTCTTTAATTATTCATCGTCTGAAATTCACTTTTGGATCCGTTGGATTAATAGAGACAACTTTGAAACGTATAGGAAAACAAGACTATACAACGATCTACGAATCACCATTTCTTGATAATTATCGTGCAAACAAACTACCTGTAGAAACCGATTTTACACATACGATTCCAGCGTACGAAAGAAATACAAACTTAACAGTTCACGTTAAATCATCTCATCCCACACCAGCAACACTCCATTCTCTGAACTGGGAAGGTGATTATTCAAATAGATTTTATCAACGTGTATAACAACATCTACCCAATGACTAAAGAGGTTGCTTTTGAAGTGACCTCACAACTATCTAATGAAGACAAAAGAGAACTCATCGAAGGTTATGGAGTTGATCCATTCACACTTGCTATAGGGGTATTGTCCAATAAAGATAGTTATTATTTCAAAGCACCAAACGGCATGAGTGCCGCTATTGGTGGAGTTGATCCTGATGGAAGGATCTGGATGTTATGCACTGATTTAATTAAAGAATATCCACATACATTTATTCGTGATTGTAAGCGAATGATTAACAGCAGACCTGAGAAACTTCTTTGGAATGTTGTTGATAAACGAAATACCACTCATATCAAACTTCTTCGATTCTTGGGATTCAAATTTCTTCGAGAAGTACTACATGGTCCCAACTTATTAACCTTTATCGAATTTTGTAAGATCAATGTGGCAGAATTTTGTACTTGAAACACTACTACCTAATACTCTTAATTACTTTAATGAGAGGAATCAGGTTGGCAATAGAAACAGAGAACGTCTAAGACAACACGCAAGGAACGAAGCAAAATATCGGAATGACTTTAATAGAGATGTACTTCTATGGCATAACGAAAGTCAAGATCGAGAAATTGAAGTAGATAACAAATGGCAAGAGGTACTCTCAAAGATTGCTAGTGACGATCTCAAGTTGTGGTCTGCTGTTTCTAAGGCAGGGTTATCAACTCAACAAGCATACGCAACCATGATGTCTGTTGGTGCTACTGAGCAAACTGGTGCTCGGTCATCTACTACTACTAATCGTAGGAAAGCAGTTCTTTCGTATGCAGCGACGATGGCAGAAGTATCAAACAAACTTTCGTTGTCTAGAGATAATGCTGCTTTAAATAGAAGTACTTGGGGGAATGAATTTAATCGATTCTCACAACAATCGTTTGTGAAAACTATGACTGGAAGACCGATGCCAGGTACTCCACCACCATCAATACCTTTAGAAAACAAACCAGACTTCTTAACTGGTTTCCTCCTCCCTTTGGTCGGTGGATATGTCAATCACAGGAATGATGCACAGGCATTAAGTCCACCATTTACAGATGATCAGATGAGACCTAAGACTTCTGCTTCTCCTGCTTCTTCAGCATCTCCAATAAGTCCAGTTCTTTCAGAGGTATCACCTCAAGGTGAAATGTTACCTGATGTGGATTCATTTACTGATCAGGGACAGATTGGTGATTTCTTTAGAAAGAGAAACAGGAATGTTGCGAGTAGTCGTCTAGGCAGTTCCTTTCAATTATCAAGCGTTTAATAAATTATGGGATTAGAAAGAGTTTTAAATCGTCTCGAAGCAAACGAGAATACATTCCACACACTTAGTAATCAATACGGACAGGATGCATTACGTTATTCAGAGAAGGAACAAAAAGCAAAATTAGATTCAATTGCAACGTTCTCTAAAACTTTATCTGAACATCTGACTAGGGAAAAAGAGGAAGAGAACGAGCGTTTAGAAGATGAAGGAAAGATTGAAGCAATAGAAGAAGAGATGAGGATGCAAGAGGAAGGAGGCGATCCTGGAATATCTCAAGAGGAAAGGATTGATCACTACGCAGGTGTTGAACTTCTCAAGGACAACAAACTTGCTTTTGATTCAGCAGGATTAGCAGTTCAAGAGAACGGAGGGTCTTTCCAAGAATCTGAAGAAGTACGGAATATGTCTGGTTGGAAGTTGTATGGATATACCAAGCAAAAAGCAATCATGGCAGGTGATAACTATAAAGCGTGGATGGAAGGAGAGATGTCAAATAACAACGATTTGCAGATTAGTTATGGAGGTCGAGACTTCACTCCTTCTCAAGCACAAAGTTTGCAAGAGAAGTCAGTAGCAATGGGTGCCTTAAGGAGAGTGTATTTAAAACAACAGGGATTACTGGGAATTAATCATGTTCTCCTTTCTGATCACTTCTATGACAAGGCAATCACTAGTCATGGTCAAATCATGGCAAACTTCCAAAAACAAGATGCGATCGGAAGGTCATTTGAGATCGAAGAGGAAGCAGTTAGAAACTTCAGAGCAGATAAGGACTTTGGTGCTTTAGTTAGCACCCTTGCACCACTTAGGGATAAGAATGGGAAGATTCGTAATCGAAGAGGAGCATTAGATAAAGCAATAGAAATTGTCGAAGGTCAAATGGCAATTGGTGAAATTGATGACGAAACACTTAAAGCAATCAGAGCACAGACAACTACCGTCAACGGTAAGGAAATAGTTGTTGGAAAATATTGGGAAACACGTTTTGATGAATTAGAAGAGAAACTCATCGATGAAGAGAAAGAGAATCTTCAGTCTGAATTAGATGCTCAAGCAAACGAAGGTAAGAAGATAAAGAGAGACTTCCGTAATTGGACCAAAGAACGAATTAAAAACAACCAAGACATAACAGAAGCACATCTTGAGAAGTGGTCTGAAATCTACGAAGCAGCAACTGGTGACAGTGCTCCTTCATTCATCACTAACTATCAATCAAAAGAAGATCGTGATGATGATGAGGATAGAGACAGGTTGAGGAAACTAAGGCAAAAGAGAGGGTATCTTGTTGAATCTGATTTAGATGATGTCTCGGGTCTTGTCTATCAAGAGTTTATTGGTTTTGTCCAAGAAGATAAACCTATTGCTGATGCACCTGGATCTTATGACACAGAAGCAAAAGGCAAAATAAGAGCGTGGGGAATAGAAGCAGTTGACATGACAGAAGGTCAAAACGATACTGAAGAATTTGTGGAGGGATATTGGAATGCTTATCGTGATTATGAACGTTTGTTTGCTGGATATATTCGTAAAGGCGAACCAGTTGATAACGCACAAAAACTAGCACTACAGGATGTCCAAGATAACTTCAATCTTGATGACGATTTTCCAATGGTGAATAGCATATACTGGACGAGTAATAAACCAGATGCCAAAAGGGTTGGTAAATCTAAGCAGTTAGTCACAGATATTCAGACTGGTATATCAAAAGTCAATGAGTACTCAACTAAACAGGAGGCAATAAATGGTCTCACTGAAACTGTTATCCCAGGAAGTGAAGCGTACCTTATAGAAGGACTAAAATATAAAGAAGGAAAGAGAGATAACATACCTCACTATTATCGTCGTCTAGCAGAATCATTCAAGGATTTTTCTGCGTGGGATATTCTCGATGCTCAACTCAAAGCAAGTGGAGAGAAGGAAGGTTTAGGTGACAGACCAGAGGTATTGGAAGTACTTGATGATCCACTTCTAAAAGAATTAAAGGAAAAACTCAATAAACTTACCACCAGTAATCAAATAGAGCAGGCAAAGTACGACGTGGATGATTTGGAACTTTATACATCTGGTCTTTTCGCTTATTCAATATTCAATACCGATGAAACCCTACTTACACCTGGACTCTATGAAGCAGTCGTTTAAAAAATCAAATGGACGAAAATGAATTAAATCCTACGGGATTAGCAGGTAGTGCTGACGAAGATTTACAGATCATTGAAGACTACCTAGCAGGTGAACAAGAAGATGAAGAACAGGACCAAGGTTCTGTAGAACAACCACTAGAACAACAACCCATCCAACAGGATCAAGATCCTTTAACAGTTGATGGACAAGATTTAAGAAACCATCCTGACTTTGAACTTCTGAGACTCGATATACCTTGGACTGAAGAAGAAGAAAGAGGTGAATTTCCAGTTGAAATCTATGACAGAGTAGGTTATCACGATCGCTGGCAGGATCGAATAAAAGCATTCGGTAAAGATAATCAGTGGCAAGATGGGAGGGTCACTCCTATCGACAATCCCCGTGCAATCTGGTTACGAAGAAAACATGCATTAACCAAAGAAGGTGATGCAGGGATAGAAGTTTCTAACGCAATAAAAGGTGGAGGATTAAGTTTAATTTCTTCAGTTCTTACTGCACCAGAAAGGTATGCAGACATGACTACAGGTCAGATGAGTCGTGTCGATGGCAAGATGATCGATAAGAAGACTGGTAAACCATATAAACCTGATTGGGATCCATTAGGTAAGGTCAAAAATCCGTGGACAAATTCTTGGTGGGGTAACTTAACTGAAGGAGTTGTTCATTATGGAGTTGGTACTCGGTGGGCATTAAAAGGACAAGCAGCAGCAGGTTTTACTGGTCCAGGTAAATATATCGGTGCAGAAGGAATAGTTGCTGCTATTTCTGAAAACTCTCAAGGTCAGAACGTTACTGGTCGAATAGTTAAGAAGGTTCCTTGGACGAAACCTGTCATAGGTCTTTTAGCGGTTGGAGACTATGACCATCCTCTCGTTGTTACCTGGAAAAACATGCTTGAGGAGATGGGTCTTGGTTATCTCTTTGACGCAATGCTTGTTCAAGCAGGTAAAGGAACTCAGGCAGTAAAACGAATTAAGAATGTAGATGCTCAAGTCAAAGAAAAAGGGAAGGTAGAACTATCAGAAGGAAAAGCAGCAGATGAGATAGGTTTTGAAAACATACCTTCATCAGGTTTTAGAGGATCAAAAAATAAACCTATTGCTGATCCTTGGCAGGGAGCACGAACATCTACTAATGAACCATTCGACATCAAGAATCAAGTAGATCGTGCCGATCAAGAGTGGTCTACGACTTACACAGGAGCAGATTCTCCGTTTACTGAGGCACAGGTTGATCGTATGGCAAACCATACGGGATTCCATCACAAGGAGATTGAGAAGAAAATCAAGGAGTTAGTCAGTGATCAACGTTATAAAGAGATGATCGAGGAGGCAAAACTCCAAAAACGTACTCCTGAGGAAGTATTTAAGGATGCACTAATTCGACATGATCAAGTTTTAGGTAGATGGCATTCAGGTGAAAAAGATATATGGAAACCAATTACAGATAACCCCGATCGTATTAGTGGAATAGATATATTTCCTTTCGATGAGATGGTTACTTCTGATTTGATCAACGGTTCTCTCTTCAAAATTCTCAGAAACAAAGCAATTGCGGCGAGAGAAGTTGGCAAAGTTGGTGACATCTTTGCAACGGACGGACCAATGCAAAGTCTTAGAGATAATCTCATCATCGGTCTAACTAATGTCAAAAGAAGTCGTTATCTATGGGGTCTCTCTGGTCTAAAACTTCAACGACCACAGGGTCAAATAAAGAGACTACTTAAGGAACGCACTATCCAATTACACGGGGAGAGTAAACAAGCAGTGGACATGATGTTCAAGATGCTTAAAGATCAGGACTCTGATGAATTGGCAGATGCAGTTCTTGATGTCTTCTCTAAACAAACCAAGATTCAAAACTGGATGGACTTTGACGCATTCATGCGAGCGAAGTTAAAGGGAGGTTACTTTGAAGGATTAACTAATCCAATGACTGGAGATCAGCGTGGTGTACTGATTAAAGAACTGCAGAATATGAGCGTAAGTGGCATTTTGAGTGGTGGTCGTACTCCCATTAGAGCAATCATGGGTACAACGACGAATGCTTACCTCAACTCATTCCATACATTCTTAGGTGCAGCATTACGAGCACCATTAACTGGAGATTTAAAAAACCTAAAAGGTGCAACACATAATGCTGTAGGAATGTTTGACGTTATTCCTGATGCTTTAAAAGTATTTCGTCAAAATGTCGAGGCAAACTTCGCTGGTGATATGGCAAATATCAAAACCCGATTTTCTGAAGCACCTGACGCTGTTAGAGATTGGGAATTGATGGGTGCTTGGGTTGAACTAAATGGAAACTGGAGTGATCGACTTGCTTACAATCTCGCTAATCACGCCATATTAATCAATAAAAACAAACTCTTCACTTGGTCAAACAGAGTCCTTGGTGCAACTGACGATACGTTCAGGTTCATCATGGCAAAAGCACGTTCTAAGGAAAAGGCATTCCGTACTGTTTACGATGAAGTGGAAGGTGGAATACATAAAGAGATCACACCTGATTTGCTAAAGAAGGCAGAGGACGCTCACTATAACGATCTCTTAGATGTAGATGGAAATATTGATATTTCAAAGGACATCTACTTAGAGAACAAATTCAAGGAAGTTACCTTAACGACTGAATTAGATGGTTGGTCTAAAAAATTAGAAAGTATTTTTAACACCACACCTTTTGCGAAACCATTCTTTCTCTTTGCACGAACTGGAGTTAATGGACTGAGAATGTCCGTAAAGAATACTCCCATCATTGGTGCAATGGTTGACGAGTCAAGAAATATTCTTCTTGCTAATGCAGATAACCTTTCAGCAGTTAAGAAATATGGAATCGATAATGCAGAGGATCTTGCTCAAGCAAAGAATCTAATTATTGGTAGGCAGGTGATGGGTAATGCCGTTGTCCTGATGACGATTCAAAAGAAGTTGGCAGGTGAACTAACTGGTTCTGGACCAGAAAATAGTAAACTTCGTCGAATTTGGACAGATACTGGTTGGCAAAGAAATCAAATAACTTTCGGTCCAGTTCAGGTTGGATATGACGCTTTTGAACCATACAACCTAATCATGTCTGTCGTATCAGATGTAGTTGATAACAGTCGTTTGATGGGTCCACAGTGGACTGAAGACAAGTTATCAACAATTGCTTTTGCAACTGGATATGGACTTACAAATAAGTCGTACCTACAAGGTTTGAATCAATTTATAACACTCTTAAAATTTGAAGATCCCAAAGATTGGGAAAAGGTTATTGCAGATTTAGGGAATAATCAGGTTCCATTATCATCTTTAAGAAAAGACATCGCTAAGGTTCTGAACCCTGTGATGAGAGAAGTCGGTAATGATGTTGCTTCACAGATACGAAATAGGAACAAAACCTCTGAATTTCTAACCAAGGACAAACTTGCTATCAAATACGACATGCTGAACGGTGAACCAATCAGAGATTGGAACATCATGGAAGGTATGTGGAATGCATTAAGTCCTGTCAGTTTGAGATTAACACCTAGTCCAGGTAGAACACTTCTATGGAATAGCAACTACGACATGAGGATGTCTGTTCTTATGTCTCCTGATGGTATATCTTTGAAAAAACATCCTGATATAAGATCACAATTCCAACAAGCAATTGGTAATTATAAAGATAGTAAAGGTCGAAATCTAGAACAAATTCTCAATGACTTAGCAAAAAGGAAGGATGTTCAAAAGAATGTCATAGCAATGGGTAATGACATCAGTCTTGGTAAGGATTATTTAGATCCTGGCAAGACTTATCTTCACAATAATCTGATACACAGTGCCTTCACTAAAGCACGAAATAAGGCATGGGCATCGATACGAAATGATCCAAAAATACAAGAACTATATGGAGAACAGAAGAAGATAAAAGTTGAGCAAAAACAGAGAAGGGAACAAATGAAAACCAAAAATATTTTAGATAAAGAAGAACTACAAGAACTTATCAATCCTCCCACTGGTAAATAAAAATCCTAGACAATAGCGGATGGCAACAACAACTGAACATTTTTATACGGGTAATGGGTCCAGCACTGATTACTCTTTTACATTTTCATATTTACATACAGATCATATCAAGGTAACTCTTGATACTGTCGCAACAACTGCATTCACACTGCCAAATACCACCACAGTTAGGTTTGATACAGCACCTGGATCAGGTGTAGATATTCATATTTATAGAGAAACAGATGTATGCGTTGCATTAGCAACATTTGTTCCTGGATCTTCCATAAGATCAGTTGATCTAAACGACAACTTTGATCGAGCGTTATATGCACTGCAAGAACATCAAGATCAATTAGTTAAGACAGACGATATTAAGGATGGGGCGGTCACGTCTGCCAAAATTCTTGATGGGACGATACTCGATGTTGATATCAATGCAAGTGCCGCAATACAAGGTACTAAAATCAGTCCTGACTTTGGTTCTCAAGCAGTATCAACTACTGGAACAGTATCAACTGGTGCTTTAGGAGTAACTGGAAATATTACTGTCTCAGGAACTGTAGATGGTAGAGACGTTGCAGCAGATGGTACCAAGTTAGATGGCATAGAAAGTGGTGCTACAGCAGATCAAACCAATGCTGAAATCAGGGCAGCAGTAGAGGCAGCAACTGATTCCAACGTATTCACTGATGCAGATCACACCAAATTAAACGGTATAGAAACTGCTGCTACAGCAGACCAAACGAATGCAGAGATCAGAGCAGCAGTCGAAGCAGCAACGGATTCTAATGTCTTCACAGATGCTGATCACACCAAGTTAAACGCTATAGAAAGTGGTGCAACAGGGGATCTAACGAATGCAGAGATTAGGGCAGCAGTAGAGGCAGCAACTGACTCCAATGTATTTACAGATGCTGATCACACAAAACTCAATGGTATAGAAACTGCTGCGACTGCAGATCAAACAATAACTGAGATTAAATCACTTATTGCTGGTTCTCCATTAGATGCATCTCATCTTGCCACTGATTCTGTAACTACCTCAGAAATAGCAGATGCAGAACTCACAACTCTTGCTGGTATGCAAGCAGGGACTGCTTCTAAACTTGCTGGTGCTACTGCTCTTACTTCTGATATTGCAGACTTAAACCAGATAGATGGATTAACAAAACAAACAACAATCTCTGATAGTGACTCTTCATTCCCTACGTCTGGTGCAGTCGTTGATTACGTCGCTGCACAGATTTCACCTTTAGGTGGTCTGGAAGTCATTGCAGATGAAGATAACTTTCCAACACAACCTGCCTCTGGTGTTGTCATTAGTATTTCAGATGCAAGCGGTGTAACTGTAAATAGTAGTGGTACGTCTACAACAGCACGTACATCTGGAAATGGATCCGATAATGTAACTATAAATAATTTCCCATCATCTTTACGTGGTGGTGTTGGTGATAACGCTGATCCGTTCCCATTACCTGATGGCACTGGTTTATTAGTTAGTTCTACTGGGTCTAGCAATATCTACAACTATCATAAAATCTTAGGAAAAGAAGATGATATTAAACGGTTATCAGATGATATTAACGACTTCAACGCAAGATATCGAGTAGGAAGTTCTAACCCAACAAGTGCATTAGATGACGGAGATTTATTTTTCAATACAAGCGAAAGTAAGATGCTTGTGTATAACGCATCAAATACTGCGTGGGAGCAAGTCGAGTCTGTAGGTAACTTCCATATCAATACGATCTCTAGTTACTCAGGAACAGGAGGAAATAGTGCAACGTTCAATGGTAGTGCATATCGATTTGTCCTTAGCAATTATCCACCTAATGCAGAACAGTTACTTGTCAGCATAAATGGAGTAGTTCAAAAACCAGTAGCAGGAACAAGTCAACCGTCAGAGGGTTTCTCAATAGATGGTAGTTCTATTATCTTCAGTTCTGCTCCTGCTAGTGGTAGTGATTATTTCATCATCACCATTGGTTCTACAGTAAATATTGGTACTCCAAGTAATAACACAGTCACGAACGCAATCCTTCAATCGGGGTGTGTAGACAATGCAAAAGTAGCAACTGATGCAGCGATTGTAGGTAGCAAACTTGCAGACGACTCAATTGCAGAAGTTAAGTTAGATGTTCATAACGCACCGTCTGGTACTGATAAATTTCTTGCTTATACCTCTAATGGTATGGAGTGGGCAGTTCCTACAGATACCAACACACAAGTAGGTGGTGCAACAGGAGTTGACTTTAACGATTCAGTTAAAGCACGTTTCGGTACATCAAATGATCTTGAGATATTTCATGATCCAACACACGGTCACTCGTTTATTAAAGAATCTGGTAGTGGTGGTTTAATACTTGGTGCTAGTACATTTGAAATTTATAATGCTGATATTAGTGAAAAGTTTATTTCTGCTATAGCAGACGGAAATGTAGAAATCTATTTCGACAACACCAAGCGTTTGGAGACAACTAGTTACGGAGCACAAGTCTTTGGAAACTTAGTTGTTGGTACTGATGCTGGAGAAATATTATTATCTAACCCAGATGGTTTTAGTCCTAAGTTAAAAGAAAATGCTGGACATTTAGAATTTTGGACTAATAACACTAAAAGAATGAACCTCTCAGATGGAGGTGATTTGCAACTTGATGATAATAGAAAGATTGAGTTAGGAACTTCTCAGGATTTACAAATCTATTTTGACGGATCGAATAGCAAGATTCATAACAATACTGGACGTTTAGATATAGAAACTGATTCTTTCAGACTATATAACCATGCTAGTTCTGAAAACATGATAGACGGAACTGCTGATGGTAGCGTCAATATCTATTTTAACAACTCAAAAAAATTCGAAACATCTGAAAATGGAATTAAACTTTACGATACTGACGGAACCCTAATCGGGGAGGGTTTTGATGGAGGATTTAACTTTACTTCTTTAGTCTATGTTAATGAATTAAGGGTGATGGATTCTGAGAAGTTATCATTAGGAGATTCTCAAGATTTTCAGATATACCATTCTAATTCTTTAGGTAATGTTATAGGTGCAGCAGGAGGACATACAACTAAGTTTTATGGTCCACTTGTTGAAATGTATAGTTTAGATGGTACAAAACAAAGTGCAGCGTTTGATTCTGATGCATCCGTTGAATTATTCGAAAATAATGTCAAAGTATTCGAGACGACGAGTTCAGGATGTACTGTTACAGGTAGTGTTAATGAGACATCTGATGTAGCACTTAAAGAAGATATAACACCTTTATCTAATTCATTAACGAACTTAAAACAATTAACTGGATATTCTTATAAATTTAAAGACTCTGAAGTTAAATCGTTAGGTCTAACTGCTCAAGAAGTAGAAAAAGTTTATCCTGATTTAGTTGAAGGTGAAGAAGGTGAAAAGACCCTGCAATATAGTGGTCTGATTGCACCCTTATTAGAAGCAATAAAAGAACTCTCAACAGAAGTAGAAACATTGAAAACTAAAGTCGCCACATTGGAGGCAAAATAACTATGGCATTAACAAAAACACAAGAGAACGACAAAATAGAGGTCGTCAATAAATGGAACATACAGGTAAGAACTGCAACCGTCATTAAAGAAGATGGTGTGGAACTTACCCGTTCATTCCATAGAAAGGTATTAGTACCAGGCACTTTGGATGCTAGTGACAATCTAGTAGATACCGATCTCAGTTCTGAAGACGCAGATGTAAAAGCAATCGCAGAAAGTGCATGGGGTGTTGGAACAGTTAAAGAGGACTTCAAAGCATTCTTAATTGCAAATAAATCAAGTACTTCATAAGGGTTAAATGGCATTAACACAAATAAGCACGGGCGGTATCAAAGATGATGCCGTCACGGATGCGAAGTTGCCTGCAAATTCGGTAGGTAATAGTGAGATGAAAGACGATGCAGTTGGAGTTGCTGAATTATCTGCGACGGGTACTGCATCAAGTTCCACGTTTTTAAGAGGAGATAATAGTTGGGTTACTCCAACAGATACAAACACCCAAATTGCTTTTGCTAATGACGCTAACAATAGAGTCGTTACAGGTGATGGGTCTGGTGGTCTAAACGGTGAGGCAAATCTTACCTTTGATGGATCTACATTAGTCATACCCACTGTTGCTGGTGCAAATACAAACAGTGCACTAAATATATTATTCCAAACATCTAGTGGTGCTATAGACGGTGGTTCTGGATTAACATATAATCCAGGTGGTGATACACTTTCAGTAAATGGTAATTCTATATCTAATCAGACCTTTAGAGGTTCAGGTTCTTTAGCACAATATAACTGTGCTAACCACTCATCTACAACAGGTATAGAGATAAGCAATAAACTAGATCTTAAAACTGTTGATAATACTGCAGGTGCATTTAAGTTAGTAGAAGGATCAAACGAATACATTACAGTTGATACTACAGATTCAAGTGAAGCAATAAAGTTTGGAACTGCTGGTTTAGAAAGACTTCGCATCAGATCAGATGGAAAAATTTCTTGTGGAACATCAATTAATAATACCAACGATTATGAGTTGTCACTAACAGGTGCTGATGGTACTGGCGGTTTTTATGCACATGGAAGAAATCATTACTTGTCTAATAGAAGTGATACATATGCTTCAGTAACATTAAAAAAAGCAAATGCAGATTCTGATGCAATTGATTATTTACAGTTAAGAGATAGTAGTAATAATATAAAAGCGGTAATCACTGGTGCTGGTAACTGGAAACCGATATCTGGGGGAGGTATTGACTTTAGTGCTACTGGTGATGCATCAGGATCGTCAAGCGAACTTCTTGACGATTATGAAGAGGGCACATGGACTCCTGGATTCGTAGGGACAACTACTACAGACTTTACTTATTCAAGCAACACAGGCGGATCTTATGTAAGGATAGGGAGTTTTGTTTGGGCGCATGGTCGTATTCAGTTAAGTGCTAATAATGGTGCTGGTGATTTGTCAGTGAATGGATTGCCTTTTACCGTTGCAAATGCTCAAACTGGTGATAGTTCATGGGAAGGTGATCTTACTACTGGTGCTATTGACAATGCACAAGCAGGAACTTCTGGTCCAACGGGTGTTGCTTATGAGTCCGGAACACAAGTGGACCTTTGGCATTCACTTTCTAGTGGTAATGGAAGTAAATGGAATGCATCTGAAATGGATAATGACGTTACTTGGTCTTTCTCAATTTTCTACCGTGCATAGTGAAAGCAGAATTAGACCGTTACCACGTCTTAAAATTAATTCATAATGTCAACCCCTTCACCACAGTTACCCTCGGTACCATCTATACCAAGGATGACGTTGAAGGTACCTACAGCGAATGTACCTAGATATAAACCAATAGTGATTCCTCCCACAGATTTGGAGTCACCAGAGGGTGTAAAAGCAGAAGAAACCAATACAGAGACTCCTGCACCTAGAAAACTAGATATACCAATCATAGATATAGAATTTCCACTGCCAGAACCTGCAGTGGTGGTGACTGCTATTACGACAGCAGTGATTGCTGTAGGTACAACCTCAATTACCTCATCATTATTTGAACCAATCAAGAAAAAGGTTCAGAAGTTCATCCAAGGCAAAGTAGACAAATGGAAGAAAAAGAGAGAATCCCGACGAAAAACCTCCTTAGCAAACTAAAAGACTCTGTTGAAGATACTGAGCAGCATATTCAGGTGCTCGGTACTTTCGTACGTCTTGGTGTGGTGGTTTGGTCGGGGTTTATTTGAGATCATCACTCTCAACTACATCGAAATCCCGATGATTAAAAAGACTCAAAACACAGATATAACCTTCGTTGCCAGTTTGTTTGGGAGTGCACTTTATTCCTTCGGATTACAGACGAATAACGGCAATAAAGGAAACACTAAACCAGTTGATTGTCCAATGGCAAAGAAAAAAGAAGAATGAAAAAATGGTTATTACTCTTAATTCTGGCATCACCCACAGTCGCAAGAGCAGAGTTAGTCACACCTGCATTTACAAGTGGATCGATGCAGAGTACAACGACTACTCAAGTCGATATAGAAAGGACGATAGAAACAGAAGTCTTTGGCGGAGCATATTCAAGGTGGAGTGGAGAAAATATCCTTCACACTTCCACAAGTTCTGGAGGAATAGTAGATACAGATTCAGTCTTTACAGTCCACACCGCTGGAGATCCATTCACACTGGAGATCACAACCAGAGCAGCAGGAGTCGTCGAAACAATCGATATATCAGAAACTATCGAACAAACCTCCACTACTACATCGCTCTCTGTCTTCTCGCAATAAGTCTCCCTGTTAGAGCAGAAGATCCAAAGGTAAGTAACACCTCATCCCCAGTAGCGGCAGCAACTGGAAATGTAACCAATCAGGCATTGCAATTCCAGAACAACGGTGCTCCATCCAGGCAGCACTATGGACCCAATATTTCGTGTAATGGTAGTACCTTAACTTGGTCGCCGTTCTACATGGGTAATCACGTTAGACCGTATGACCCAGAGGGTTACACCATGAATGAGAACTGGGGGATGCAACTTAATTTCATGATCCCACTTGATAAACGTGGACTAGAGCAGTGCCGCCGTATAGCGAAAAGGCAGGAAGAGAAGATGCAGTTGGATTATGAGTTAGTACGAGCACTGAAATGTGCAGAACTCCAACAGAAGGGGTTCATGCTGCGACCTCAAACACGTGTCGCTCATATGTGCCACGACGTGATCCCAATTGCTCAATACATCAAAGAAGAACAGTTAAAGAATCCACCTCCTGAACCAGAACAGAAGAACTGGTTATCTAACCCATTCAAGAAAAATAAATGATTCTGATTAAACCCATCCTTATGGCATTCCTCACATCGAGTGCTGTGAAAGAACTCGTCATATCTCTACTAGAGGCATATGCGAACTCAACTGATAACACCATTGATGATCAAGCAGTCTTGATGATCAAGAAAAACCTATTTCCTGGATTGAAGGACTAATGGATAAAAGAACAAACAGTGTTAATGCTGAGATCGCTCAGTATGACAATACAACTAACCCTCATATAGAGAGAAAGATAAAAACACTAAAGAACAAACTGAAGAAAAAGGGGTTAGATCCAAAAGGACATCCTCAACTTAAAGCGTGATGAAGAAAGCAACCGAAGACCAATTTCATGAATTACATAATCTCGTTACCTCTGAATTTCTAAAAAGGGTCAAAGGTGGTGAAGCATCTACCCAAGATTTAAAAGCAGCATGTGACTGGTTAAAGACGAACGATATTAGTGGAGTTGCCTACGAAGGTAGTCCACTAGAGAAACTCGCAAAAGTAATGCCAACGATCAAACCAGAACTAATACAAACGAGGTTATATGGGAAAATCAGGTCCGAAATTAAGACCAGTTAGTTCGCTGAAAAGTAAGTCAGGTAAATGGTATAGGACAAAAGCATCACCTGCTCAGAAAAGGAATGCTATTAAAACAGCAACTAAATATTCTTCCACTCCTGCCAATACCAAAAAGAGGTCGGAAGATAACAAGATGCGTAAGAAGTTGAAGATTCCAAAAGGATCTCATATGAATGCTTCACGCAAGAAGGGAGGAGGTTGGACAGTTCAACCTGATTACATCAATAAATCCTTTAACGGTAGCGGTAATCGCTCCAAATATTCTGCCTAAATAATTAATGATTTCAACAGCACATACTGGTGCTGCTGGAGAACTATTTGCTTGCCAATATTTCTTATCTCACGGTGTAGAAGTTTTCAGAAATGTCGCTCCTGCAGGACCAGTAGATTTGATGGTTTACAACAAGATAAATTCCCAGTCAGCACCAGTAGATATTAAGTCCGTACGATCACCATATATCAGAGCAGATGGTAGTTATTCATTAGGGATAAGTCCCAAACTCAGAGACGATGGCGTATGGCAGTTGACGTATGTCCACGGAGAGGACTCTCTACGTATCCCTGAAGGGTTTTGGGAGTCTTTAGGTCTCGATATATCAATAGAAAATTTAAGTCAACCTACAGGCGATTTACATGGGAAAGAAGAAGATAAACGCTAAGAATAATATCCGTGAGTTTCCGTATGAAGGAGTCAGACGTGACAATCGAATTAAGGAATTAGCAAAGAAGTTAAAGATTAACCCCTATCAACTTAAAGACCTAGTCAATCAGAAACTAAAACCAGGTATCAAGGTTATGGGAAAGAGATTCTTTTCCAACGTTGATACGATGGCAGGTTATCTCAATGAAGTTGGAAAGAAGAACTTAGCGAATACTCCGAGAAGTGAAATTAAACGCATATACAACCCAGCAATGGGTGTGCATGGAATAACGGATGCACAAAAACTCAAGTACTTATCCAAAGTGCATGATATTCATCCTTCTGTGATTAAAGATGCTTTAAAAGCAGGTGCTAATCCCAAGTCTCTAATCAATACGATGATGCATGAGACTCTTCCTTCTGAAAGTATTTCTAAATGGTTTAGGGACAAGACTGGTGAGAAGTGGAAGGAGTCAAACGAAAGGAAACGATCTGCCAAAGAAATAAAAAATAAGATCGTTAAATTTGACCAACCAACCACAGAAAAATCCCTACAAAAAAAGATCGACAACATTGAGAAAAAGATCGTTCAAAACGAAGTAAGTAAGGCAAATATTGTCGATAACGCTCGGGACTCTGTTCAGGAATTTAGAGATGCCGTAAGAGATGAACGCAAGAAACTCCCTAAGAATCTGCAAAAAAATCGACTCAATCTCAAGTCAAAATTTAAAAAATCTCCATCCACAAGGAAATGGACTCCTGGTGAAACTGATTTAGATAAAAAGGTTGGAATGGGAAAAACAACCTTTGGGAGAGGGAAAGAATCAGGAAATCAATCAGGTGATATGACACTAGATGACTATAAGACCTGGAAAAAGAAATCTGGTAAGACGATTAAAGCATGGGAGAAAAAGTTAAACGCTCAGAAACTAACTCAACGATTCCTTGCTCCAAATATTCCTAAATCATCGCGCTTAAAGACTGGTATGGCAGGTGGTGTGAAGGGAGATGTCATGTCTACTGCAGCATCAATTATTGCTGAAGTCTTAGGCGAAAGAGTTATAGATCCTCTCACGAAGAAATTAGTCGAGAAAACAATCGGACCCCAATTAATAAAAATACGAGAACAGAATGACAAACGACGTAAACGTAAGCAGTCCTTATAAGGTTTTCACTAGACCAAAGAACTGGAAACCACTTCCATCACCAAAGGATCTTCCAAAAAAGGCAAGTAGACGCATCAAAAAGAAGTTGAAAAATACATGAATGACGTAGTAACTGCACTACAAGACGACTTCAAATTATTCCTACAAGCGTTATGGGATCAGTTGGATCTACCAAGTCCAACAAGAGCACAATATGCCATTGCTGATTACCTGCAAAATGGTCCCAAACGATTACAAATACAAGCATTCCGAGGTGTTGGTAAATCTTGGATTACTGGTGCTTTTGTGTTGTGGACTCTGTTCAAAGATCCAGAGAAGAAAATCATGATCATCTCTGCCTCTAAAGAGAGAGCAGACAACATGAGCATCTTTCTACAAAAACTAATTATTGAGACTGCATGGTTAAAACATCTACAACCCAAATCAGACGATTCTCGTTGGAGTCGCATCAGTTTCGACGTAAACTGTTCACCCCACCAGGCACCAAGCGTAAAGTCAGTAGGAATCACTGGACAACTAACAGGAAGTCGCGCAGATTTAATGATTTTGGACGACATAGAGGTTCCTGGAAACTCCATGACGGAGTTGATGCGTGAAAAACTTCTTCAACTCTGTACAGAGGCAGAAAGTATCCTTACCCCGAAAAACGATAGTCGTATTATGTACCTCGGGACTCCTCAGACTACTTTTACTATTTATCGTAAGTTGGCAGAGCGTAACTACCGTCCGTTCGTTTGGACCGCACGATACCCAAAAAAGGGAAAACTTAGTCAATACGAAGGATTACTTGCTCCCCAAATAGTCGAAGATATTGAGTCAGGTGCAGAGGAATGGGATCCTACAGACCCAGATCGGTTCAACGATGACGACCTCTTAGAAAGAGAAGCAGCAATGGGTCGCAGCAACTACATGTTGCAATTCCAATTAGATACGAGTCTTAGTGATGCAGAGAAATTCCCGCTTAAAAACGCTGATTTGGTCATTACTAGCGTTAATCCTACTAAAGGTCCAGATGGTGTCGTCTGGTGCTCAGACCCGCGAAACGTCATCAAAGAACTCCCAACTGTCGGACTACCAGGAGATTATTTTTATTCTCCGATGCAACTCCAAGGTGAGTGGTCTCCTTACACCGAATCAATCTGCAGCGTTGATCCGTCGGGTCGAGGCACAGATGAAACGGCAGCAGCATACATCTCCCAAAAAAACGGATTCCTCTATCTGCACGAAGTCCGTGCCTACAGAGACGGATACACAGATTCAACCCTCCTAGATATCCTCAAAGGATGTAAAAAATATGGAGTTACTAAACTTGTTATCGAGACAAACTTCGGTGATGGAATCGTTAGTGAACTCTTTAGGAAACATCTAATCCAGACCAAACAAGGCATCGATATAGAAGAAATTAGAGCAAACGTCCGTAAAGAAGACAGAATTATTGATTCACTAGAACCTGTCATGAACCAACACCGTCTAATAGTAGATAGAGGTGTTGTTGAGTGGGACTACGCATCTAATAAAGATGCAGCACCAGAGGAAAGACTTCTGTATATGCTCTTCTATCAGATGAGTCGTATGTGTAGAGAGAAAGGTGCAGTTAAACATGACGACAGATTGGATTGTTTAGCACAAGGTGTCCAATACTTCACTGACTCCCTTTCTATCTCTGCAGCAGACCAAATAAGACTAAGACAACAAGAAGAGTGGAACGATATGTTGGAAGATTTCATAGACAACCCAACTGCTTCTGCTAACCACCTGGTCTTTGGGATGGACATTAAACAACGTAGACAAGCAAGATTGAAGGAAGACAACAAATCAGTCCCCACCTGGGTTTAACCCAATCAGGGGTCTATACAGGGAAGCGTAAGGGTGGAACCTTCCCTCTAAGTGAGGAAGACATCAAATCTTCCTCCCTTTAAACTCATCTCTCCAGTGTGAACGAAGTGAACCTGGATTGTGAATACTACCCAAACTAAGTGAGGAGGGAGTAAGTAAAAGTTAGATAACTATCCTTTAACTCTCTCTCCTAACTCCAACGCTAGTGACGTATTAAACGTATATCACGTATAAACATGACAATACCCACCCAACCTAAACAAATTAAGTCCCATTGGTATTACGTCTTTTGGTCTATCGCTACTTTTGCAGTAGTGGGAGGACAAATCTATGTAGCAACTAGTTACAGGTATTTAGCAGACGCATTAAAATTATCATTGACTTAAATATGCAATTATTTTTAGATACAGCAGATGTACAACAGATAGAACAGAGGTTCTCATCTGGTTTGATAGCAGGTGTTACTACTAATCCCTCTCTTATTAAAAAGAGTGGTAAAAGACCTACAGATGTTTATAAGAAATTAGTAGACATAGGTGTAGAAGATATAAGTATGGAAGTAGTTGGTGCAGATAGTCGGTCGTTAGTGAAGCAAGGGTTAAACCTGATCGATCAATACGGTTCTGCTGCAACGATTAAACTTCCGTGTTCAATTGACGGTCTTAAGGCATGTAATCGATTAACAGAGCATGGAGTACGGGTGAATATGACCTTAGTCTTTAGTGTTAGTCAGGCAATTCTGTGTTCTATAGCAGGTGCTACCTATGTTTCTCCGTTTATAGGGAGGATGGATGATAATTCATTAGATGGGTTAGGTCTGATAAGGGATATTGCTGGTTTATTCAAGTCTAAAGAGGTAAATACTAAGGTTTTAGCAGCATCCGTTAGGGATGTGTCTTCTGTTGGTAAGGCATTTGAGTATGGAGCAGATATTTGTACGATTCCAGTGAGTGTCTACGATAAAATGAGTAGTCACGTCCTTACTGCAGCAGGAATAGAGCAATTTAATTCAGATTGGAATGACACAATGGTTAAAACTGGTCTCTAAAGCAGAGAAGGCAAAGACTAGGAAGGAAGCAAAGAAGATCCTTAAAAAATGGCAGAAATCTCAGAAGGGTATTCGTGAAAGGTAGGGCGGCAAAATTACCCCCATAGGGGGTCTCCCCTTTGCATAACTGCCTTGAGAACAGTTACGCAATCCCTTCGAAACCCAGTGAGTGACTCAATTTATATTTATTTATTTCGATGTTCGAGTCATTAGACAGCAATTTGGACATGAAATGGACAGCAATTTGGACACAAATAATTCCAGGAAAAAAGGCAGATCCATTGGTATGACTGGATTTCTCAATAATTTTACCTAATTGAGAAGAAATTTCAAAATTTCCAGGATGCTGGAGGTGCAGGTGTGGGGATCTGTAGCGACTTGCCTTATCCATTGCCACAACAGGGATTATAGACCAAACAAACTACAAGAACAGTTATTCCTGGATTAAATGAACAATTGAATGATGTCTCGTTGCAACCGATCTCTAAATTACCTAAATCAGTTGTTTTGTACTAGTAAAGAAATGACTTCGAAAACACTCTCCTGATGACCTCATTCGACCTTTTCCACGTTTTTTACCTCATAACTTCATACTCTGAAACAATTTAATTTATTCAGTCATACCATGCTATTATAGAGAAGACAGAAGGGTGCATGGTTGCAAGATCCCCGCTTTTCTGTCATGATACTCCTATCAACGAAGAACAGTGTATCTCCACTCACTCTTAGTTGATACATCATTCATCGATCATCCACTAACGATCGCAGCAGTCTAAGGAGTTTCTTCATCACATTCTGCTTTTGAATCTTGAACTACTTGCTGGGGTAAGGACCAGTTAGTCTCTAGGGTCTTCGGGTAGCACCCTTAACGCAAACTAGAGACAGGGGTAGGGAAACACCGCTGCCAGGTGCACTGAGGGAGGGATTCCTCTACTGGATTCATCGCCGTCGTTACAGATACTCGATCACATGTCCACCAGAACACCATCTGGTTTTCCGATGGTTGGAAATGGTTGAAGCACAGTCGCTTGTCTATTAGCACTGTTTTCAATTGGTCCAACGCATTGAGATAGCGCCGTTACTAAGAGAGCATTACTTCTACGAATGTTGCAGTACTTGCAACCGTGCCTCGCGTTATCACAACACTCACCAGTTCTGTAGTCGACGTCGAACCGACTGCCATTTAATGAACCAAGTGAGCATCCAATTTCACACCCTTTATTAAATTGATTCATTCAGAAAAAGCACGTCAAAACATTGAGAGACAGAGACAAGAGTTGAAACGTCAGAGACAACAGCAAGTTGCTAGAAATCCATATAACGATGGTTATGAATTTGATCCTGCTGCGGACCCACGGTTCGTTGCTGCTCAACGTAATAAGAGAGCACAAGAAATCGCTAAGGAATTAAATACAAATAATCAGTCCATCGACGGTTCAAACAATATAACTAGATTCACACGTTCAGAAGAATCTTCTGTCAACGTCTAACTCATTACTATAACTGGCGTTTGCCCTAACGCGAAGCAGACGAAATGACTTCGAACCAGGGCACATCCACCTTTATTAATTAACTATTTTATGTCCGACTACAGAATTGTTGTCTCTAATCGTTCTTCAGATTGTGTTAGCACAATCGTTGTTGATCCTGTGTACCAGACGGCAGATGTTGGGTTCTTAAATAACGATACTATTTACCGCTACGTTAACGTTCCTAGTCAGGAATTGTTCCGTCTTATCCATGATGACGATATTTCATTAGGCAAGTGGGTCAATAAGTTTTGCAAGAGACCCGAAGTTAGATGCATCAAACAATATTTCGACTACTAAATCACTCCACCTGTTCCTTTTATTTAAATCAATCCGCCTATGTCAACGATCACTGCTGAAAGTCCTTGGAAGACTACAACTGAAGTTACTCAATATTTAAAAGTTGCTAGACGTACTCTAAATAGAAATATGGATCGCCTCTCTTACGGTGTTCATTACTTCCGCAAAGATCCAGGCAATCCAAAGAGCAAGTTGGTCTGGCACCTTCAGAACTTAGAGAAGTTCTTCCGTACACCCGTTGCTTACAAGAAAAATGCAAATTGAAAAACCACTCCTCGCTGCAAACTATGTACCTTCTAAGGCAAAGTTTCCGTATGCTGCCACTCCAAAGGTTGATGGCATCCGCTTCCTAATGGTTGATGGTGTTGCAGTTAGCAGATCATTCAAACCTATTAGGAATGAATACATCCAACAAACTCTATCTGCTGCACTACCAGATGGAATTGATGGTGAGATTACTGTTGGTACTAACTTCCAGGAATCCACCAGTGCAATCATGCGTATCAAAGGTGTGCCTTCTTTTAAGGTATGGATCTTTGATTACGTAAATCCTGATGGTGTAAGTAGAGGATATACAGAGAGGATGAACCAACTTCGTGACTTCGAACCACTGGACCTACCATGCTACGAAGTACTGTATCCAGTCACTATTAACTCACAAGAAGAAGTCGATAAGATAATGGTGAAGTTCTTAGCAGATGGGTATGAAGGTTTAATGCTACGTGATCCAAATGGAATCTATAAATTTGGTCGTGCTACTACTAATTCTAATATTCTCCTAAAGGTAAAAGACTTCATGGACTCTGAAGCAGAGGTCGTCGGATTTAAAGAGAAGATGATCAATACTAATGAAGCAAAGAAGGATGCATTTGGACATAGCAAGAGATCTCATGCTTATGCTGGGAAAGTGCCAGCAGGTACATTAGGAGGGTTTGTTCTCCGTATGTCTGATGGTCGAGAGTTCACTTGTGGCAGTGGATTGAACGATTCACTACGTCAAGAGATATGGAAGAATAAGAAGCAATACCTCGGTAAACTAGTCAAGTATAAGTTTATGACTACTGGTGTTAAAGACTTACCACGTCATCCTGTGTTTCTAGGATTTAGAGATGTTACAGATATGGTCAAATGAAAAACTACGAGATTATATTCAGATTGCCTACTACAGGCACTAAATACCACAAGACAGTGGTACAGGCAGAGACACAGTTCTATGCCAACAAGTTATTCGAAGCAAATTATCCGAGTGCGAATAGGTGCGGAAATGCAAGACCAATTTGATGACAGTAATTGGAGAGAAGAATATAAAGCATACACAAGCAACAAGAAACAACTTGAGTTGCTAGAGAACGGACCAAAGAGTTTATCCCAATCATGGATACTAGGTGCTTTATATCAGAAGTGGAAAAAGATAAAAGGATACAAAGAACCAGAACCACCCAACTTACAAAGCAATTTTATGGCATTTCAAAAATACGTTCATGACTTACAGGTCGAAACGGAAAATTAAAATCTCTCTTTTAGTCCATAAAGAGATCGATTAAACGAGGGATTTCCCTCTATTTCTACCTCTAACTCAAATGGACAACAAACTTTCTATCAAAAATACTAAGCAGCAATTATTTGATGCATACGTTGCAACTAAAGACATCCAAGAAGAAAAGCAAATTCTTTGGGGATTAGTCGCAATCTTATTTACACTGAATTGTCTGCACTAGAAGTATCTCGATCCAAGACCCTCCAAATTATTTGGGGGGTTTTGCTTCGGGACTCTTAATTGAATCCCTATTCACACCTATCGGAGAAATGACTTTGAACGAACAAGTCCTTGAAAACATCTATGAAGAATTAATGGATGAACTAACAGTGACT
>VTLG01009526.1_pt1 | contig 28811 bp, 36 predicted proteins | sample 4694571 | NCBI WGS metagenome assembly VTLG01 (sample SAMN12604809, study PRJNA352737) | marine metagenome | biome: ENVO:00000447; feature: ENVO:00000209|ENVO:00000569|ENVO:01000036; material: ENVO:00002151; isolation source: viral sequences binned using virsorter ...
CCAGACTTCAAAAACCATTTTATCTGTCGCAGGTGGTTTCGATGTCTTTAAATTTATTGATATGGATACTCAACTTGTAGAAGTTGAGAATGGAATGACAGAAAATGAATCAATAACTCGTTCAGTTCGTAGTGCGATAGAGAAAGCGGTTTTGGAGTTAATCTATCAAGGAGATGAAAGGGGTTTTTGGAAAATAAATTGGCCTACTAATAAAATAATTGAAAACGAAGTAGAAGAGATTGTACATTCGGCAGAAATTGTTGTAGTAGGTGAAGAAGAGGAAAATACAAATGAAAATGATTAATAAATTTTTATTATCTTTTACATTATTGTTTAGTACATCTGCGGTTATGGGTGCTGTATCCTCATCTGACAATGAAATCTCATTAGAGCAAACTGGTGATACACTAACATTAACCATTGACCAAATTGGTTATGGTAACAAGCTATGTGGTACTTTAAACTCTAATGTTTGTGCAAGTGATTGGACTATTGCTGGCACCACGCTGACGATTAACATCGATCAGATTGGTAACAACAATAAAGTGATTGGTAACATCGATTTAGATACATCAGATATAGATTTAACATTTACTGGTGATTCAAATAGTTGGACTTGGGACATAGGTGAAAGTGGAAGTTCAGATGACTCAGATTTGTTAGTTGACTTTACAGGTTCATCAAACACTGTTGATTTTAAACAGGGTTATAGTGCAGCTGCTGAAAGATTGGATTTCGATTTTGATGTTATCGGAGATTCAAATGTATTCGATATTGACATCAATGCAGATGATATGACTTGGGATGTAGATATTACTGGAGACAGTAATAATGTAGTAACTACAATTTCTGATGGTTCAGACCATGAATTGAAGTTAGACCATACTGGAGATGGTGGAGACATTGATATAGTTATGTCTTCTGGAACATGTCCACAAGGAGTAAGTTCATGTTATTCAACCATAGATTTGGATATTACAAGTGATAATGCAACGATTACAATTAATCAAAAAGATACTGGGGATTAATCTCCTACTCTTTAGTTTAGTATCGTATGCTGACAGTATTGGAGACATTACTGAACATAAGGGTAGTGCGGGGTTAACCAGACAAACTGGTGAAACCCTACCTACCGATGTGGGGATTGACATTATGTCTCTTGACCATATAGTTACTGCTAATGGTCGAATGAAAATCCAATTTGTTGATGACACAAAATTATCATTGACAGAACAGTCTGAGGTTACAATAGATGAATATTATTTTGACCCAGACCCATCTAAGAGTAAGATGGCAATGAGTTTTGTATCTGGTACTGCAAGGTTTGCTACTGGAAAATTAGGATTAGTTCCTAGAGAGAATATAATAATCCAGACGCCGACTGCCACGATTGGAATTAGGGGTACAGATTTCACTACAAGTGTAGATGAGCTGGGAAGAAGTCTCGTAATTCTTTTACCAGAAACAGAATGTACTATAGATGGAGATTGTTCTCCATCTGGAGAGATAACAGTTACAAATGATGGTGGTACTGTAACTCTATCAGAAGCATACCAAGCTACAATGGTATCATCTTTTGACCAGAGTCCAGTCCAACCAGTAACTTTAGAAAATATAAATGTCAATATGATTGACAACATGTTCATTGTCTCACCACCAGAAAAGATTGTAGAGGCGGTGGATGAAGAACAAGGGGAAACTGATAATACAGACCCAGCAAGTATATTGGATTTTACTGATTTAGATGTAAATGAGTTAGATGAAGATAAACTTAAAGAAGAAGATATGGAGTTCACAGAGCTCGATATGGACTTATTAGATGTTGACTTCCTTCAAGATGTATTAACTACAATTGAAGAAGTAGATGTCTTGAAAAAAAGAACAGGTGCAGATGAAACTGGTAATATTGTAGGAACAGCATTAGGTTTTGATAAAGATACTCAATACAATACTATCATAGATCAAGGTGCTGGAACAATATGGTTTTATAGAGAAGTAAATGGAATCATATCAGTTAGAGTTCCTATATCTGCAAATTTAACATTGGAGTCAGAAAATGAAGGGAAGAGGAATCTTATTACTGTTAACGATGGTGAGTCTATCGTTATCATCATTCGTCAAGGCGGGTGATGAACACAACCACATACATATAGACCAAGTTCAAGGTGGAGATAATTTCCATCTAACTATTGACCAGATTGGTTATGAGAATTTAATTAGATTCTCTTTTAACCATGACGACAACACAGTAGACATCCTACAATCTGGAAACAACATGTATGTTGGATATACAGATGCATGGGGTTCTGGTTATAACTGGGGTGGAGATTTAGATGGATTAAGAAATGAAGTTGACATTCGTCAAAAATGTTCACTTACTTCTTGTAATGAAACTGATTTCCAATTTCATATCTGGGGTGATGACAATGAAGTTGTCTTTGGTCAAGGATATGAAAACAATAATAGTCTAACACCAAATTGGAATTACGATGGTAATGAGCCTGGTGGAAACTTTGTCAGACTAGACATACATGGTGATGATAACAAATTCAAAGGAAGTCAGAAACAAGATTCAAGTTCAGTTAGTCATACTGCAACAGTAAACATATATGCAGACAATAATGATGTATTTTTAAAACAAATGCAAAATGGAGATAAGACTTTTACCATGACTATCTATAATGATGACAATGAAGTTGCAGTTACACAAAAAAACAATGGTGCTCATACTGCAACTATTACATTGAGAGGAACTCAACCAACAGATTTAAACCTAACACAATCTGGAAATTCAACACAAACTTATTCATTAAACCAGAATTGTGTAACAGCAGGTGGATGTTCAGTAACAGTTAACCAGAATTAAGAAATGAACAGTGAAAGAAAAGGAAGAAAAATATACGACACTTATCCGAATGCCGTACAAGGATGCAATTCGTATAGTTCTTCGTACCATAGATTATCACAATCATCAGATGTTAAAGGATAAAGAGAATTATTACTTTCACGAAAAACAAATGAGAAGACTAAAGGCATGGATGGTAGATATGAAAGACTTCATCCACGAAAAAGAACAAGATGGGTAAATTTTTAACATCCACATGGATGGTTGGTTTAGTCCTAATTGGACTATTAGGAATAAGAACTTTAGACCCAGAACCAGTAGAAAGGATTAGGAACATTCAGTTCGATTCTTTTCTAACCTCACACGAACCTACCATTTCAGATAACATTATCCTACTAGATGTAGGAGAAATGTCCTTAGAAAAATTCGGTCAATGGCCGTTTCCCAGACAACAGTTTGCACAAATGATTTCCGATTTAAGGAATGCAAATGCTGGAATGATAGGTATGACTGTTATGTTTCCAGAACCAGATAGGTTTGGTGGAGACCAGATACTTCAATCTTGGATAGAAGGTAATGGAATAATACTAGGACAAACATCTTCACCTAAAGGTAGAAGTGATGTTGCACCATTTGTAGGAACTGCAACATTAGGGGAAGGTAGTGCATATGATTTTGCATACGAATATAAAGGTATTGTAACTAATCTACCAGAGTTAGAATCTGCATCTTGGGGTGTAGGTATGATGAATTCATCACCAGAGGTAGATGGTATTACCAGAAGAGTTCCATTAGTTACCCAAGTCAATAGTCAGTTATACCCTAGTTTTCCGATAGAAGTAGTTCGTGCAAATGCCGACAAGATGTCCTACACAATGAAGGTAGAAACTACAGGTATAGAGAACTTTAGAATACCACCATACGAGCCTGTGGTAACAGACTCATCTGGATCGATCTGGTTAGATTGGTCAAAAGATTTTATTCGGTACGAATATGGAGAGACTCTTCCGAATCTTCAAGGGAAGACAGTGATTGTTGGGGTGATAGCAGAGGGCATTGTACCCATTGTCCCTTCTCCTCGTGGAAGTTCTTATCCACACGAAATTCAGGCTTCTGCGATTGAGACAATAATGGGTGGGGTTTCCATTTCTCGTCCAAATTGGGGTTCCCTTCTGGAAATAAGTCTAATTCTAATTGCTTCTCTGATGATGATGTTGTCTTTTGGTCGTCTTGGTTTTTCATCATCCATTCTCGTCTCTTTGACTGCTGTCTCTGGAGTTGTCTATTCCTCATTCTACTTCTGGAATTCATCGATGTTCCTTATTGATTTTACATTCCCAATTATAACACTGATACTCATATTTAGTCAATTGAGTTTTAATAACTTCTATAAACAGTTTAAATTAAGACAACAAATTAAAGGACAGTTTGGTACTTATCTATCACCAGATATGGTAGATATGTTAGTTAAAGACCCATCACTAATGAAACTGGGTGGAGATAGAAAGGAAATGACATTCCTTTTCGCTGACATTGTAGGATTTACTCCAATTAGTGAAAAATATATGCAAAAAGATGACCCAGAAGGTCTTGTAGAACTTATAAATATGTTCTTAGATAGGTTAACTAAAATTATCCTTAAGAATGGCGGAACAGTTGACAAGTATATGGGCGACTGTATCATGGCATTCTGGAATGCTCCTCTACCATGTGAGAACCATGCAGAAATGGCAGTTAAGACTGCAATGGAAATGGAACTTGTATGTGAAGAGTTAAATGCAGAGTTAAAAGAACAAGGATTAGATTTACCACTAGTTAAAATCGGCACTGGAGTAAATACAGGGCCATGTATAGTGGGTAACATGGGAAGTGAGTCTCGATTTGATTATTCTGTTGTTGGGGATGCTGTTAACTTGGGTGCAAGACTTGAAGTGCAAACTAGAGAGTATGATACACCTATCCTACTATCTGAATATACTTATATGCAGACAGAAGGTATCTCATGTGATAAGTTAGATGAGATAAAAGTTAAGGGTAAAGAAGAACCAGTAACCATATATGCACCATTATTTGATGCAAAATTTGGTAAAAGAAAAGAAATTAGGAAATTATATAAAGATGGCATATAGTAAAAAAGTAGTAGATAGATTCAATAATGTATTGAATAACCCAGAAAAACATGCAGTTGGTAGGTTTGATCCAAAAGACCCAAATGTTGCAACTGGAATGGTTGGAGCTCCAGCATGTGGGGATGTCATGAAATTAGACCTAAAACTAGATATTGATGGGTTAATTGAAGATGTTAAATTCAAAACATATGGGTGTGGTAGTGCAATTGCATCATCTAGTCTATTTGTTGATATGTTAATAGGTAAAACTATTGATGAAGCAAAATTGATAAAAGACAAAGAGATTGCAGAGATATTAGACTTACCACCAATTAAACTACATTGTAGTGTACTTGCAGAGGACTGTATTCGACAAGCAGTGGAACACTGGGAAGAGAAATCTGCACATAGACGACACAATGAACTAGGTGGACATGCGTAAACTGAACTTAGACCTTAGTAAGATACCAGTTTGGGTGATTTCTACACTAGTATATGGTATAGGTGGGGTATTATTCTTTTTTGTCCTATTTTATACTTGACATATAACGAATCCATGAGATAATAGATATATGGTAGTAAAAGTAGTAGATACTTTGAAACAGCACAGATTAAACTGTTTGAAAATGGCAGAAAGAAGGGCAAAAAACCCAGAGTTTAAAAAACTTTGGAGTGATATGCACGAAAAACTGTTAAAGTCAAAATCTTAATTTGTATATATATAAATGTAGTGTCCGAAAGGAAACTATAGCTATATAAAGGGATGCCCAAAATGGGGTCTCATTTTAATAAACCTTGCTTAATAATAGGAGGCCAAAATGGTTAAACTAAGCACTAATGATCTATTCGATCAAATGTGGGGAAGATACTCCCCATTCACAATAGGAACAGATAGACTGTTCCACCAACTAGAGGCACTTTCGTCTCAACAACAACAGAGTTATCCACCTTATAACATCGTTAAGAAAGATGATGAGAACTTTGCTATTGAAATTGCAGTAGCAGGTTTTGGTGAAGAAGACTTGAAGGTAGAAAAAATCAAAAACGAACTAGTAGTTTCTGGTGAAATTAAAGGTTCTGATGATGAAACTATCCATCGAGGTATTGCAACTCGTAAGTTCAGAAGAACTTGGGTACTTGCAGACGATGTTGAAGTATCAAACCCTAGTGTCCGAAATGGAATACTATATATACCTATGGTAAAAGTAATACCAGAGGAAGACAAACCTCAAGTATTGGAGTTTGTAGATACTAAAGAATTTCTTTCAGAAAGTTAAAATTTTTTAGTTGACAGATTGGACTTCTGTGGTATTATAGATATATGAATATTAATTTAACTATTTTACCGCAGAGGAACAATTTATGAGTAATACTTTAGTTAGGGAACAGATACCCTACGATTTGAATTTTGTTAATGTAACAGGAGACTTAAAAACTATTCCAGCAGCAGATGTTTTCACTAATAAGAATGTGATTATATTTGGATTGCCTGGAGCTTTTACTCCTACATGTTCAACAAAACAATTGCCAGGCTTTGACGAATTGCATGACCAATTCCAAGAGTGTGGTATCGATGACATTTATTGTACATCAGTAAATGATGGATTTGTAATGCAAGCTTGGTTTGCAGTACAAGAAGTTAATAAAGTAAAACCATTATCAGATGGTAATGGTAAATTTGCAAGATTCATGGGTATGTTAGTATCCAAAGAGAATCTTGGTTTTGGTAAAAGGTCTTGGAGATATGCAGCCGTAATCAGAAATGGACGAGTAGTTCAAATGTTTGAAGAAGCTGGTATTAGAGACGAAATGGATTCCGATCCATATGAAGTTTCAACTCCAGAGAATGTTTTGGAATGGTGCAAAAATAATCCACAAGAACCAATCTATGTGGATGATATTGGTGCAAACGAACATCCAGAACCACCACAACCAGCCCATACAGTCTTACAAGAAGACGATGGGGAAGTAAATTAATTAATCTATGGAGTTGTTATGGATTTTTTGAAGAGAATTTGGAATGCAATTTGTGAGTTTTTCAATGACACACCAGTCGTAGAAGAAGCTCCAAGTGCAACACCAAAGATATCCAAAGCAAAACTAGGTAAACTTACTAAATCACAACTAGGTGAAAAAGGTAAGGAACTTGGTATTGATGTGGATCAAAGACAGTTAAAGTCTAAAATCGTAAACGAAGTTTACAAAGCTCAGTAACATGATTGAATATAAACTTGTAGAAAACACTGTTGGAGAACAAGGTATTCAAATATGCGAAGGGAAGTATACTGGGGTTGTCTATACTTATGGGGAAGTACAATTACTTCCAATTAATGAAGGTGAACAACCTCAGATAAACTTTACTCGTGCAGTTCGGGCTTGTCCAGAAGAACTTCGAGATACTATTTCCGATGATGAGGAATTCAACCAGTTAATGGGTGATATCCTTGTCGAATTATTAGAAGAACAAGGTGAAAAAGCCGTGGAGTTATTGAAAGATGATAAAAAATCCGAACAAACTTAAAGAAGAAATTATTCGAGACGAAGGAGTCGTCTACGAAATTTATAACGACCATCTAGGACTTGCAACATTTGGCATAGGTCATTTAGTCAAAGATGGTGATCCAGAAAAGGGTCAACCAGTGGGAACACCAGTTTCCAAAGAAAGAGTGGATGAAGTATGGGAACATGACTTTACAGAACATGTAGAGGAATGTGGAAAACTTTATCCAGATTTAGAACATTATCCAGATGAAGTTCAAAGAGTTCTAGTCAACATGACATTTAACATGGGTATGACAAGACTCAGTAAGTTTAAGAACTTTAAATCTGCAATTGAAAGAAACGATTGGAAACAGGCAGCTGTCGAAGGTCGTGATTCAAGATGGTATAATCAAGTAACCAATCGTGCAGAACGATTGATGACAATGTTAGAAGAAGTATGATAAAATTATTTCAATTAGTAACTGGAGAAACTATTATAGGTGAAGTGAATTCTAAGGAATTTTCTTCATCTGCTCAGTTCGATATTAATCAACCTTTATTTGTGTTTGCACAACCAGAAGAAGAAGACCCAAAGAAAATTAGAATTCAATTGATGCCTTATGCACAATTATCTGATAATCAATGTGTCCACATTAACTTTAAGAATGTAGTTTGGAGTTCAGACCCAGAGACAGGTTTAAAGAATCAGTATCAAACAATAATGGGTAAAATAGTTACTCCACCAGAAACACAAAAGATAATCACATGAAAGAAAGCATCCTAAAAGCACTTCGTCTTAAGTACGAAGGTCAGATTGCCGAAGCAAAGGCAAACATCGACATCTATCTTTCCAATCCAGTAGGTATTGGAGAACATCCAGAAGTCTTAGAAGCAATAGATACACAAGTCAATAAGATTGCAGAGGCAGAAGATAGATTAATGGTGTTAGATGGTCATTTCACTACACCTAAAATTCCTTGACAAATACCAGTATCGTAGTATACTGAATATATGCACTTTTATACAAATGTCCAAAGATATAGGAACTGGATTCTCGTCAGAGAATTCAAGGATGGGGTAAACAAACCCAGACGAATTCCATATAAACCTACATTATATCTTCCTACCAATCGTGATAGTTCATTCAGAAGTATCACTGGTCAAAATCTAGAACCCAAAAAGTTTACCAACATGAGTGGTGTTAGACCATTCATGGATAAGTATAAGGATGTTGAAGGTTTTGATATCTATGGTATGGATAGATATGAATATGCATGGGTAACAGAAACATTTCCACAAGATATTGAATGGAGTTTCAGACACATTAAAGTCATGAACATTGATATTGAGTGTGAGTGTGAACATGGATTTCCAGAACCTATCGTTGCACCAGAACCAATCAATGCAATAACATTCAAACTATTTGGTGAACCTACCAAGTATGTTTTTGGAACACAGCCTTGGAATCATGGTGATAAGAATATTCGTTACTTTGAATGTAAGAATGAAGTTCATCTTCTTAAGACTTTCTTAGACGAATATCGTAAAATCATGCCAGATATCATTACTGGTTGGAATGTTGAAACATTTGATATTACATATTTGATGAATCGTATCACCAGAATGATTGATGGACGACATGCAGATATGTTATCGCCTTGGAACATCACTTCATCAAGAGAGTGGGATAGTTTTGGTCTTGGTGGTCAAAAACAACAAACTTATGACCTTATGGGTGTAGAAGTGATAGATTACCTACAACTCTATAGAAAGTTTACATTTAAAAACAGAGATAGTTATCGTTTAGAAAACATTGCACAAATTGAACTTGGTGAAGGTAAGTTAGATTATTCTGAGTTTGGTGCAATGCACTTATTCTATAAACAGAATTACCAAAAGTTCCTAGAGTATAATGTTCGTGATGTGGACTTGGTAGAAAGACTTGATAATAAGTTAGGTCTAATGTCTTTAATGATTCAAATGGCGTATACTGCAAAGTGTAACTATGGTGATACTTTTGGTCAAGTTAAGTATTGGGACTTACTCATTTGGAATAGATTACGACAACAGAACATCATTATTCCACCAAAAGCATCTGGTAAGAAATCTCAAAAGTTTACTGGTGCATATGTTAAAGAACCACAAGTTGGTATGCATGAATGGGTAGTATCATTTGACTTAAACAGTCTGTATCCACATTTGATTATGCAGTACAACATCAGTCCAGAACAATTAGATAAATCTGGTACTCAACATGAAGTTGATGAGTTGTTGCATAAGAACATACAATTTGATAGTAAAGACCTTGCAGTTTGTCCTAATGGTGCAAGATTCAGAAAGAATAAACAAGGGTTTCTTCCAGAGATACTTGAATCTTTATATGATGAGAGGGTTCAATGGAAGAATAAGATGATTGAGTTGCAGAGAGAATATGAAGACTCAGATGATAAAGAACATAAGAAATATCTAAACAGAGAGATTGCAATTGCATATAACAACCAAATGGTTCGTAAGATTTCTTTGAACAGTGCTTATGGTGCAATTGGAAATCAGTGGTTTAGATACTACGATTTGATGATGGCAGAAGCAGTTACTACAAGTGGTCAACTTGCAATTAAATGGGTCGAACATGCAGTTAACATGTACCTAAATGAATTGTTGGGTACAGAAGACGATTATGTAGTTGCAATTGATACTGATTCAATCTATGTAAGATTCGATGCATTGGTTGATAAAGTTAATCCTAAAAATCCGATTGACTTTTTAGATAAGGTTGCAAGTGGTAAGATGCAAGATGTTATTAATAAATGTTATGAAGACCTTGCAGATTATACTAATGCATATCAAAACAAGATGGTTATGGGTCGTGAGGTAATTGCAGACAAAGGTATCTGGACTGCAAAGAAAAGATACATCCTTAATGTTCATGATAACGAAGGTGTAAGATTAAAAGAACCTAAACTTAAGTTGATGGGTATAGAAACTGCAAAGTCTTCTACACCAGCATGGGTTCGTGGTAGGTTAGAGGATGCACTTAAGGTTGTTATGGAAGGTGATGAGAGTGCAGTTCATAAGTTTGTAGAGGATGCAAGAGAAGAGTTTAAAAAACAACCAATAGAAGATATTGGTTTTCCACGAGGGGTAAATGGTGTTGTTGAGTATGCAAACTCTAAAACGATTTATAAGAAATCAACACCTATCCATGTTCGTGCATCATTATTATACAACCATCATGTCAAAAAACATGGAAAGGAATTGGTGTATCAATTAATTAACAATGGTGAGAAGATGAAGTTTGTTTATCTAAAAATACCGAATCCTATCACCGAGAATGTCATTGGTTTTATAAATACTTTACCGAAGGAGTTTGAATTAGAAAAATACATAGATTATGATTTGCAATTCGAGAAGTCATTCATAGAACCTTTTAAATTGATACTAGAGAAGATTGGGTGGTCAACAGAACCAACATCTTCCTTAGAGGATTTTTTTGGGTAACTGATTCTCTCCTTCTTAATTAAGGAGAGAAAAATGAACCCACACATTTACAGAGCGGATATCACTAGAGTTGTAGATGGCGATACATGTGATGTAACATTACATTTGGGCTTTGACATCTTATATAAAGGTAGAGTAAGGCTGACTGGAATTGATACTCCAGAATCTAGAACCAGAGACCTAGAAGAAAAGAAATTTGGACTTGCATCCAAACAATACTTCAAGGACTGGGTTGCAAAATACGATTCAGTATTGGTAGAGTCAACTGAAAAAGGAAAATTTGGTAGAATACTTGGTAGAATTTATAATCCAGACATGTCTGAATGTTATAACGACAAGAGTATAGAAGACCATCATGCAGTACCTTATAATGGTGAAAACAAAGACCTAGTTGAAGAACAACACATGGCCAACAGAACTTGGTTGACAGAACAAGGACTCGTGGTATAATATTATTATATTTGAGGATTTATTATGGATTTATTGAAAGACCTTGCAAAAGCAAGTGGTAATGATCTTGCATCAGTAGTAGACGATGGTATCGTTGCTGGTGATGTAGATGGTTATCTAGACACTGGTTCATATATATTGAATGCACTTTTAAGTGGTTCGATATATGGTGGACTTGCATCAAACAAGATTACTGCATTAGCAGGTGAATCTTCCACTGGTAAAACTTTTTTTGCACTAGGAATATGTCAAAGATTTCTGGAAGACAATCCAGATAGTGCAGTTATTTACTTTGAGAGTGAATCTGCATTAACCAAAGATATTATAGTCGAAAGGGGTATTGACCCTAAAAGGATTATGATTGTCCCAGTAGTTACGATTGAGCAGTTTAGAACTGAAGCAGTTCGTATACTAGACCAATACGATAAGACACGAAAAGAAGACCAGAAACTATTATTTGTTCTGGACTCATTAGGTATGTTATCAACTGAAAAAGAGGTAACAGATGTAGAGTCTGGAAAGATGGTTCGTGATATGACGAAGGCACAAGTAACCAAAGGTGCATTCAGAGTATTGACTTTGAAACTAGGAAAGGTAGGTGTCCCTATGATTGTTACGAACCATACCTATGATAAGATTGGTTCCTTATACCCAGAGAAAGAAATGGGTGGTGGAAGTGGTCTTAAATATGCAGCCTCTAGTGTAGTATTCTTATCGAAGAGAAAAGAAAAAGAAGGTACAGAAGTTATAGGTAATATCATTCATTGTAGGAATTGGAAGTCTCGACTCACAGTAGAAAACAAAATGGTCGATGTTCGATTGACTTATGATAAAGGATTATCTAGATATTATGGACTTCTTGAACTTGCAATCAAGTATGGTATCTTTAAACAAGTATCAACAAGGATTGAACTTCCAGATGGTAAAACTCAGTTTGGAAAAACGATTAACAACAATCCAGAAACTTATTTTACACCAGAAATCTTAGAACAATTAGATGAATGTGCTAAGAAAGAATTTAGATATGGTGCAGAAGTAGAAGAAATTGAAAGTGAAGTAGATGCAGAGTAGATTAGAATTATTAATACTTAAGAATCTCTTTACAAGTGATACATATACTCGTAAAGTTATTCCTTATATAAGGGATGAGTTCTTTTCTGAGAGAGAAGAGAGATTAATCTTTCTTAATATCAAATCATACTTTGAAAAGTATAATCAAAATCCAACTCATGAAGCATTAACTATTCAGATGAATGAGGCAAGTGGTCTCAATCAAGATGAACTATCCAGTGCATTACACATTGTATCTCAATGTAAATCATCAACAGAAGAAACACCAGAAGAGTTTCTATTAGATGAAACAGAGAAGTGGTGTAAAGATAGAGCAGTTTATAATGCAGTAATGGATTCTATTACTATCTTGGATAAGAATTCAAAGAGAAGTAAAGGTGAGATTCCAGAGTTACTTAAGGATGCACTTGCAGTATCTTTTGACCAACATATTGGTCATGACTGGATGGAAAATGCTGACCAAAGATATGATTTCTATCATACAGAAGAAGAAAAACTTCCATTCGATTTAGACCTACTTAACAAAATCACAAAGGGTGGAATGCCCAACAAGACTTTAAATATCATAATGGCTGGAACTGGGGTTGGTAAATCCTTATTCATGTGTCATTGTGCAGCCAACAATCTTATGATGGGTAAGAATGTACTTTACATATCGATGGAAATGAGTGAAGAAAAGATTGCAGAAAGAATAGATGCAAACTTAATGAATGTTCCATTACAAGACCTTTCAGATTTACCAAAAGACATGTATGATAAAAAGATTAAATCTATTAGAGACAAGACAGTTGGTAGGTTGGTAGTCAAAGAATACCCAACAGCAGCTGCACATACTGGACACTTTAGACATCTATTACAAGAGTTAAGTCTTAAAAAAGATTTTGTTCCAGATATAATCTATATCGATTATCTAAACATATGTGCATCATCAAGAATTAAGCCTGGCAGTAATGCAAACACATATACTTATGTTAAAAGTATTGCAGAAGAAGTTAGAGGACTTGCAGTAGAACATGACATTCCAGTTATGAGTGCAACTCAAACAAATAGAACTGGATTCACATCAACAGATGTTGGACTGGAAGATACATCAGAATCTTTTGGATTACCAGCAACTGCTGACTTGATGATTGCATTGATATCTACAGAAGAACTTGAAGACTTAGACCAGATAATGGTAAAACAATTAAAGAATCGATACAATGACCCATCATACTACAGAAGGTTTGTAATTGGTGTGGACAGAAGTCGTATGAAGTTGTATGATTGTGAACAGTCTGCACAAGATGAATTACATGATGCGGGGCCAGCATTTGACAACTCTGATACAGGAAAAAGAATTAGTGAGGAGAAGACAGATGGTTGGAATATATGATAATAAAAGAAGTAGATTATCGTGTTGGAACACTATTCATTCAAGATAGACATTATTCACCAATAATGCCAAAACTAACCAAGAAGTGGTTAGGTTGTTATGTTGATGATGAGTTAGTTGGAGTTCTAACTTTAGGTTGGGGAACCAGACCTAAACATACCATCAAAAAATTATTTCCAGAATTAGATACGAAAGACTATTTTGAAATAGGAAAGATGTGTATGGATGATAAGATGTTGAGAAACTCAGAATCACAATTACTATCTCTTATTATTAAATGGTGCAAGGAAAATACAGATATAAAATATCTGTTTACTTGGGCAGATGGTATTGTAGGAAAGGTTGGATATGTATATCAAGCATCTAACTTTCTTTATGGTGGATTTTCATGGACAGATTTGTATGTTACTGAGAAGGGTGAGAAGGTTCATCCTAGAACCATACAGGGACAATTACCCAATGAAGAAGGATTGAAGTATGGTCATAGACCAAACTTTGAACAAAGAATTGAATTAGGATTGAAGAGAGTATTTGGTAAACAATTTAGATACATCTATCCTATGACTAAAAAAGATAGAAAGTATTTAAAGAATTCTACTGTAGAATGGTCATTGAATCATCCTAAAGATGATTCTCTTGAATGGAAAGTCTTAGAACCTAATTCTAAAGACTGGGTTTTTACATCAGATATACCTTTCAAATATGATGGAACTCAGACAGAGTTCAATGAAAGTAATGTGTCAAAAGTGGAGTCTAAATATGGTAGAGGAAGTTTGGAAGGATTTTTATAATGTGGAATAATAGAGAAGACCATCAGATAGATGTTACAGACCATCCATTGATTCATGTTATTGATGCCCCAGACCCTATCATGGAGATAAACTCTGACCTTATCAAAGTAATTGATGATTTAGACAATAAGGGTGTTGGTGGATACGATAGTATCAATGCAAAGGTATCAACATTTACTGGATGGAAAACATTTGACCCACCAGAATTTCAGAAATTAATGGATTGGGCTGGTGCAGTCGCATCAGAAATTAGTGAATCTAGATTTGGTGTTAATTTTGTTGGAACTTATACTCATTGTTGGGGTATGAGATATCACAAAGGTGATTATGCACCAGCACATGGACACTTTCCAGCAGTTTGGAGTTGGGTGTATTATCCTTACATAGAAGATGAAGAAACTGCACCACCATTGCAGTTTCCTAGTAACTTAACATCTATAATGGAAGGACAAGTAGAAGAAAAGATTGATGAAAGAAGAGTTATCGATGATGTTGCATTAAGTATACCATCAAAAACTGGTAGACTCATTCTATTTCAATCTCACCTATACCATCAAGTTCCCAAACAACCAAATGATAAAAAACGATATGTTGTTGCTGGAAATATGGCACACGATTTTACCAGAGACGAGGCACCATTCTAATGATTATAAAAGATAACTTTATGACCAAGTATGAATTTGAAAGAATTCAACAATTCATTATGAGTGATGCAATGACATGGCATATTTCGCCAGGCATAACTAAAAGGGGTGATTCTGAACAAATTCTTATGACTCATTTGTTCTATGCAAACGATCAACCAGTAGATGCAGAAGGTCTTAATCTACTTCTTCCTTTAATGCAGTTGGTAGATATTAAATCATTAATTAGAATTAAAGCAAATGCATATCCAAAGAACGACACTTTACAGGTGCATCCACCACATACAGACTCAGATTATCCATGTAAAACTGCATTATTTTATATCAATTCTAATGATGGATATACCCAATTTTCAGATGGGACAAAGGTGGAAAGTGTTGCAAATAGATGGGTAGAATTTGACTCTACTAAACCACATTGCTCTACAAATTGCACCAATACAAAATTCAGATATAATCTTAATTTTAACTATTTTTAGGGGGCTGTAGCTCAGTAGGGAGAGCGACTGGTTTGCATCCAGTAGGTCGTAGGTTCGATTCCTATCAGCTCCACCAAATTAAATGTACTCTAGGGTTGACTCTAGGGTACATTTTTTTGTATAATGTAGTATCAATTAGGAGAAATGAATTATGAGTCATCCAATAAACGACATGATAGTAGACAATGCGATTGATACAGTCGCTGCTATGAGTGATACTAAGGTTATAAAGAACCTTGTTGATCGTGGAATTCTAGTTGACAAACCTACTAGTTTTAGAAAATGGTTTTATGGTAGAAGTATTGACGATTTAAGAGACATTCTAACCGATATGGTTTGTGATGATCTAATGTCAAGACCTGGCCCTATGGGTTGACATAAGGGTACATTTTTTTGTATAATAGCCATATGAATTTGATAGTACATAACCAACTCTGGAACCACTGCCTTAAGGCTATAGTGGTTAATCCATCGAGTAAAGATGGGACTGTTGCGGGTTATGTACTCTTTTTAAAGGAGATTATATGAAAGTTAGTAAAGAATTAGTTGATGCTGTTGAAAAACTTTGTGCAGATATAAACAAGGCACATTTCGACAAGTTTCCAAACTTGACAGAGTACAATACTTACCCATCTTTTGCGGGTCAGAAATACATTAAAATTATCACTGATAATGGTACTCAAAAGTCAGTTTGGGGTTTTATTAATGCAAAAGAATTTACCAAAGGTCTTGGTGGAATCACTTTTTTAGAAGGTGATATCTTGAAGGCTGCTGGATGGAAAACACCAGCATTGAATGCACCAAGAGGTAACATTCTAAGGGCACCTTATCCTATTATTGGGATGAGACAATATGGGCCTGACTACTTAAAATGAACATTGAATTAGTAGAATCTCCAGAGTTTAAGTCTTTTTGTCAGACAATGTACACAGAAAATTGTGTTGAGAGAAGAACTTGGAATGAGGAACCATATCCATCAGTAGAGGATTATGTGGTTGCAACAAAGGAATTTCTAATGAAAGAATTCCTAAAAAATTTGAAGAATTATGTTAGAGAATAAAGTAAAAGTGAAAAGAATTTTTATCGACATGGATGGAGTCTTAACAGACTTTGCATTGGGTGTTGAGAATATGATCGGAATGAAATTAACTTCTGATGATGCTGGTCATTCTGAATATGATAGAAGAAAAGAAGAATTGACCAATAAAAGGTTGTTTAGAAATCTTCCACCTATGAAAGATATGTGGGAGTTAATGGGTTACCTAAAACATACTGGGTTACCTCTAGAAATCCTAACTGCAGCTGGTGTTATTAACAGAGAGTTGGTAGTTTGGGATAAACATGAGTGGATTAAACAGTGGGTTGACCCTACTATTGTTGTTACTTGTACAATGAGTGGTGCTCAAAAGGCAGCTTTTGCTCAAAAAGGTAGTGTTTTGATTGATGATAGAGGTAAAAATATCGATGCTTGGGTTAAAGCTGGTGGTATTGGTATCAAACACAAGACTGCTAGAGACACTATACATGAGTTAAAAAAACTTAGAAATGGGATGAGTGCAGTATGAAAAATCGATATAAATACTTTAGTAGACCACCTTTACCAGAGATTGGTCGTGATGCATTGCCATATTTAGAATGGTGTGAGTATAGGAAGAGTGTAAATCGTAAGATTACACTTGTTGGAATTTTAATATTAGGGGCATTATTGTTAATGTTTTTATGATGGGTACAGATAAACAGAGTTCGGACAAGGGTGTTCTGATAGGACACACTGTCATTGATATTCTTCAACAGAAAGTTAGGTTGAAGAAGGAACTCATTCAACTCAGAAAACTCAAACAGAATGAAAATCGTCAACAAATCTTAGAAGATAAGATTGCTGAATATGACGAATATCTTCATCAACACAGATTACAAAAATAAGTCCAGTGAAATCGTAGGGAAATAGATAGAGTCGATTAGCGTCCTTCCGCTGAAGTTAGGAAAAATTTCACATATAACTAACAACAGTAAATTGCTACTAAGGGAAACTTCTAGAGTTTCCCTTTTTTATTTGCATAAATAGTATTAAACGAAGGAAATAATTTATGCGAACATTTACACAATTTCAAGAAGACCTCAATAGTCTAGGACATAATACACCACTTCCACCTAAAAAGCAAAAAAGGTTGGAGAGTGATAAAGGTGCATTTAAAGACTTTGAAGTTGAAGAGTGGAAGTCTAGACCTTTCCCAAAAAATGATAGTGAAGAGGTAAGAAAAGAACTCTTGATTCTGCAATCTATGGTTGCAGATAGAGACATGGAAGTTGCAAAAGACTTCATGTTAGAGGTAGATAAGAAGATAAAGTTACCATTTAAAAGGTATTTTAAGAAGAACGAACTAGACCTAAGACTCATTGACAAGGCGAAAAAACTCGTAGATAACTCCTCTCCAATCATTTTAGAACTTAAACTACATTATAACAGAGTAAGACCATACAAACTTGCATCTAAAATGAACTTTGAGAGACAACTTGCATTTACAATTGTTCCTTTAAAGACTGCAAACTCTCCATCATATCCATCTGGTCATGCAACACAAGGTAGACTCATGGCAAGATATCTTGCAGACAATGTACCTATGAGACATCGTATGGAAATTATGAAGATAGGAGATTACATTGGTCAGTCTAGAATGTTAGGTGGTGTTCACTATCCATCAGATACAGAGTTCGGTCAAGAATTAGGTGATGCACTTTTCAAACATTTATCCCTTGACAAACAAGTCTCAGAAAGTATAATAGCAATTGATGATATTATATTGGAGGCAGCAATGAAGAAGGACGACTTATTTAAAAGAAAGAATAAATCTATATTTCTTGACTTAGTAAAGAGTGGCGATTTACTGGATACAGATGGTAATAAACTACAAGTTAAAGACACGACACAGTGGAACGAATTGAAAAAAGAATTAGAAGATGCAGAAGACAAGAGTGGTCTTCCAAACTGGACACTAAAAAATGTTAGGAGTGTATTTGGTGTTGCACTAGGTGGAATAGAAAAAACTGGTAATGGTATGGGAAGAAGTTCTTCTGGAGACCCAACAGGTGAAGACTGGGAAGCTGGTATTGCAGTTGGTCTATACTACAACAATAATGATGGTAAACTACCACTTAACTCACCAGAATGGGAAAGGTTTGAAAAGTATTGGGGTGATTGGTCGGAACAGGCTATCAAGACTGCAAAAGAATTTCAAACTAAACTAAAAGTAAAAACGATTGAACAAACTGGTTCAAGAAAGGTGAAGGGATTATCTAAAGAGTGGAAAGGAACTAACACAACACCTAAAACAGATTTGTTGAGTGGTAATAAGAGAATTTCATTGAAGAAAGCAGGTGGTTCTCAACTATTATCTGCTGGGCCATCAGAAGCAATATCTACAGTAGAAGCTGCAATGAGACAGTTTTCTGCATCAAAGGCAGGTAAAGATAAAATTGATGCATTGTTAGAGAACCTAGAAACCAAGATGATAAAACTATCTACCAATGATACCATTAGTTCAATTAATGATTTGCAAGACAAAGACAAGAAAACATTAACAGCACAAGACAAGAAGAAGATTGCAGAATATGAATTAGGTGATAAGTTTGCAAAAGAATTAACTAGTGAAATGGAAAATTTATTCAATAGTGAACAAAAGATGAAAGATTATTTCTGTTGGGAAGCTGCAACTGGAGAAAGTAAGTTTGGTAAGGGTACATGGCCGACTGCAAATGAAATGGTAACCTTTAAAGAAGCTGGTGGTATTTCAAATCACCTTCAATTATATGACCCAGAAAAAGCAGGTGCTATACTTTCAGATAAAAATGATTTCTATGTATCATTTAAGAGTTCATCTGGTTCACCACCATATCTTGCATTAAGAAGTAAGAAAGTAAGATTAAAGAATAGTTTTGAACCAACCTTTGCAGATATCATTCAAGAAGAATGTGCAAAAGATAGAGTTGGAATGAAAGTATTACATGAAAGTAGAATGGAAGAACTTAATGAGTTTCAGATATTAAGTAAAATTTGGAACAAAACTAAATCAGTTGCAAAATCTATTGCAGATGGTGCTAAGAAGGTATTGGCTGCAATTCACAAAAGATTAAACGCTGCATTTAATTGGATTAAGAAACAAGGTAGAAGAATGTTGGATGCAGTTCTAAATTTCTTTGGATTTACAATTTCAAAAGTTAAAGTTAAGAGTGGTGGAGCATATCCATTATGAAGACTTTTAAATCATTCATAACAGAAGCTGCAAAGAGTCCAAACTGGTACAAAAGTTTACACAGGACTCAGAAAGGTATTTTCTATAGAGGTGAAAACCCAAAGACTAGAACTTCTGGTGCTGGATTGGGTGCATTAGGAACTGGAATATATCTTACATGGGAAGAAGGTATGGCAAATGCATATGCAAGACTTTCCAATAAGGGTGTAGTTGTAAAGTTTAAAGTACCAGCTAATCTAAAGATTGCAGATGCACAAGGTAAAGACATGGCAACTGCAAAGAAGAAAATGGGTATAGATGGATATTCTGCTGACCCTATGTATGCAAAAGCATTGACTTTTGAATTAAAGAATTTAGGATATGATGGTGTAGTCAGTGATAAATCAGTTGAAGGGTTAGTAATTTTTGACCCAAAAAAAGTAAAGAAGGTGAAATAAATGCCAGCAATAAAAAGAAAAGGGTTTTTAAGATTTATAACAGAAGGTAAAGGTGGTGCATCTGCTGGTAAGTTAGAACTTATAAAAACAAATTTTGCAAAAGCAAAAAAGTATGTAGAAAAGAAATATCCAGATTTTGATATAGAAAAGGAAATACCTAACTTCCAAAAGAACTATGAGTATGCACAGAAACTTGCAAAGGGTGGTTTTGCACAAAGAAAAGATATGCCTGTAATAGATAACAGAGATATCAAACTTCTACAGAAAAGATTAAAGAAAGGTTCCATTGATATTTCAAGACCTTTTGCAGATAACGAAGTTCCAGATGACCCATTTCCACAAGGATTAGACAAAGAAACAGGAAAGAAATGGGCAACTCATGGTCTGGGAATGTATGATGGGGATGCAAAAGATGATATCGTTGATGTTAAAATTAAACAAGTTGCAGTTGGTAATTTAAAACCTATTCAAAGTCAAATCTATTTTGATAAGTCAATTAGAAATGTTGCACAATTTGGTGCAAAAGGAACTAGAGATTTTTCTGCATCCAAGAATAATTTTTATGTTGTATCATCAGACAATAGAATTATAGATGGTCATCACAGATTTTTATCTGCTGTATTAGTTGACCCTAAGATGAAAGTAACTGCACTTGAGATAGATTTACCAATAAGTAAACTATTACCATTAACACTTTCGTACACTGATGCAATAGGAAATATTAGGAATAAGTAATGATAGTATTAAATGAAGGTGCAAAGAATTTACACTTAGAACATATCGAAGATGAAATCTTCAATACTGGAGTTGAAGGTGGTAGGGGTGCAATAAACTTCATACTATCTCTTAGTAAGATGTTATCATCTGGTACAAAGAGTTCAACCAATGTTACAGTTAAATGGGATGGAGCTCCAGCAGTCTTTTGTGGTGAACATCCAGAGACAGGTGAATTTGTAGTTGCAAAGAAAGGTATTTTTGCAAAGAAACAAGAATACTACACAACACATGCAGAGATAGATGAAAAGTTATCTGGAGACCTTGCAGAAAAGTTTCATATATGTTTAGATTACCTATCAAAACTTGGTATTAAAGGTAAGATACTACAAGGTGATTTAATGTTCACTAAAAACGATATAAAGAAAGAAAAAATTAATAAAGAATCCTTTATCACATTTCAACCAAACACAATCCTATATGCAGTACCTTCTGCATCTAAACTTGCAAGAACAATGAAGGCTGCACAATTAGGAATAGTATTCCATACCACATACACAGGTGGTACTTTAGAGGATATGAGTGCATCCTTTGGTGCAGATTTATCTGGATTAAAGAAAACAAAGAATGTCTGGATGGATGATGCAGAGTACAACGATGTATCTGGAACTGCAACATTTACTCAGAAAGATAGTGCAGAGATAATTAGATTAATGTCCAGAACTGGTAAAGTTTTTTCTAAGATTAAGTCTGCACAATTAAACAAATTTTTAGAGTACCAGAAGAGCATGCCTTCTGGTGCTACATACAAGACATATCATAATAGTAAAGTGAGAGAAGGTAGTAACTTGTTAAGGTTAAACTACAAGAAACATGCAGATGGTTACTTTAAATTTGCACAAACAAAATTGCAAAAAGAAGTAGATGGGATGAAGTCGGAGAAAGGAAAGAAAGCCAAAGAAAAAAACATGAATACATACTTAACGAGTATCAGAAAAGATACTAATTTGTTAAAAACACTTGTAGAGTTTCAGGCATTAATTAACTATGCAAAGACTAAGATACTTTATAAAGTAAATAAAGCAAAACAACTTACATCTACATTTGTTAAAACAGACAATGGATTTGATGTTGTTGCACCAGAAGGATTTGTTGCAATTGATAACAACTTCGGTGGTGCAGTAAAACTGGTCGATAGAATGGAGTTCAGTTTTAACAATTTCACTGCTGCCAAAGCATGGGATAAATAGATTATGAGGATATATTATGAAAAACAAAGAGGTAACTCATCCTTCTGAAAGTTCAGAAACTTTAGAAGACTTTGCCCGATTCAATGGTACAGCAGAAGTAGGTCATTCAGATACTAGAAGATTCACTGATATTAAAAATATAGTATGGTCTGGTAGAAGTGTCTGGGAAAAACAACATCCAACATTTGTTTCTCATTCGAGAAAAGCATTCATAATTGCACCAAGAAAAACTGGTCATTCAACACTAAGATTTGCACTTGCAGAATCAACTAGACTTGGTGATGATTGGTATTGGTTAGATGGTGGTCATACACATCCAAAATATTGGTTAGATGAAGAAGAGTTCTGGGAGTTTGCAGAAGAAACTCATTACGAAAAACTAGAGGATGGAATCTTTCAAGCAAATCGTATTGTTATGTCGGATGATTATTATGACGAACATATTGAAGAACCACATTGGCAAGCAAAAATCGATAATGTTTTCAAACAATCAGACGATATAGTACCAGAGTTCTTTGGTTCTGCATTAACCCACTGGAGAGAAACATACCCTTTACAACCACAATCAATGTTTTGGCAACCTTTCATAATGTCAGAATACTTTAAAGATTGGAAAGTATATCTAATTATTAGAGAGCCTTGGGATAGATTTGTCTCTGGTCTTATAACAGAACTAGATAATGGAATATACACGCCATGGTTTACTGATTACCAACACCAATCTAAAGATTTGTGGGAAGAGTCTTATGTACGAATGAAAAGGTTGTTATTGTGGAATAGTGCAGAGAATATTCTATATGGAACACCAAATGGGCCCCAAACAGACCATACATTTACATTAAGTTCATGGAAATGGAGAGGTGAAAGTTTAATTGATAGGGCAAACCACTTTATAGAATGTGTCCCACAGATAGAGTGGACATTTAATGAGGAACACACTAATTGGGACTTTGATCTAACTAATGTTAAACAAAATGGGTCTATATTCCTTAATAAACTAAAAGAAGAAGGACTGATAAAACCAGAAATAGATAGTGGTAGATTATCTCATCCAAATGATTGGCAATGGACTAATGTGAGTCCACCAAACAGAAAAAACATTATAGAAGAAGCATCTACAAACGATGAAGACCTAAAACCATTCTTTGATAGATGTAAAGAAATAGTCCAAGAAGACACTGATTCTATAAAAAATCATGAAGTTAAGTTTTTATAAATCATAAATACTGTTTATGAAATCCTTTAAAGATATTGTTGAAATAAATTCCCAGACGGCAGTGTTTGCATTCGGTAGATTTAATCCACCAACTGCTGGACATCTTAAACTTGCACAGAGAGTTAAAAGGGTTGCTGGGTCAGATGATTCATTTATCTTTACAGGGTTTACACAAGACCCTAAGAAGAATCCATTGGATTATAAATCTAAGATAAGGTTTATGAAATTAATGTTTAGACCAACTAAGGTTACAGTAAAAGATACGAATGCAAGAACAGTATTTGATGTAGTAGTTGATTTATACAATGATGGATACAGAAGTATCAAGATGGTTGCTGGGTCAGACAGGATAAAAGAGTTTGAAAACCTCTTAACAAAGTACAACAAGGTTAAAGGTAGACATGGTTTCTACAACTTTAAGTCTATTGAGATTGTATCTGCTGGGGAAAGAGACCCAGATGCAGAAGGAGTTGAGGGTATGAGTGCATCTAAGATGAGGGCACTTGCATCTAATGGTGATGAGAAAACATTTATATCTGCATTACCAAGAAGTTTCAGACAGGGTAAACAACTATACAAGGCAATAAGAAAAGGTATGGGAATATCAGAAGAATTTGATTTCTTACCTTCTTACATGAGAGAAGATGTTGGAAGAGAAATACGAATTACTTAAAGAAGGTATCAACGATGTTGGTATTTTTAAAGCAGTCTTCATGGCAGGTGGGCCAGGAAGTGGAAAGTCATTTGTTTCAAGTAAACTAGGACTTAAAGCACTTGGACTAAGACCAGTAAATTCAGATGATTTCTTTGAACAAGGTCTTAAGAAAGCGGGTCTTTCTCTTAAAATGCCAGAAGATGAAGAAGAGTCAAGAGAAGCAGTAAGAGTTCATGCAAAAGCATTAACTGCTAAACGACAAGATTTATATGTTAAAGGTCGTCTTGGGTTAATTATAGATTCTACTGCAAGAGATGTTAAGAAGATAATGACTCAAAATAAACTCCTAAAACAACTTGGTTATGAAACCTCAATGGTATTTGTTAATACTACATTGGAAACTGCACTAGAACGAAATGCAAATAGAACTAGGTCTATTCCAGAGAAGATAGTTAAGTCAAACCATGCAGAGGTAAGAAAAAGTTTAGGTAAACTACAAGGTCATTTTGGAAGGTCATCATTTATAATTATTGATAACGATGGTGATGAAAAAGATTTAGAGAAGGCAACTCGTAAAATCTATCCAAGACTTAAAAAGTTTGCTGGTACATTACCAGATAACAAAATGGTAAAAGCATGGCATGGTGCATTGACCATGAAACCAAAAGATAAGATAGAACCAATGAAATTAGCAGCAGGAGACCAACCAGTGGAAAAAAGAGAGGGACTCAAAACATTCAGAGAACAACAAGAACTCTTAGAAGTTACTGATAAAGAAATTAATGCAATGAAAAAACTTTCTAAGGACATGGAAAAGGTTAAGAAAGGTTGGCAGACTATTGCAAAAATGGGAGACAAAACACTTAAAAGTACAACTTTCAATAGAGAATATAAATCTATATTAGATGCACAACAGGGTGTTTTAAAAACAATTGGAACTCTCACTAATTTAAAAATTATGCAGAGTACGAAGAGAGAAGAACTAGAAGAAGCTATGAAACTTGCACAGATTGTTCGTAAACATAAATCTGCATTGATGAAAGCAAAAAGAAGTGGTAATTTAGAATTACCAAGTAAAGTAGAAGACGATTTAATGAACTGGGCAATGAATAGTGGTGAGATTCGTACTGATGACCCAGATGAATTTGATGATTGGTTAGACAATAATATAGATGATTTAGTACCAAGACTTAAGATTAGAGAAGCTACTTTTGATTCATTAAGTTCAGCACAGAAAACTCAATTATATAAACTTTATAGTAAAGGTATGGACTTACCTGCTGGTTCACCAGCATTCAAAAAGAATAAATCAGAAATAGATAAACTTCGTAAGAAACTCAAACTAGACGAAGCATCTGATGAAGTTTTGGCAACTAAAGAAAAGATTTATAAAGACCTTAAGAAGAAAAGAAAATACTTTGAGAAGGAGTATGGTAAAGAAAAGGCAGATGATATTATGCATGGAACTGCTATGAACATGGCAAAGAAACAACATAAGGTTTCAGAAGGTAAATTTAAAACAGAATTATCTAAACAATTTGCTTTAGAAGCATTATCCATGCAACAACGAAGAGCAATTGCAATGAGAATGAGACGACAGGCTCAAAAGATTGCAAGAAAAAGGGCAAGAAATAAGAAAAGAATGAAGTCTCAAGACCAACTTCTTAAGAAAGCACAGAAGATGGCAAGAGATACACTTGCAAAGAAAATGACTGGTGGTAAGTCATTATCAACTCTTTCAATAGGTGCTAGAATTGCAGTTGCAAAGAAACTAGACAAGAAAAAGTCTGCAATAACTAGACTTGCAAAGAAAATGTTACCAAAAGTTAAAAAAGGTGAAGTCGAAAGACTTAAAAAGTTTAGAGCTCAACAGAGTGAAAAATAGAGTATTGTATTTGTATAAATACAATATGAAACAAAAATAAAGGGTAGAATTATGTCAGATATAAAAGATAGAATGAAATTCCAATCAACTGCTGATGATGTAACCAAAAGTGTTGCAGACACAGTAGCACAGGTACTTTCAAATTCTGCACCAGCTAAATCTCGTTTTGAACAACAAGCAGAACTAATGAATTATCCTTTACAGGATAAACCAGAAGTTGCTGATGCAGTTCAAACAGAAGGTGCAAAAATTGAACAGTTGAAGAAAGATGTTGCACAACTTTTTAATAAAGAAGATGCTTCTAACGATAAATCAGATGATGGGGAAGGACTAGACAAAGCAGACCCTAAGGCTGCAAAGAAAAAGTTCAAGGATCGTAAAGACAAAGATATCGATAACGATGGTGATGTAGACGATTCTGATAAATTCCTACACAAGAAGAGAAAAGCAATATCTAAAGCAGTTAAGAAGGAAGAAGGTTCTTTAAAAGTAGATGGAAGAAATAAAACTTTCAAAGAGAAACTTCGTGCATTAGGTTATGTGAAAGAGAAATCTCTAATTTACAATAACAAAAAATCTGGGAAGTAAACATGTCAGAATATATTAAGAGCGTAAGGTCTCTTAGGTCTGTTGCAGATGCATACAGGTCTATGAAAGACCCTAGAAGTCTCAACGACAAGGTTGAGGAACAACTTATTGAATCAATTATACAGGATGTACAGACAGAAGAAGATGACCTTTTTAGGGTCGATACTCTTAATATTGTCAATCAATACCTAAATGAATTTCCATCAGACCTACAAGAAGGTGCAATAAAAGATATCATCATGGATTTTGAAGATGGTATAGCTGACATGAAGATTGCAAAATCTCGTGGTATCGATATCAAAGTCATCAGAGGTCTGAAAAAAGATTGGTTAGGAATTCAAAAGAAACATCAAACACAATTAGCTGCCCAGTATAATTCAGAAGAAACCAATCTTCAAGAAGGGACATGGGCAATTCCAGATTCAAAAGATAAACTACAAGCATTAAACAGAGCTCTAGTTAGACCAGTCATGATTAAAACAGAGAAAGACCTTGATAAGGCTGCAAAAATATTTGCTGGTTTTGTAGGTGATGATGGTGTTGCTGATGCATGGTATAAAATGATGTTGGATTATGAAGATGTTAAGAAAGTTGGAGATGCAAGAGACCCAATAGTTAAATTCCTAAAAGATTGGGGAGTTAAATTATCTGGATATAAAATTACACATGCTCCAGGCTCATGGGTTTCTGGGTTCGATGATGACGATAGAGATTCAGCAACAGTAGAACAAACTCAGATAGATGAAAGAGTTAGTGGTGATGATACTCCAATGTCTATGATGGTTCATAGTAAAGATTTAGATGTCTTTAAAAAGTTAAAAGTAATTGCATCAAAAGCAGGAGTTAAACTTGCAAAAGAACTTAAAGGAATTAAAGTTGAAGGCCCATTAAGAAGTTTAATTAAATTTACAGAACTAATGGATAAAGAACCTTCATTCAAAAAAGAAGGAATTGAAGTTGCAGAAGGTTTCTTTGCAAACTTAAAGAAAAAGTTCAAAGGTAGGGGTAAGATAAAGAAACCTACAGGTAAAGATAAGAAACAAATGAAGCTTGAAGGTAGAAGACCACCTAGTAAAATGTCTGGTTCTAAATTAACTGGTCAAGAGATATCAGTATATTTCAGAAAGAACCCTAAAGCAAAATCAAATGCAATGATTAAGAAAGCAGTAGAGATTGCCTTAGACCATGGCGGTGCAATGAACTATGCAATAGACAAGATTCAGAAACTTAAAAAAGGTCTTGAAAAGAATTCAGAAGTTAAAAAAGCACTTCAATTCGCAAACGAAGAAAGAACACCTTTTTATAAAGGGTTTGAACTTGTAGTTCAAGAAGAACTATCTAGAAAAGATGAAATTAAACTTGCTGCATATGGTGTACAACTTGCAAAGATTACAAACTTCAAATGGGAAAAAGATAAGTCTCCAGAAGTTGCAATAGATAGACTATTTGGTCAGATTAGGTCAAAAGGTAAATACTCTCCAGCAGGATGGGAAAAAATCCATAAGATGGTTGCAATGTTAGATAAGATTGGTGTTAAACTACCATCTTTGAAAGGATTCTACATGGGTATGGATAAGAAGACTGGTAAAGGTATTTTCCATGAAGATATTTTAGACACCATTGCAGAGATTAAAGAAGGTATCGAAGAAATAGTTGAAGCACAAACCATGAAAGATGCAGATATCAAAAAGATTGCACAAATGACAGATAGAAATGACCATACTGGTTCATTAATGCATCTTGCAAAACTTCTTGGTGATAAAAAAGGACTAGAGGCATTAAAAGGTATTATGATGACTCATAAAGCAATCGGTCATATGCCAGATGGTTTAATGAAAACTAGAAATCAAATCCATGATAATCTCATGAGACAATCTAAATCAAAGTATAGAAATCATAAAGATGTCATAAGTTCTTTCTAGGAGTATCTAAGATGAGACGATATCATCCCATAATTCCAGAAGGTAGAAAATACCACGACTTTGGTGCAAAGACTAATGCAGCCAATAATAAGATTAGGGATTTAGTAAACAAATCTAAGTCAGTCAAAGACGCAATAAATAAAATTACTCAG
>VTLG01000840.1_pt1 | contig 28803 bp, 28 predicted proteins | sample 4694571 | NCBI WGS metagenome assembly VTLG01 (sample SAMN12604809, study PRJNA352737) | marine metagenome | biome: ENVO:00000447; feature: ENVO:00000209|ENVO:00000569|ENVO:01000036; material: ENVO:00002151; isolation source: viral sequences binned using virsorter ...
TGAGATATTACATCCTATGACAATTGCTCTATCTCCTGCATTAGCAGTTGGTCCAGTAAATATATTTGCAGAAGTACCAGTTAAATCTGCTGTTTGATTATTAAATGTTGAAGCCATATTTTATTATCCTAGAGCTATAGAAAACTCGATTGCGTTTGATTCTGCATTGGTTGCTACTGTGTTAAGGTTAGCTGCTCCAATAGAAGCTACTGTACCTAAGTCATTGTTTGCTGTTGTAATTGTATTACCCATGCCTTCTAAGTGAACAGTACAATAGTATCTAAGTCCTGTTGTTGGAGCATTTGCAGGTACTGTAAAGATTATCTTGCGATCTCCAGAAGAACGTCCTGCATTAAAAGTTGTAGCATTGCTATAATCTGATTGAGTTGCTGATGCTCCATTTAGTTGATAAGTAACACCATTAGTATATACATTATCATCATCATCTCTAATTAATAAAGGATGACCATCATTTGTACTAGCTGTTTGATTAAACGTATAGGTAAAACCTTTTGTTAAGGTAATAGCAGGATTGTTAGTTCCATCTAATACAAATACACCTCCTGCAACTGTAACTGTATACGTTTGTGATCCTGCAATAGAACCTGCAACTGCATTTATATTTGTTATATCATCTGCTACAGTATTCATATTAGATACATTATCATTTGTACCTAATATACCCATATCAGTAATAACTGCATTTTGTCCTAATAACCCTACTTCTGTTTCTTTACCTGCTACTGCTTCTACTTTAGTTTTATAGGTTGAATCAGCTACAGTTTCTACTTTACCTTTGTATACAGACTCAGCAACTGTTTCTACTTTACTTTTGTATGTACTATCGGCTACAGTTTCAACTTTAGCTTTATACGTAGAATTAGCAACTGTTTGTACGTCTGCTTTATAAGTAGTTTCACCTACAACTCCAACTTCTGTTGCTACATCTGCTACTTTTTTAATGTTACCAGTAGTAGCATTTGACATTGAGTCAACACCAAGTTTTCTTAAGAAAGCATCGTTACCACTAGAATAATCAGTTGTACCTAATCTACCTAATTCAGAACTTAGTCCAGTAAGGGTAGTAATATTACTTTTGTCTGTTGTAGATAGCCAAGTATTTTCTAAGTAATTTTTATTGACTGCATGATCATTAGCACTTGGATCAGCAATATTAGTAATCTTAGCTGCACTACTACTAATACTAGCATCCCATTCGGTACCAGGAGTATTTAAAGGTAATGCTCCTTCTGCTTTATCAATAGCTTCTTGAGCTACGTGAAAGGTCTGAAGTGCACTATTATCTAAGTCTGCTTCTGTTAATACCGAGGCATTCTGAAAATCAATCTGTCTAGTAGTTTTATTAGCAATCCTCTTAATAACAATATTATTAGGTTGATTAGATGTAATCTCGTTTAATAAAATTTGTTTAAGCGAGGTATTGATAGTAAACCCTGAAGTTAATTGAGTATTATCAGCGAATACTTGTAGCTCATCTCCAATATCAGGATTGTAATCTATACTACCTACATCATAAGATAGGTTAGTAGATACACCATTTACAAAAGTAATGGAGCTATATGCTTTAGTTGTGGATGTAAGTGCCATTTAGTTACTTTCTAAGTGTAGGAAATAAACTTATACCTGATTGTTTTTCAATACGATTACCTCCACGTATTCTTAGTATCTTAGTTCCAAGAATAGGGTTACGTTTGAAAAATTCCATTTCTGCTTGTTTTTTAAATTTACTTTTTATTTCTTGAAGTTGAGCAGCTTTAAACATATCACTACCAGTAGACTTATACTCTTTAGTATTCATCTTCTTTCTTAATGCTTGCTCAATAGTCATATTAGCAATTTTAGTAGTACCTAATATCTTCTGATACTGGCTAATTTGTTTAGATGTAAGTTTTTCACCTTCTATTGTTCTAGATATACCTTCAGATAACGCAGGGTTACCTAACCTAACTATTTCAGCTACTACATCACTTTCTGTTGGTTTCTTTTGTTTAGAATAGGGAAACCATAAGTATTCAGTTGGTTCCTGTGGTTGTCCTGTTACCCAATTGTATGCGGTATATGTTTTGGCACCCATGTTCTTGAGTAACTTCTCTTCAAAAGTTCTAGCTAATTGTACTCCTTCAGGTTCTTCTCCGAGAAAAGAAAAGAGTTGTGAAGGTGCTTTACCTCCTAATGGATTAAAAGTACTTGCCATTACATCAGGAATAAAAGTATCCAATTTATATACAGGATCATCAATAACTTCTGCTACGTGTTCTAAACCTCTTAATGTCCCTTCATCTCTAATAATACTCATCATAGAAATAGCCATACCATGAAACCAATCTTCTGCATCAGTACCCAATTCGTCATACTTAATTGCATCAGTCCATGCTGCTACTGCTTTTATTGGAATAGACCAAGGACTATATCTTCCGTAGTCATACCATTGTCCATCTATCTTAATAGAGTAAGGTTGATGTTCCTGTCTCCATAGTTTAGCGAGTCTAGGATCTGATGGTCCTGGACCCGTAATCTTCCCTTCTAAAGCAGCAAAAGAGAAAGACGATAGTATAGACATAGTGGCTGCTAGTTCTCCTAGTGCTCTAGTTCTTACATCTATATTATCACTCGTTAACTGTTTGATATTGTATAGAGCACCTGGAGGTGTCATACGAATACCTTTAGATATAATCTGTGTAGGAGTTCTTACAAAAGGAAATATTATTTGCATTCCTGGCATGTAACCAAAACCAGTAGATAACTCACGGAATGCGTTAGTAAAGTTATTATCATCAGTATACGTAACTTCCCTAGAGTATTGTAAAGATCGTTCTCTAGTAGAAGTCATCATTACATCATCTATACTTTGTTGCTGTACATAAGATTTACCTAATGCTTCTCCATCATCTGAAAATAAACTATATAACTTTTGTTGTACTTCTTTCTTACTAGCACCTTTATCTAAGAGTTCTTCTCCTGCAATAGCATAGGCTCGTGCATAGTAATTTAAATCTTTAATAAACTCATCAGTAGCATTTAAGGCACGATAGGATAAGGTACCTAAGTATCCAGACATATTAATAGCAGTACGAGTAAACCATCCTACACCCATAGGTGCTTCTAATAGTTTAGATGTATACTTGTTTGATCCTAATAAATACTCAGCACTGCCTCGATCTAAGACACCTTCGGTAGCAGTAACGTGAGGATCTAAAATTGCCTTATTATTTTTCAAGGCTTTGATAGCTTGTCTTCTAGCAATACCTACAGAATACTTAAGACCAATCATGTGCCTTAAAATTTCTTTTCGTGCTTGCCTACGTTCTTTAGAGAGTGCAGTAGGTGTGGCTATAGAACCTAAGTATTCCGAGAGTGGTCTTGCAAATGTCTCAAAGATACCCATAGTGGCATTAAGACCAATGGTGGGTACGTTAAACAAAATGTTTCTTCGGAATCTTTCAGATAAGAAATGTTGAAGTCTAGTATTAAAAGTATTTGTTCTAGCTATCTTGAGTATTTTAAATCTAGCTTCTTTAGTTAAAGTATTTCGTCCACCAAACTGACCAGATCTCATTGAGGCTTCTTGTACTCTCTTAGCTTTAGCCTTTAGTTTCTTTATATGATTACTACCTAGTTTATTAAGCTGTTCAGCTAACTGAGCATCATTAAGAAACCTAAGTTCATTATCGGGTCTTCGTGTAACTATGTTTCCAGAAGCAGTAGTACGAGCAGCAGATGCTTGAAGTCTCTTACCTGCTACACCTAGTTCTCCAAAACTAGGCATCATCTCTTCTAGTTCGTGCATTCTAGCTAAGGCTTGCATATTGGTCATATCATCAGACCCTCTAGCAATAACTTTTGTTACTTGATCATACTCATCTGCAAACCAATGTACCGCATACCTAGTGGCTACCATAAGAGATGACATCTGATCTACATCTCTAGTCTTTTTCTTTACTAGAGCAGTAAGACCTTGTACACCATAAAGATTCAAAAGATCCATAGACTCTTTAGCTAAATCTTCATGCCTCTCTTTTATCTTTACATTAGCATTTACAGCACCGCTAATAGCATTTTCAAATGTATTAACAATACCAACTAAATCATCTCTATTCTTAAAACCTAATCTATTTCTATTGAAGTACTCTTGCCCTACATCGTCAATTTGACCACTAGCTAACTTCTCAGTCAAATCTTTGACATCAAACTCAGTCATATCTAAAGATGCCTTAGGAGAATCTACTAAGGTTACTTTAGTACTCTTCTCTGCTCCTTCTTGTACAGCTTCTTCAGTAGTTTCCTGCACTACTTCATCTGTTTGCTTTGCACTTTGTACAGCTTTGTCAATATCTTTTTTACCTTTATTTTCTGCTTTTGTAGCTTGTTCGATATTGTCGCTATACTTAATACCTTTGTATGCCTTGAGACCACCTATGAATGCTTCAGCCATTGATGCAGTAGTAACATCTTCGATGCTCCTCTTTATCATAGCTACAACGATAGGATCGTCTTCTTTTACTGCTATGTAATCAAAGATAGGTTTCATAAACTCTGGACCCATCTCTTGACCTAAATGTGCTAAAGACTCTGCATAGTTATCTCTAAGTAAAGAAGCACCTCCTTCAGCAGCTATATCCCTACCTACTCCCCATTGAACAGGAAGTACTCTTCTAGTTGCTAAGAATGTAGCAATAGGTTTTGTAACTGCTTTTGTGGTTCTCCCAGCTACTGTTTGTGGTTGAGGAGGAACAAAAGTATCTTCATAGAACTTAATAGCATCATCTAAATACTCAGAACGATAGTCACCTTCACCAAATAAAAAGTCTCCTCCAGCATCCCATAGTGAATTTAAGTTGTTAGCTGTATCTGAGAAGATCTCATTAATAGAACCTACGAATCCTTTACGAACTACATCATCAGTATCTGATAACAGTTGGCTACCAAAGTCAGTAACAGAATCTAAAACAGGACTTTCATTAGCATACTTTTTATATAGTTCTGAATTGGGATCTTTTAACTGTTCTTCTATACTTAATTCTGCCATTACTTATTTTTTTTCTTAGCGTAGTAATCTTCTACTGTCTTTCTTATAGAGATCAATGCGTCTTCAAAACGTGCTACATCCATTGGTTGTAGTTCAAAGTAAGAGACTAACATATCGTATAACGGAGGTTTATAAAAGTATTGATTATCATCCCATTCATTACCTTTTGTTATATAGTAGGTAAAGGTTCTTTTATAAGCCTCTTTAAATTGTTCCTCACTATTAACTAATTCAGGTAACTTTTGTAACCAAGCGTTTTCAGATATTAAATCATCACCACTTTTTTCTACTACATCCCAAGATGGATCATATAACACATCGCCAATTTCTCTTGCTCGTTTAATTATAAAAGCATTTACTTCAGAGTCAGTTAAATTAAGTTTCTTTTTCTGAGCTTGTGCTTCTATAAGCATCTCATCAAATTCACTTAATGCTTGTAAAGCAGCATCAGCACGAGCAGGATTAAATGAAGTATCACCTGCTAATAATTTACTTATAGTTAGGTTAAGATCATCTCCTTCTCTAAATACACCAGTACCTAGTAGTCTCTTATAAAGTAAATTTCTTGCTTGTCTAACAGGACTTCGAGGTTTATCAAGATCTTTTCTTGCTAGACCTTTTTCAAACTGACTAGTTAAATCTGATATAGGTAAATCAATAGTAGGATTACCTATCCTTATTGCTTGTATTCTAGTTTTAAACTCTTCTTGAGTTAAATCACCAGTTAATATATCTTCTTCTAATTGGCTAATTAAACCTAAAGAAGTAAGGTTATCCTGTTCTTCTATAAACCCTCTAAAAGAATTTGCAGTACTAGCAGATCCTTCAATTTCTACTATACGTTGTAGTGTTTGATGAAGGGCTGTCCTAGCAGCTTTTGCCATGTCAGGTTTACTAGTATCTTTAGCTAGTTCGTATAGTCTTGGTAGTCCACGAACTAACTCTTTTACTTGGTTTTCTTCTTCTAGTTTTTGATTCTTTAACTCTAAGTTACGTCTGGCTAACTCACGAGTATTTATAGTATTAGTAGTTTGTGTTATCTGTTCTCTAGCATAAGTAGTATTTGCTAATGGTTGACCATCACGACCATGAAGTAAATGAATGTTACCTAAGATTGATGTATCACCTTCTTCTAATGCCTTAGCAGCTATAGCGTTTATGATAAGTTTGTTACCCTTAGTGAAATCACCAGACTCTGTAGAATACGCTATAAGTTCTCGATTAAGTTCTAATGCTTGAGTTAGAAACTGTAGTTCCTCAGGAAACTTAGATATATCTAATTGATTACCTTCGACATCACCTACTTGTTGTCTCTTTGATTCTATTCTATTAATTAACTTAGAGTACCAATCTCCTATAATCTTAGCTTCTTCAGATCCTTTGAGTTGTACATCATTAAAATCAATACCTTCTTTCTTAGCTTTTTTCTTTTTAGCTTTTTGAAACTCATGTGAAAGAGGAAAGATAAACTCTGGATCTTCTACGTTATACTGTTCATTTAAACTAATGATAGTTGAGTTAAGCCAATCAGGATCTTCAATAGAAGCCATAGAGATATCAGGATTCATCTCTACTAAGTTACTAACAACTAACTCAAAATTCTGATCCTTACGTTCCCTAATTAACTGGTCACGCATACCTTGCCAGTTCTGTTGCACTGATGCTTTAAAAGCATTTTGCATAGGTGTAAATACAGAACCAACAATACTTTGATTATATTTACCTAGTGAATTTAATTTAGTAAACTCATCATCATATTCACTTAATGCTTTACTAAACTGTTCATCTGTAAAATCTTTAGGTATTTCATTTAGTTGCCTAGTTAGTCCTAAGCCATAGTTCATACCTAAGTTTTTCAACTCTAACTTTTGATATCCTGAAATCCAAAAAGGACTCTGGACATCATCCATGTCTCCATCACGAACAGCTTTACTAAAGGCATCTCTTTCACCACTTCTAAGTGATAAGTATTTCTTAGCACCTTCTTCTAATTCTTCTTCCTTGTACGCTCCAAAAACTTGAGATGCAAAATTAACTAAGGATGGATTTAACTGCTCCAATGCCTTAGCCATTTGTGCTTCTCTAGTTGGCCCCGCAAGGCCAGTTCCTTTAGGTCTTCGTACTTGGAAACCAGTAGGTACGTTAGTATCTACCTGAGTTGTGGCTTGCATAGGTCGCAACCTAATTTTTCTATCACGAGCCATTAAACCTCTGGTTTTTGATATAAGTTATACCATGATTCTTGTTTTGAAGTATTTGGATTATCTCCAACTCTACCACCTAACTTATAATAAGTAGTTCCTGCATCTAATGCACCTGATGCAAACTGAAGTGCTGATGCACTTGGATCTAATCCTCGTTGCATCTGCATAGAGTTAACTTGATTTAAGGCACTATAGTAAGCACTATCAGCACTAAATGTTAAGTTCTTTCGTTGCCTGCTTATGTTACCTAAACTAGTATCTAAGTTACGATTAATTGCATTGAGGTTATTAATTGATTGTCTCTCTAAATCACTTATTTGCATTCCTGGTGATATACCTTCAACTCCTGCTTCACCACTCGCAGTAATCGCAGTACCAGTTGCCTTAAGTGCTTCTACTTGTTGTTCTAATGCTAAGTTACCTGCTTGTTCTAGTTGTTGATTTTCAGCAGCCCTAAGTGCTCTATTCTTTTCAGCTATCTGTGCCATTGAGTTCTTATAAGACTCATTAGCTAAACGTGCGTTCTCTTGAGCAATCTTATTAGACTGAGCTATTTGTGCTCTCTGTGCTTCTTGTTGTTTAGAAATAGAAGCAATAGTAATAGCTAATTGTGCTGCTGCTGCATAAGCTGCAAATGCTCCCATATTTTAACTCCTCGGAGAACGTACTACTAAGAACCCTTCGTACTCTGCTGATTGAAACCTACATGGTAAATGTTTTGCGTTTTGTATCTCTATAATCACGTTATCACTCTTGGATAGTACTGGTACCCTAAAGGTTCCTGATTGTAATGCCTGTTCATCTATAACTGCTGTACCAATAGTTAAACCACTAAATGTATTAGTCCTAGAGGTTCTACCTGCGGTAGGTAAGGGTGATACAATTACTTCAAAAAAACCTGAGTTACTAAAGTTAAATGACATGTTACGTATTTGTAACCTAGCGATCTCAACAGTAATTTCATTTTCCTTATGTACTTGTTCGCTTACTCGATACTTAAATGTAAAAGGTATACCTGCGAATACTGACTTACCTGCTGTTAGTTGTGTAGCAACATCACTCGAAGAAATAATCTTACCTGTCTCTAATATAAATTGTGCAGTATTATCAGTATAAGGTAATGATGTAGTACCACCTGTCTTAAGTTCTACCCTACGATCTAAATGTATACTTTGTTTATCATCCATCACTGCTGATGCAGGATCTGTAAACAACGTAAGTTTCTCTAAGAATAAACTATTACTACGTTTAAATAATATAAATACATCTGACCCTAAAATAGACATAGAGAGCACATCAGCATCAAAGGTCCATTTAGACCAGGATGACTGTAGTTTCTCTGCACCAGACCAGAAGTATTTATAAACGTATATACTTTTTCGATCTTGATTTCCTAATGCTAGTAAAATTTCTTCGTTAGAAGAACTAGCCATTTGTAAGATATTACCTTCGATGTACTCAGGTACATGTGCGGTTACCTCTTGTGCATCTGAGGTTTCCGTAGAGATATCTAAAAAGTATTCACGTACACCTGAGAACGTACCTCTCGTAAAAGGAAAGTACACATAACGACCTGCTGCTACTGGTTTAGCTTTTGTATCAGTTTCAAAGTTAGTAGCTACATCAATAGAAACAGTAGTAGGTGTTAGTAGTTCTCCTGCGGATACCTTAAATTGTTGTAAGTCTGAGAAAATAAGAAGACTTTCGTTAAAAGGAATTGCATGTCGTAATATGGATACCTGATTATTTGATACTGCAACATCGATTGGTTCACTATCTAAGATGGTTAATGTTGTGGTTACAAAAAGATTATAAAACCCTCCTGCTTCACTAAAGATTACATTTTCATCACTCAAGAAACCTAAACGATTCCTATGAAAAAAAATGTCATTAATTTCAAAGTCAGTAAAGGAAGGAAAAGGATTGGTATCTATGTCACCAACAGTACGTGCTAACCAAGGTGATTGTTCTAATACAAAATATACTTCATTACCATCAAACTGTTTCTTAAGTTGATGAGGCATTGTACTAGCATTAAAGCTAGTTTTGTAAGCATCTGTAGTTTCACCAGCATACCTTGGTAGTAATGTCTCTTTCCAGGTGTCACCATTCCAATACACATAGTAATCATCCTGTGCCTTTTGGTTATCACCTCCTACCTTAATAGTAAAACCTAAATCAGTATCGTTATAATCATTAGCAGCAATAGCATCAACAGTATCTCTAACATAACCTTTCTTTGCTTCAGTAGGTAAGGTAGCAGGTAGTTTACCAAAGGAAGACACTTGTTTATGTCCAATAAATACATCTATATCTTCACCACCTCGACCATCAGATACTTTAACATCGAACTCTTGATCTGATGCTAAATAAATAAAATTAGATCCAGCAGTAGAATCGTGTACTGTATACCAATTACCTGGAAGTTCAGTAGTACCTGTTCCCTTAATTGATACTGCATCTAGATGTTCACTAGATATATCTAAATCAGTAATAACATCAGTGTTTGGTGTTAACCCAGAAGACCCAGTGGCTAATGCTTTAGCAATTACTTGTGTACTAACTGCTGCTTGGTTGTTAAGTTGAGTGGTTTGTGGAGTAGCTCCATCTGCTCCAGTAGTATTACTTTTAATTACACCATCAGGTGTTTCTACAGTAACTGTATGTGTTTTAGTACCTTGTGTAATCTTAACGCTATACTTAGATTTATAGTCACCATTCTTTACATAAATGTACGCTTCAAAAGGTCTCTCATGTGCGTAAGTAGTACCTTTGGTAATAGTCTTACTTCTATTTAAAATAAATGTAAAATCAGCTACAGTAGTAGCACCAAAGGTTTCTTGTGCAGTAGAATTTGTAGGTACATTTAAATAATCAACATCTAAAGATAAAGTGGGAGTTATTGCATTATTATAAGCTGGTCCTTGTGCTCCTGACATTATTATAGTAGGAGTTGATGTATATCCAGTACCACCATTTGTAATTGTTACGGAACTTATAGACCCATTACTAACTTGATATGTACCTGCAAAACCACTTCCTCCACCACCTTGAGCACTTAAGGTACCATAACTCATGTGTCCAGTTCCAGGATCTGTAATAGTTAAGGCACTTATTGTTTGAGATAGATTATTAAAGGAAGTATCTGCATATACTGGTATTTCATTACCTGCTTGTGCAGTAGATCCACCTTTAGGCACGTATGTACCTACTAAATCAAATATTTTAACACTTTGATTTGATAAAACTGCTACGTATGCTTCTTCTTCATCTCTCTGTATTGTATGAATAAATGCAGTAGTATCGGTAAAGTTTGTATCAATTTCGTTTATGTGTTGAGTTCCAGGTCTTTTTTCTAACCCACGTACTACCGAAGATAAACCATTCTCTTGAACTTCCCCTTGGGTAGGTAGTCTTAACGATGGTGGTTGTTGTGACACACCATTGATTAAGTTAGGAATAGCTCCAGATACTAACGGCATATTATGATGATGTTTCGGTGAGTGTATTGGTTATATAATGCTCACTATAGATGTTTCTATCTATTGGAGCAAAGGTATCGTAGTTATCAAAGATATTAAAGTCAGCAGTCTCTGCTTGATAATCTTGCAGTTCTATATATGCTTGTTGTTCATCCTGCATTTGAAACCCATGTATATTAGGAGAACTTAAAACTCTATCTTGAAAAATACGAGAAGATCGTATTGTAATGTATCTCCTAGCTGACTCAGGTACATCAGAGAAATCTAAAAGAATAACTGCATCAACAGTTACATCTTCAGTAAACACATAGCTATTAGCTATTCTATCGTATAACTTACGTCCTCGTTCAACTATGTCTTTAGTAGAGTTTCTTAATGTGTTCCTAGTGTCTACCCTAATGTAGTTATTAGGTAACTCTATGTGATTATTAGTAGGGTTTCTTGAAAGTTTAATTTTTAAATCTGTATTAAATATCCAACCCTTACTCTGAGTTTCACGATTAACACTTTCTAATATCGTTTCTGCTAACTCAGCATCTGCTAATCCTGAGGTAAGCGAGTTAACAGGTGCTTCACCAATACTTGTGAGCATTACGTTAACTGCTTCTAGTTTAGTTGTGGGTTGTAATGTAGCCATTATTAATAAGTCCTACTTGCCATTATTTTTTTCTTTACCTTCTTCTTCTTCTTTTTTTTCTTTTTATATTTAGAAGTAGGATCATCAGGTACACTTGCACTTCCTAAATTACCTTTAAAAATAGAAGAATGTGAAGGTAAAGGACTTTTCTTTTTTTTAATTTTTAAGTTATCCATAGGTATTTAAAAATGAAAAAGGGCAGAGCAAGCCCGAACACTTGATGCCCTTTAAGAATGGATGCAGTCCTTAATTAACCAGTTGCATGTTTAGACAAACAAGCTACTGCCATTGCAGGACGGAGTACATCGTGTCCCATTGCATATTTGGACACGACTAGAGTACCTTGTCGATCTATCTGGTACTCAGATTCAACAGCCAAGTCCATGAGCTTAACAGTTGCTACAGCATCTTTGGACATGACAAAGAAACGAATCTTTGTAACTTCTGCTTTAAGATCTACAGAAGCACTGTTTGCATCAGTTCCACCATCGGCACCTACTAAGGAACCTTTGTTAGATGATGCACTATAATCAGCATCTCCATCATTAGTGATGTTGTATGCTTGGTTTCTTCCTGACTCACCTGACAAAGGAATAGGACCATTAGAAAGTTGTCCTGCATTTCCTGCTGTAGAAAGATCAGTAAAGATTGAATTAGACCAATCTCCTGCTGAATTGTAGGAACCAAAGTGAGGAGTGGTTACAATTGGAATACCTGCAATTGTAGGTGCTTGCATAGAACCAATAGCACCAGTACCACCAAAGTCACGATTAAAGATTGAAAGATCTACTACATCAGTAGCAGTAGTATGATCAAAAAGATCGTAGTATGAGTCAGTGCTCATAATACAAACTAATCCATCAAGAGGTGCTCCAATCTTTTCAAGTTCTCGCCTTGCATCCATAATGGCCTTAGCGATAAACTTAGGTTTTCGTGAGTCACTTCCATCAGCAGTAGAACCAATGGTAATGTTTGCAGAGAAGTCTTCTTGATCAAATGACTTATAGTTGTTGATCAACTTAGAAGCACGTTCTACGTTAGTTGCTAAAGCAGCTTTGGTAAGAACACGTAAGATGTTCTGATCAGCTACCTTAGATAAACCATATCCTGCTTCCTGAGTATACACATTTCTCACATCGTAGTGTTGAATAGCTTCATCAATACGAGGGATAAACTGAGCGTTAATCAAGAGGTCATCAATGGTGACGAGTCTCTCTGAGTGACTAGCGTTTGCATCAGGAGCAATACGATTGCCAGGGGTATGGTAAGCAGCATCTCTATATTTACCAGTCATGATAAATTGAGCTTCCTTACCTTTTGAGATGGTTCTTACTCTACCGAGAGGCATCATTACGTTCCTAGTTTGGAACGCAGTCATAACCTCACCTGCGTACAATTTTAAAAATAGTTCTCTGGGATCACTACCTTGACGAGCAGATGCTCCCCCAATATTTTTTATACCACTACGAATAGACGTATATTCCGCAGTAGCATCTTGAAAATCAGGCATTATTACCTTTCTTGTTTATGGTTAAGTATGTACACATGTGCATACATCCTAGTAAACAAGAGTTCGTACTAGGTTATCCCTCGCAAGGGGCAAAGTCTAATATCTTGAGTACGGATAATTCTGCTTAATGTTACATTATATTAGATCGTGAAAGACGATCTGTTACTTCCCTTCGGTATGCAGGGTCTGAATGATACCGAGGGTCACTCATGGCAGACGTTAGTTGTTGTACGGACTCATAACGACCACCGAAAGATTGCCCTCCATTACCTGAGATTAGGTTAGGTTCAGTACTTTGATTATCTAGCATAAACCTCGATGCTAAACCTTGAACGGCAAAGTTGACTAAGTTGCTATCTCCAGATTCCATCATGTGATTAAAAGCATCTACTTCGTATTCATTTAAATTATCTGATGCCCACTCTGTCATCGCTTGATAGTTCTCTTGACCACCAACTGAGTCATACACACTTGACTCTATCTGTTCAGCCATTGCTAGTTGACCTTCGAGATAGTTATCTACCATTTCTGATGGTATCCCTGCTTCGTCTAATGCTTGATAAGCTGCATCAGAGAGTCCACCAGTTTCATTAAACTCTTGTTCAAACTTTTGATAGTCTAATCCATAACTCTCTAAAAATGAGTCTACGTTACCAGAGGTTACCTCATCTCCTTCTTCATACTCTTGTGCTTCCATAGGTTCCTCATAAGACTCTTGAGGTTCCTCTTGGTTACGAGTGTGAAACTCTGTTTCTAAATTTTGGTAAGCCTGAGCTAGTTCCTCAGGGGAACCAAATTTCTCAGGTAACCATTCTGGTCTATCATCTGTTTGTTCAACACCTTCTACTTTATCGAGCATTTCTTGCACATGCTCGGCTGATTCTATGTGTTGTGAATCATCAGGATTATGAGTTTGAACTGCATCCACCATTCTTACTCTTTCTCTTGTTCAGGTTGTTTTTCTTTTTGTTCTTGACTTTTTAACAATTTAAGAGTTCTTTCTCTTAGATTCATTTTTCTTTTTTCCTTTTCCAAAGTCACCAGTTTTAACTCGAATTTCTCGATATGCTTTCCCCATATCTTTTTGGTATCCTACATTTTCTAGTTTATTTAGTTCATCTTGACGTTGAGTTGTCTTTTTTTCTCCATCTAAACTAAAAACAAAACTGTCTTTCCCTGCTCTTCTAGCAGCCATAAATTCTTTTTTAAATTGTTTAGCATACTCAGGTGATCCTTTTTTCGGTTTACCTGCTTGTACCTTTACAATTTTCTCTCTCTTAGGTGTCTTTGCTGCCTCTTGTACACGTTTATTAACATTCTTAAGAGACATAAAGTTTTTAAATTTATTAAATAAAGAATCTTTAGTATCGGTTTCACTTAATCTTTTCATAGGTGGTCTTCCTCTTTGACTCCCATAGGTACCTTTACCTTGTGGCATTATTGTCCTTGTTGCTGTTGTTGATTCTGTTTAAGACTTTCGCTTACTTGCTTAACAATCTCAGGGTTACTAACAGCACGTTCTGCCATCTTACCCATCATCTGAGATTGTGCTTGAGCTTGTTGTGTTTGTTGTGCTTGCATCATCTCTTGTTGTTTTTGTTCTTTGGATTTGATAAGCCCATTAGTATCAATGCCAAGAGATGCCCCAAGACGATCAAGATAATCAGTGACATTTAATTCCTGTCCCAATACTTGTGGTCCCAAGGGTTGCAAGTACTGTAAGAATGTCGCTAGTTTGTTAAGGTCTTGTCCACGACCTAATGCTTCGATGCCTGTGACAATCTGTGGTTTTAGAGAGTCTTTAGGAAACTTAGGCATCTTTTTTTGTTGTTCTAAACGATTGAGTAAAAGGTTGACCAAGGGAACCTGGAACTCTTGAGATAACACAGAGTAAACACCACCTAATGCCATCTCTAGTTCTTGGGCTGCAAATCGTATCTCTTCTGCGGTTACTCTCTCCGCTTGTCTCTGTACTGCGGAGTTGAGTAAGAAGGCAAACGAGATTCGTTCTTGGATCTGTCTTGCTACTTCTTGTGCTACACGAAAGTCATTGAACTTGTTGACTTGGAGTACTGAAACATCTTCAGCAGCCCCTTGTACAATAGCTCCATTAGGAGACTCTGCTAGTGATCTGAGTTTTGTGGTACCATTAGGTCTCACCATAAAGAGTACCTTAGCAGCACTTGCTGATCCTTCTACAATAGATCTAGTCAATGCTTCAAGACTCTTTAGGTCACCTATGTATTCCTCAACAAACCCTCTTCCATAGTCCTCAGAATCAATCCTCGTAAATCTCAAAGGTATGAATGGATTCTTGTCCTCCTCGTATGTGCCTGAAGAACTTTCTATTTCTTGACCTTCTACCTCTTGTTTTACTTCCCATCCTGATTCTGTCTTCTTGACACAGGTGTATAGGTCGTAGTTCTTTTGTCCGTAGTCTGCGTTGGGTGTAGTAACTTTGGATCGTACCTCCTCAGGTAACATTAAGGGACTTAAGGATTCTACTGTAATAATCTCTAAGACATTTCCCATTGCATCACGTTTGACCACGTAGCGATCTAAACGAAACACACGCATACCACCTTCTTTAGGCATGTACACGAGAGCATTACCAGTGACGATGAGGTGCTTAAGTGCTTCAAAGACAGGCACTCGTATTGCCTTAGCTTCGATCTCTCCCATAGCAGATCGTTCAATACGGGCTAACCCTTCTTCTACTGCACCTCTCTGGTTTGGTCCCACTAGGTTCTCTAAGTCAAAGTCATCTATCGTTAACCTAAAGAATGGTGAGTTAGGAGGTAAGAGTGCTAAGAGTAACTTAGATGCTAGGTTGTTAACTCCTCTAGCACCTACACTTTGAAATGGTTGACGAAAGAAGTTAGCAGAACTATGTCCTTCACGAGGTAGAAGTGATGGGATAGTAATCTCTGCTGCTTCCCTAGCACGTTCTAAGAATGGGTTTCTTTCTGCGTAACCTAAATTATACCTGCTCTTTATAGAACCTGTAGGTATATCTTGGTTCTCATTAACTTCTACTTTATCCATATATTAACTTGTGCCTACAGTTGATCCTCCACCTGACCCTGCTACGTTAACACCAGTAGCACCAGTAGGTCTTACTCGGAACCTACGTTTACCAGATCTAAACCTACCTGCTTGGGCCGAAGGAGTACTTAAGGCTAATAAACCTTTTTTCTTCTTTTTCTTTTTACCTTCTTGACCATAAGTCTGACCTGCTGCTTTTGCAGCTAAGGCAGCTTCTTCTTGAGCTTTCTGTTGCTCTCGTTTTTGTTGTTGTCTTTTGTTGTACCCTCTAGGATCACCTGCTAAAAAGTTAGTTACTTCACCAAGATTATGATCAACAATATTAACGACTTCTTGAAAACCAGACATATTAGGTCTAGTTTCACCAGATTGAATTTTACCTAATTCATTTCTACTGTGACGAAATCCAGCAGTAGCTTGCTCATCAATATTTGTTTGATCAGCTATATCTTGCATTGATGGAACTTCGTATGTGGTACTACCACCCATATTATAATTTCCTTCTAAACAACCTCCAATCACCTCCCAAGGTGCCTTTGTGAACATCGGGTAATCTGGAGCACATTAATTTGTAATAAGGAGACTCTGGTTCACATGGGATTATATATTCCGATATTTGTAAGTTGTTCATTAAAGTATCTAATGATTGGAATACTAGTAATGAGTCTTTCCTCGTTGCTTTACTTTCGTTCATCCACCAGTAGACTGTTGGACTCTGTGTGCAAAAAGCACCTATTATCTCACCACCTTTCTCAACGTAATGAGTTGGCATGTAAGGCCCGTGACCATCGGCAATCGCTGCTTCCATAACCTCTTTGTACACCTCGTGTGAATCAATAGGGTGTACCGATATATCACTAAACATGTCTTTATTTATTTTTTATTTGTAAAGGACTTCGTATCCTGAATTGTGAAAAGCCACCTTTCATACTCTTTAGTTTATCTTTTGGAGTCATTCCAGATTTTGAGTATGCTAGTTCTAACTGAGGAGTAGCCTCTTCTACAGGTTTCTTTGCTCGTACTGGCATCTGCGGAGGAGGCATGATTGTTGGCATAGTCGGTGGACTAGGGGCTGGACCGCACATGATTATTATATAAATCCTCTATGTAGTTGACTACCGATTGTTGACCTAAGGTATAAGCCAACTGTTCTTTCTCTACTACAGTGCTCGGTAGTTGATTAGGGTATTTTTGTTTTAACTTTTCTACTAGTTCTTTTGAGATTGTTTCTCCGAGTGTAAAAGCCATTTTATCCCATTATGTCCATTTCATATAATTTCACACGAATTAGCCGTGCAAGCGAGTTCCTGTGAGGACGTAGTGTAGTCCTCTTTTTCATACTCAGATAACTTAGACCAGTCGATCTCAGGCATCTTCTCTAGTAACTCTTGGTACTCTTCTTTAGTACACTCTTGATATGGTGCCTGTTGATATACATGATCTGAGTGAGGTAAGAAAGAAATACCACTAATGCTATCGAAGTTGTCATGAACCCATGCTCCTACCGCAGTCCATTCATCTTCTTTGACTGAGATTGTTACGGAAGGTTTGTGCTCACACCAATGTTCCTGATAGATCAACCATTGATCCAACTGTTCAAAGGCATCCCAATCGTTTCTCTTGATACTAGATTCAGGAGACTTGATAGGAAATGAAAACACTGTAGTCTGATCTGGTTTCATCACATCAGGCTCATTAGGAACACCTTGATCTTTCATGAGTTGTGTGATCGGGTCTTTATTGTCACCTCTGACAGTGCGTATATAGTAATCACTATGACGAGTGTGAATGCCACTAGCAGAATCACAAAGTTGTGAAACCGTACCCGAAGGTTTGATGCAAGTGATCGCAGCACTCGGATAAATCTTAAGTTTCTCAGCCCATTCTTCATTCGTCTTTCTCGCTACATCTCTCATCTCTTCTAAGAAGTCTGGTCCAGGAAAAGCAGTAATCTTGTTATCCATAATTCCTGTTAAGGATACACCGAGTAACCTCTCTTCTTCACAATTAGACTTCCAAGTTTTAGGTAGGTACTTAAAGTTAGTCAAGGTGCTTTGCCACGTACCTAAGATAGTAGCTAACTTAACTTTCCTTAAGATATCCTTCTTCTTATCTGAAGCACGTATGACTACCTCGGATAAGTTACAGAATTCTCTAGGTCTTAAGATTATTTCAGAACATGGATTCGTCCCGAAGTCATCTCTAGGACTTCTGTCATTGAATCGTTCGACTTGTTTTCTTGCGTTAAACGATGAATAAATTCCACGCTCTCCACTTCTGCTCTCGTATAAGGAAGCCCATTCCCTAAGAAAGGTTCCCGTGTCAGGTTTGGAGTGATAATTGGCAGAGTTGTTTGCGAGTGCTCTATGTGGGTGTTCTTCCCACCATCTTCCTGACTTTGCGTGTCGCATCTGCTCATCCCCAAGATCACTGAGGCTAATAAGAGCAGACCTACGAACACCACCAACCACCACGACTTCTGCTGTCTTTGTAACAATGTCGTGACATTCGATGGGTCTGAGTCTTCGTCCTTTTGCATTTTCAAATAGTTTACAAGTGAAAAGAAATAGTTGGTTAAGGGGATCAGGTCCACTTGCTCTTCCTCCAAAGGTTTTTAGTACTGCTCCTGCCTTCCGTACTTTAGTTAAATCCCAAGTAGGAATTAGTCCTGCATATAGGAGACTAATCAATTCCCTAAATGCCTTAGCCCATCCTAGTTTGCTATCACGTACATCGATGCAGGTATCAGTAGGATGTAGTTCACTAGGTACAAAAGGTAACTGAGAGGTATACTTTTCTTCTACTGAGTAACCAACTCCAGTACCATTCATGAGGACATAAAGAAGTTCATCGAATGCCCTCGGTGAATCGATGGGTAAATAACTACAGTTGTATCCTGCGATGTTTTCTTTTTCTAAAGCAGGACCAGCGGTCATCAAACAACGCATACTAGGCATGACCTCAAGTGCAAACACTGCATCTTCTAGTTCCTTTACTTCATCTCCTTGTAATGTATACCCATTACTAGACTTAAGATGTTGAATAAAAAAATCAAAGTATCGTGCTACAGTTTCACCCCAGGTTTCTCTTCTACCTTTTTCATAGTCCCACCTAGAGTAACGTGAAAGATGAATGTACTCTTGATATTGTGTAGGTAGACTACTCATTGGCTTGCTCCCTTACAATTAAGCGATTAAGATAAACCTGTGCTTTGTACAAGTCATTAAGACCACCCTTATGTGGGTACCTAGATACGTATTTAATTATGTTTCCTTCTAGGAAATCCATTTCGTTTTCGATTATATAATCCAAGGGTTGAATACCAAACCCATCGGTGTAATGTTTAGGATTCTCAAATTCATTATCGCTCATTCTCAGGACTCCAATAGAGAGGTTCACTCATAACGTATTCACCATGCCTTAGGATTCTAGCCATACGTGCTTGAAGTAACGCATCGTCTTCATTTAATCCTGCGTTTTCATAAGCTGTAACAATAGCTTTCCAGACATGCTTTGGTTCAAACCCAAAGTCTTCACATTCATTCAAGATCTTCTCTGCTTTCTTTGGGCCAATACCTGGACAACCTTGGTAGTTATCTACCGAGTCACCAGTTAAGGCTTGTTTATAGAAAAGATAATCAGCAGTGTCTTTATCTTGCTCCCATAAGGTTTGATTCTTGATATCCCAGTGCATACCAGGAATGGTTAAGAGATCCTTATCTTCACTCACAACAATGCGTTCTTCTCCATTGTCGTAAGTTGCGAGGATACCTATGACATCATCTGCTTCGAGCCAAGGTTGTATCTCGTAGTGATAGTTCTCCATCACGTACTTCTTAGCAGGAACGAAACACATAGGTTTGCGAATAGCCTTTCGGTTCGCTTTGTATTGAGGGTTGAGCATCTTTCTAAAGTTGTTCTGATGTGAGATACACATGGTTACCTCATCAGCTTTAGTTTGTTCCTTGATGTTCTCAACGAAGTCATCGATGTCACACTTGACTTTCGCTAAGTCACAATGGAGAGTCCAGAGATCACCTTCCCAATTGATCGGTACTTCGTTAGCAGTAGTCGCTTTGTAGATTGCGATGTCTGCATCTATGAGGAGTCTAGTTGTCATATCGTTGGTCTATACTCGTAGGTTTTAGGATCGTTGAGGTCATACTTGTATTGAGGATACAAGCTAAATGAGAATCCAGTTGTTGCCTCTATCTTACTAAAAGGAACAACATATACATACGGAAACTTACATGCACAAAGGTAGTCGTAGTCTCCTTCTTTATAAACTCCAAACTTACGAACACCTTGGTATGAGATTATACTTTTCTTCAGAGAAACCTTTCGTCCGTTCTGTGTAGTTTTAACTTGTATGGTTTTAAACTTATTATCTCTCTCGACCACAAGATCATAACTAGACTTAGGATTTAAGGGTTGAAGTATATTGTATTGCCACATGTGAAACAGGTAACATACGAGATGTTCTCCTGCTTGTCCTATGTAATGAGGACTAGTGGGTGTCTGCCCAATTTCTTCCAACTCTGTATTCTCCTGTGAGAGGGATTCTGAATCCGTAATACTCTCCAGAAAACTTAATTGCTTCCACTGCGATTCGTCCGATATTATCGACATGCTCGTCCTTTACCATGAGTTGAACTTCATCATGCACAAAGGCTACCTGTGCATAGTCTCGACCATACGAGTATCCTTCTGCTTCCAACATATCGTGTAGCATGACAACCCACCGCTTACAGATAATTGCACCTGCACTCTGTAATAATGTATTGAGTGATGCGTGTGCGGATCTAACAGGTACTCGTCTACCATCTAAGCCACGTACAAATCCATGATCGTTTGCTTTATTTTGGACTTGCTCACGTAACTTACGTAACGCAGGGATCTTCCTGAGGAACTTCTCCTTCAGGGCTTTTCCGTGCGATGCCCCTTTACCAATGATCTGACCGATTTTCTGGTCTCCTGCGCCATACAAGAAGCCATATATATAAGTCTTCGCTTGGTCTCTTGTAGCGAGTCCAGCAGCTTCTTGATTGGCAGTATGAATATCACCCTCAAGTAGGATCTTACCGTATGCACCATCGTCATACCGAGCCATATAGTGAGCCAAGCACCGCAGTTCAAGACCAGAGACATCAACACCCAAAAGGGAAAATCCTGGATCTGTCGTAAAAAGTTCTCGACACTGCTTCCCAAAGGGTGCTTTAGTGCTCGGAACTTGAGCGAGGTTCGGATGCGTATGAGAGCAACGACTTGTGACTGACCCCATGCAGTTAACTGACCCATGGAGTCTCCCGTTCTTCTCTAGTTTTAACCATGCTTCATTACCTTCTGAGAGTTGTCCTATTCTCTTGGAGATCATCAAGTACTCACTCATCAGTTTTGCTTCTGGGTACTTGAGTCCATCCAAGATCTTCTCGTCTACCTTAGGTTCTCCACTCGGAGTAAACTCCGTAGGTTTCCAACCATGTATGTCCTTGAGTCTCTTGGCTATATGATGACGAGACTGAGGATTGAAGTCCACGATCTTGATCTTATGGTAGAGTCCTTTCTTCCGTTCTCCTTCATCTACAACCCAAGAACCAAATGCCTTGAGCAGTTCTTCATGGAGTTCATTCTTTCTATTGTACAGTAACTTGTACAACTCTAGTGCTTTAGGCACATCGAAAGGAAAACCAAAGGTCTCCTGCTCATAACAAATCTTGGAGACTTGATGTTCTAACTCAATAGAATCAGATGAAGTATGCTTATCATAATTAAGAAGATGCTCATGTAACCTCTGAGTCAAGTCCACATCACGTTTGCAGTACTCAATCATCTCAGGAGTTAACTCATCCCATGCTCCATCATGATCACCATAGTCACCCTTGAGATAAGATAGACGATGACCCCATGCCTTGAGAGCGTGTGATCCATACATCTTTGAATCCATTCCACGTTTGTCAAAGTCTAAGGCACGTAGTTCAGGAAACGTAAGTCTCGATAGAATCAAGGTATCGGTGTACGACACTGGAACAAAACCATAGAGTTTGTCTAAGACACGAAAGTCAAACCCTAAGATATTATGTCCGATAAGATGATGATCCTTGAGGAACAAGAGTGCCTCAGGTATATCCTTTTCGTACACCACATGATGTTCACCATCACACTTGTAGATGAGACAGTGAATCTTGGTTACTTCATCCAACAGACCATCGGTCTCAAGGTCGAAGTATATCTGCTTGCTCGGTTGTTTCATTCGTTCTCTCTTGGGAGTAACAGTGTTTATGATCCAACTTTAAGTCTAGTGTGGTTGTCCTCACTAGAGATTGTGTAGTCCACATCTCATGTTGTAATTCTTTCATCTTACGAAAGATGTAGACATTTATGAGTAATGATAGAATCACACATATAATAACAATGAATAAAGTTATATATGTTACATCATAACTAGAAGTCAGGGTTGTTCTCTTCATCTTGCTTGACTTCTGTTAGTTGAGTTTCGGTCAATCGACCTGTCTCTTTAGAATAGTAGAGGTGAGTAGCAATACCAGTTTCACCTGTCCATCGGTTCTTCAAGACACGAACTGTAGTCATATCAGGATATTCTCCTTGCTGATCTCTCTCACAACCAATAACAATATCACTTAGTTGTGCCAAACTATGGCTACCTCTAAGTTGAGAGAGACTAGTCTTGACTCCTTCTTCATGTCCACGATCACCAGATGGTCTCCTCAAGTGAGACACTAAAAGTAAACCGCATTGCACTTCTTCACATAGGGATCTGAGTTTTGTCATAGCAACATCGATCATCCTACGTTCATCACCACCTTCGATACCTGAGATGACAATTGATATATGATCGAGAACTATGTACTCACAACCCATTGCTCTCACCATGTACTTGATCTTTCCTAAAAGATTCTCGATCTCCATCGAACCCCAATGATCATAGAAGTATAGGTTACCTGTACCCAAGGTTGCATCAAAGCCACTCTTGAGTTCTTCCTCACTTACTTTCTCATCGAGATGAACTGGTTTGTTCAAGTACAACCCAACAAAACCTAGAGCACTACGTTTGTTGGACTCTTCCAAGGCAATGTACCCAACCTTTTTGTCTTGGAGGAGTAGATGATAAGCAACCTCACGGCAGATCAAAGACTTACCAATGCCTGAACCTGCGGTGATGGTAACAATCTCACCTCTACGTATACCTTTGGTCACATCATTGAGACCAGTGTAAGGGTAGTCGCTAGACTCCCTCGTATCTTCATTGGATATCAAGTCCCAGAGGTCTCTACCATCCACGATACCATCAGGTCGAAAGACCTTGGCACCCCAAATAGCATCAATGATTTCCGAATGTCTTCCTTCAACTAGGCAAGCATTGGCATCCTTGAGTGGTAACTTGGCAATCTTTGCTTTGCCAGGGGTGAACAAGGGAACACATTCGTCCAAGGCTTTGCGTCCTGCTTCGTCTTGGTCAAACATGAAGATCACGCTATCGAACTGCTCCAACCATTCGAGGTCTTGAGCTATCGCCTTTCGTGCTCCTGCTGATCCTGTGGGAACTGAAACCACGGGCCATTTGTTTCCTTGTACTTGTGATACTGAAAGTGCATCCAACTCCCCTTCAGTAATCACAACCATCTTACCCCCATCTCTCCAGAGATGTTTACCATAGAGACCTGAGGACTTGGTATCTCCAATGAATAAAAAGTCCTTGTTAGGAAAGCGAATCTTCTGAGCTACAAGTGTGCCCTGATCGTTCCTATAGTTTGCTATCTGTACTTTCTTACCTTTGTAGTCACCTACTTGGTAACCCCAATGATCAACAGTATCTTGATTGATATTCCGTTTGTTCAATGGGATACATTCACCTTTTACAAATTCCATACCTCGCACCTCTGTTAAGTTAGGAACTCCTTCGTAATAGCCACAACCAAAGCACCACCCATGTCCATCTGTGTATCTCGCTAGGTTATCTTTAGATCCACATTGAGGACAAGGCTCATGTTCAACGAACTCACTGCTGTTCGTAATCGCTCTCTTCATCATATTCACTTAGTCCATCAAAAGGTTGTCCTTCAGATGTAATACCATCACCATCTTCATAGATGGCAGCTATCTCAGTAACGTATGTGAATCCTGCACCCCTCAAGAAGTCTGCAAAACCTTGAAGAATCTCAGGGATATAGTCTGCTTCACATGCAACACTCACCTGTGAAAAAGGTGTATTCGATGTAGCACTAAATTCAAATACTGTTTTATCTTCGTTACACATTTGTTTTTGTTTTAGGTTTATGTTTACGTAGCCAATCCTTAGGGATTTCTTTTTCTGCATACAAGAAGCCATACTTGTCACACCATTGTTGACAAGTCATCTGGCTCCCTTGAACACGGCTATCGAGCCTTAAGAAAACGAACCTGATATCAAGATCAGGATGTTGGTTTTTGATTGCTCGATGTTTCCGTTGATCAGCAGATCTAAAGTATCCTTTGGCTTCCACCAAGATTCCATTCTCTAAGATGAAGTCTGGTTTGTAGGTACGTTCAACGATGTAAGATACTTGTTCAGTCTCGTATTCAAAGGGAACCCCACGGACACCTAAAGCATCCGCAATGGTTTCCTCAAACTTACTTCGGTATTTAGAAGTCTCCTTCTTCTTCCTCTTTGGAGACTTTCTTCTCTGCGATTTCTTCATCAGCAGGTTTGACACTATCTACAGTGAAGCCACCTTCGACTGCCTCAAATCCTGTATTCTGGTATTCCTTAAGTTCTAACACTTGCACTGCGATTAGGTCCAAGCTACATCCTGCACTAGGTGCCTTGCCCCATCCTCGTGTTGCGTAAGAAACTTTAACGATACTACCGTTACCAATAGAAACAGAAGAGTCTATTGGTTCCAATGCAGCATCAACAACATTGATGGTAGGTTTACGTACCTCACCATTCTTCATCTTGATCTCAGCGTTCTGCTTAAATCTGATGCGTACTGTATCTCCCTCTACCTTGTAAGGAAGGTTACCTCTCTGCTTCTTATCGTTCACCATGGCATCTCTATCAGCCACAGCATCGATCTCCTGCATCAAGGGTTCTGCATCCTTTTTAGGAAGCAAGAGTGTGATGTTGAAGTTACCTGGATTACCAAACTTGGTGTCTGGTCTGAACAGGTGGGGCCATTCACATGGTCCTTGAGGAGTCACTTGTGTCATCTTCACCGTATTGGTATAGGTTAATAAAATATTGGACATCGATACCATCCTCTAAGAGTCTCGCATGGATGTCCACTGGTACTGGGAGTCCTTGACGAAGGAATCTCAGTAACTTCTTGAAGTCCTGATTCATAACTAATGTTGTGCTTTCAGGTCTGTTGGTCGAATAGGTCCATTTCGTCTACTTTTCTATCAACTCAAGCAAAGAAATAGGTAGCATCTATCACTGCATCTATATCTAGGGTGCCCATCTCAGGTGGATCAGGCATATCCTTACCAACAGATTCTTCTGCATCTTCTTTGAAACTATTGATTACATTATTGTTTTTGTACATATCACTAAAGGCTTTCCTTAATGACCGAGCCATTCTTGGCACATGATGAGCATGTACACCATAGGAGTCATGGATCATAGAATAATCCGAAACCCCGTACTTATTACATTCATGTATACTGAATGTCAAGTGTGAAGCATCGAGAGAGTGTACGAAATTAGGAGCACTACCATTCCTATTACGGAAGGTGTCCATTGAATCCATGTATTCCCTGAACCTCGGTTTCACGAGAGTTCCATCTATATATGTAGTGATCCTGAGTTCTTTATAATTAAAGTACTCTTGATGCACTATAAAATTTGTAGGTGTGGACCACACCAATGCTCTGTTCTCTTTTGCTACAATGGAAGAACAATCCTGTATCCACTTCATACACTCACGAGCACCGATCACGATTTCACCAATGGCTTCCCATAATACTTGAGATAACCAGAAGGATGGAAGAAACATATCATGATCCTCTTGTGCCCAAGGGTTTATTTCACCCTTTGCAAACTCATCCTTGAGGTATTGTAACACATACCCACGACAGGAATGTCTCGTACCACCGTAGGGTACCACCATCACTGGTCTCTTACAGAGTTTGCGATTGATAAACCCTGAGTCTCTCCATTGTATAGCCATGGTATCACCAGACTCAGCCAAGACCTTGACCTTCTCCAATACTAAGTCAGCCACATCCTGATAGATATCCTGAGGTGTATCCGATGGTAGGAGATTAGTAGCCTTACCACCAACAGGATCTCTGAGCATAGCTGAGAAGTTCTGGAGTCCGTTGTTAGATCCATCTAACTGGACTGGTATCCTTGACATGTACCCAAACCCCTCTTCTAAGAACTCAGCCCACTCGAAACAAAACGCTAGAAATAACCAAGGATCTTCTGCTTCGTTCCACCATAGGAAAGATAAGGGATCTTCGGCACTCGCTATGATCTGATCTGCATGGTCATCCACCCACTTGATCCTCTTCTCATACGATACCTTATCCACACCAAAACAGTTGGCACCATGGATCGCTAACCAATCTGCCTGTTCATCTGTCTCGATAGGCATACCCTTGGAGAACAAGAGTAAACCCTTGGCATACTCTGGACCCTGAGGTGTGAGGAATGAGGACACTGTATACTTCCTACCCCTGAAGTCTGATTGGTAGACGAAGTGAAACTTATCGTACTCACTCATATCCTTAGCCATACCCATGGTACGTATGAACTGAAGAACTTTGGAGAACCTACGAGCATTCTCACTATAGATCGTAGATGCGGTAGTCTTCCAGTGCATGAACTCCTTCTGCATTTCAGGAGTCATATCCTGTTTCTTCAGTCCCTGTGGTGCAGGACATGGTGGTAAATCCAATGGGTCACGATTAGGTAATCCATTACAATCGAGACCATTACCCCACATCTCTTTCATCACATCGAGTACCTTAGTATTAACAGTCCATCCAGTATCTTGAAGACTATTGATACACTCGTACTCCAAAGGCATCTCGTGGTGCCTCAATCCTCTCAAGAACTTACGATTGTAAGTCTTGATCATAGGCATCTTGAAAGTGTAGTAACCACCATCATCTATAGTAGTCCATCGTTTAGGTAAGGTGATCATTGGGAGATAGTGAGGAGACAATACTTGTCCATACTCATTTACCTTCTCGATCCACTCTATGGTTCCCTTGGATGGAGTCACTAAAATGTTTTTCTTTTTCCTACCATAGGTCATAGTCCTCACTTCGACTAATCCAGTGGCTTGTATAAGAATATCTAGTAACTTAGACCCTATACTATGTCTCTCCTGTGTAGTAAAAGTATCTAAATCCTCTACATCTATATACTTTTTACACCTCTTGATCAAACCATACCTACGATAGTGTCTCGATGCAGTATGCTTAGTCATCTTCTCCTGAAGAATCTTAAACATTCTACCATCGTGATCTTCCCATACCTGTAGTTTAATCTCGTCCTCGATTATCAAACCTAAAGTACGAGACAAACCAGTTAAAGACTGCATCCCACTGACTGAATTAACCACTGTCTTCAAGGTTAGAAAAGCGGTTACGTCTGGATCTAACATAGCTATAAAGGGTGCTATCCTATACCCCTGTTCTGCGGTACCAGTGCTCGCTTTCTTCATGAAGTCTTGTATACCCTTACTCACCTTGTCTACTGAATGTTTCATCAGCATGATGCCGTGCAGAGTATTACCCTCCTGGCCCCTAGCCTTAGCTTTCTCTACCTCCTTATTAAACTTATCGATACCTGACTTACGCATACTCTCTTCGAGTTCATACTCCTGCTCCAATAGAGTTTTGTTCATACACTGTATGTGCTAGAGGTTATTAGTTTAGCTGTACTTGCCCTGACTCTACTAACACTGTGTCATGCAGACCCTGAGATGCCTGTCTCAGATCACTTAGTTCATGCCCTATGAGCATGACTTGTTCCATGTGGCTGATTTCAGTATCATCTACTATCTCACCCACATTGGACACAAACTTGACTAAGTTGTGCATGAATATCTGTACTACCTTTTCTCTATCTACTTCATCCATTTGGTTCCTGATTACCATGTGTTTTACTAGGATCTATACGATCTGTTGGGCATCGTATCTCATCCCTCGGTTTCAAGAGTAAACTAAACCTCACCACTATCAATACTGAAATCAATAGTAGGATCAGTTGAGTCACTCCTACGAAGTACATCACCCTGCTTTCCTTTCCTTATCTTGTGTGTTAGCACCCTCTGGATCTCTCAGGTGTAACCCCTGATCCCATTGATCAAGGGTATTGAGACACCCATTCAAGCTATCACGTATATGAGTCAACATCAAGCGTACCACCTCTCGTTCATTGAACGTGTGAAGAGATGATATATTCGTCTTGGGTTTCGATGATTTCTGTGCTACGGGTAATGACCCTGAATCTGCCATCATAATTCTTACTCACTAGCTTGATGATTAAGTTGATCAGGTGGTCGTGATGCAGTTGCTCCACTTGCACCCATTGTTCTTTACTCTCTGAGTAATACTCTACCCTCTTGCTCTCTGTAATCATGTTCGGTACTCCCCATGGATACCCATGCCCATACCATCGAAGTAGTTCTCGATAGTCTTGTATTTCATCCGATCCTCGGAGAATATCTTGTTGGCTACCATGGGTTCAATACCTGTTAGGTCACACCACTTGTGTTCCTCTCGGCCCCAATCGTATCCCACGTACCTACAATCTCTAGGGTTTCCCTCATGGTCTGCCCTAGTCATCCACTGACCAGGAATGTAGTCAATGATCCTATCTGCTGTGGCTTTATTACCATTCTTGCAGATGATCTTGCCGATGTATT
>VTLG01003552.1_pt1 | contig 28799 bp, 43 predicted proteins | sample 4694571 | NCBI WGS metagenome assembly VTLG01 (sample SAMN12604809, study PRJNA352737) | marine metagenome | biome: ENVO:00000447; feature: ENVO:00000209|ENVO:00000569|ENVO:01000036; material: ENVO:00002151; isolation source: viral sequences binned using virsorter ...
TTTTAAAGGATTTAGTTTCTTATGATTGAAACCCCCCTCCCCAGAGAGGGCCTCATCAGTAAAAATAAAATAAATTTTATTATACTTTTTTATTTTTTAATTTTCTTTTATATACAGCCTTGCTAGTCTTACTTCTATGGCAAGGATCACATAAGCTCTGTAGGTTTCTATAATCATACATCTCTCCTCCATCTGCTACCTCTTTGATATGATCAACAAGATAAGCTTCTTTAATTTTATTATTTTGTTTACACATAACACATAGAGGATTACGTTTAATATAGTAGTTCCTAAGCTTCCTCCATTTAGTTGTATTGTATTCCTTAGCCAGTTCAGGATTAGAATAAGATTTATTATAATCTTTCTTAATCTTTCTTAACCATTTATATTTAGTAGTAGTAGGTAAATAAGGCATCATTGATAGCTATCTAAATTAGTGTTATATAATTCTATTACCATACACTCAAACAGTTGAGCATTGTTTAAGTTTATTCCAGCTGTGTTAAATTTTTTCTTTAAATCTATAAACATTTTATATGTAGTATCTTTACAACTGATGGTTAGCTTATGACTATACTCTGTGTCATATACATTATCTCCAGCCATATTCATTAAGTCATCTATATTAATCTCATCCATATTATATATATAAATAGTAAAGGCCTTAATACATAATAGTAGAAAGACCTTTACAAACAGAAACAATATACAAAAACCTCATAAGAGGTAAAGCTAAGATACAAAAACATTTTAACATTTATCTAGCTCTTTAAGTATATGTATAAAAAATTCTTTTATTATTTTCTTTTGTTCCTTATTAAATTTATCCAGTCCTTCTATCTCTTTATTTATTCTATTATTATATACTACAGCTCTCTCTCCTATATGTGTGAAGTGATCAGCTATAGAAGTATTTTCTATATTATTATCTTTATTCTTTTTATTTACCATTTTATTTTATATTTATCTTCATCCTCTAAATGTTTTATTATATTATTAAGATGAATTATTTTACATAGTTTATTAAAAGCTTTATTATTCTCAGCTTCCTCATGATGCTCTCTACATATAGCTATAAGATTCTCTGGATAATCTTTAAAGTTTTTAGTACCTCTTATTGTATTACCTCCAGCTCCTCCCATTTTTCTAGCACTAAGATGATGGATATCTGTAGCTTCTTTTAATATAGGAGGTCTATCATTATCATAAGCTAAAGGATTATTACACATATGCCTACACACTTCACAAACAATAAGCTCTCCTTCAGCATATCCAAAGTATTCTATATATATTTTTTTATGATTAATCATATCTTTTTATTTATAGTAATTATATCTTTACCTGGTTTAAATACTGCTGGAGTAATTACTTCTCCTCCTTCTCCTACTGATGTTATATTATTGTCTAATTGTTTATAAGCTGATTTATGTTTATCCTTTAATAGTTTAAGTTTATTCTCTAGCTCTACTATTTCTGGAATATCTTTAAAATCCCACCTACCAGCTGATCTCTTTAGTTTTAAATTATATCCATCTATATAAGCTCCCTCTCTATCATATTTACTAATCTCATCTATAGCAATATCTTCTATCATTGTTTTATATTGTTTAGCTTTTTTTTCTATTTCTTTTAAAACAAGTATAGCTTTTAAAGGATCTATCTCTCCATCTTGTACTAGATCATATATATCCTTTATAGGTAGTTCTTTTATATTATCTAAGCTTTTATCCATTTTTGTCCAGCTGCTGGATTGTAAATTGTTTTCCAGCCATTTGCTTTTAATTTTTTATGATATTCATTTAACTTTTCTCCTGATAGTTTTTTTTCTATATAAGCATCATAATAATCAGGCAAATCATTTTTATTTGTGCTAAATTGATTTTTATCCCACCTAGATAATCTTTTTTTTATATCAAATATCTTTTGATACATAAACCTAGGTTTATCATTTTCTCCAGCTTCTAACCAATACTCCTTAAAGTTTTCATGATGTTTAGTATATTCAGTATCACTATCTACCTTACTTATAAAATCTTTGATTGATTGCTCTATATTATTATTATTCTTTTTTTTATTATTATTCTTATTCTTATTATTACTACCATACTCTATATCTAGGGTATCTATAGGGTATATATACTTTATTAATTCTTTATTCTTTACCTCCTCTAAATCTTTCTCTATACATTTTTTTATAGTAGGAGATGCAGAATAATTATACTTTAAAAAATTGACTAAAGCTATCTCATTAGTTTTTTTACTTAATACTATTTTATTTATATCCTGAAACATATTTAAAAGACTATCAACAGTATCTCTAGTATATCCTGTATGATAAGTAATTTGCCTCATACTAATCTCATATATGCCACATTGTTTTACATTAGGATTCGTAAGTAAATAAATATAAAAGTATTTTTGCTCTGGTGTTAGATCAAGTATTAAAGGATCATTCCAAAAACTTGTATGTAATTGTCTGTATTTAGCCATCTGTTTCTGTTTTTAGTTATTAATTAAGTGCTATTATAAATAATATAATAATAAGTATGCCTACAATAAACATTAATAAATCTGCTTTTCTTTGTATATCTTTTTCATCCATATTTAAAAATCTAAATTAGTATTATCATATTGCTGCTGAGGCAATACTATCTCATCTTCTAAGATTATATTTTTAATGTTTAAAGTATTAAAAAATTTATCTTTCCACTCATTTGATTTTATGTAAAATTCTATTTTTACAAATCTATCTACTTTTATATTATTTTCATGGACAGCTATAGCCTCTTTTCCAAAGATTTCAAACTGATGCTTATTATCAAATCCTGTATCTGATTCTACTAGTGTAATGAACATTTTTTCAAATTCATCTCCTGATTTTGATTTTATAGTTTCAGTTCTTTTATTTATTATTCTACCTCTAATTTTATACATAACTTTTTCTCTTTTTAATTTTTAATTTATCCAACTCATAGGATAATTTATTATTTTCATTTAATATCTGCTCATATTTTAAATCTGCATTATGATCATATTTAGTCTTTATAATACTATAAGCTAAATCTAAATCAGAATTATTCCAATTTTCAAACTGTGTAATTATATTATCATATTGTCTTGTATAATGATTAATAATTAAATACTCAGTATCATGATATTTAAGCATTTCTAAAATGAATGATTTTTCTTTGTTAAATAGCTCAGATATTTCATATATACTGATATTTAATGTATGATGAAGTATATGATATACCATAGCTCTACAATCTTTAGTTCTTGGATTGCTATAGATATTATGAAAATCAGCAAATTTTACTTTATTATAGTAACAAGATATCCTTATTAATCTATCTACTGATTTCATCTTTATAATTTTTATTTACATCATAATTGTCCCCCTCCCTGTACATATAATACTCATCTGATTTATACTCAAAATACTCTATCACTTTTTTATCTTTATCTTTATATAAATCTAATAAAACATCAGCTAACTCGCTTTTAGTGCATTTTATTAGCATATCCGAGTATATACCAGAATGAGTATTAGTTTCTGATCCTGTGTAATTATCTATATCTTTAAGATCTTCACAGATTATGATCCAAGTTTTTTTAACAAAATCTTTATCCATTATTTTTGAAATCTTCAGACTCATCCTCTCCATAGATTCCAAAAAGATCAGCCATTTTTAAAATAACTCTAGCCAGAGCTCTCTTTTCAGCCATGCAAACACTATAACTGTTTTTATTGTTAGCTGGAGATGCTTCTCCAAAACTTTGAATCAGTTTCTTAGGTCTAGCTTGAGGATTTTGATTATGATTATCAAATATAACTCCAGTAGCTAATACTACACAGCTTTTTAGATCATCAGATAAATGCTCTACTTTATAATTTACTTGTATTCCTAAATACTTTTGTATTTTTTCAACTCCCTGTCTTGTTACAATAGGAGTACTTTTACCTCTAAAATTTAATACAAATATATCATTATCTTCTAAGTGATATTTTGCAATTATTTCTTTTAATTTTTGCTTATTCATGTTTGTTTACTTTATATAATAATTTTAATTTAACTAAGTCTAGAGCAGCCTTATCAGCTTCATCTAGTTTTTTATTAAGCAATACACTTAATAATAGAGAATAATCTCTTGTATCTAATTTTTCCATTTTATTTCTTTTTGTAGTTTTTTATTTCTGTTTTTAATTCTGTTTTTTTCTTTTTACTCATAAACTCACAGCCTGTCTTATATTTAGCATCTACTTGAGGATTATTTTTATCAAAATTACTAAATACTGTAGTATATTCTTCTTTTAATTTTACTCTATAATTAGAAGGATCTAATTTTTCTATATCTCTTTTTGATACTCCTATTTTACTTAATACCGCTTTTTTTTCATCATTAGTCATTCTCTCAAATAAAAAATCTAAAGTATCTAAAGCATTTTTTAACTCTGTTTTGGTTAGTTTTAATTGTTTTGGCATTTTAATTTATATTTTATTATTGATTCTAATTTATTCCATTCTGATTTGTAATGATAAAATAATATATTATAAACAAATTTTGTGCTGTATAAATAACAAATCCTTCTATTAAAAAAGTTTTTTATACCATTCATACCATTTATATTATATTCATTTATTATATCTTGATCTGTTATTTCTTTTTTATTTATCTTGTAGGCTTTTTTTCTTTTTAATTCAAGTAATAATCTTATAGCCCTATCTCTTTCCTGATCATCTGTTTCTATGCAGATCCCATTTAACTCAAGTAAGTAGTATAACTCATTCATAGAGCAAATATACTCTGAAACAAGCTATACTACTTACCCCCCATTCCTAGACATTAAAAAGTAGCGATATCAGAAATCTTCCAATAAAATAAATAAATGTCAATTTTAATATAAGTATAGCTATTTTTTCCATTGTATATATTGTTTTGTTTAAGCAAATAAAGTAATTAATATATAAAGGAGAAAATTTTGAAATGCTTTGTTATTAACAGTCAAATGTTAATTAACTATTATAACTTATTTTTTTACCTAAATCCATAGGAATAAAAAATCCTACTTTTCCATCTATTACTACACCACAGCCGAGAGTTGGTTTTTTACTAAAGTTTCGCCCATATTCCATGGCATAGCTATTAACATCTATTAAGCATCCAACATTTAAACCAAACGTAATATCCTTATATGATGCTCTATAACTTACCCCTCCAGCTGAATGAGTATGACCTGAGACTACTGATTGTCTATAGTCTGTCATTAAAGATATAGAAGCATTTACTCCACTTTTACCAGTACCATGTATATATAAAACATCATCTATCTCTATATGAGTATGGGTTTTCCATCCTTTTGGAAAGTTCCATATCTCCTCAAATGTTTTTAAAAATTTTTTAGGTATATTATGAGTCTGGGCCTTCCTTGATATTAACAAATCATGATTTCCCATAGTAAGATCTCCTTCTGAAAATAATTTAAATAATTCATTTATATCATTTTGAGCCATTTCTGCCTCTTTAGAAGTAGAAACACCTTCTGGGCTAGACTCATGATAAGACCAGCTGTGTCCATCTACTAAATCTCCAATATGTACTATCCTATCTACTTGAAACTGATTGAAGATATTATAAAGCCATTCTCTGTGCCCTTTTTTTGCAAATGGATAATGAGTATCAGGAATAATTCCTACTACGTTAGATCGCTTATGATAGTCTATAAATTCATAAACGTATTTATTAAGTCTAGGTCTATGGCTATTTATCATTTTCTTTTTTATGGCTACCCCCAAAGAAAAAATCAATAATAGTATTACATTTGGCACTCATAGCTCCAAATAAAGTACTAATAAAGCTTATCTCAAACTCTCCTAAATTAACATCTCCTAGAATAAAGTATCTAGCTAAAATAAAAGACAAAACAAAATAAGCTATAGTAAAAATTGTAGCTAGTATTTTTTGTATTTGGCTATCATCCTGATACATATTTCGTGCTGATTTTCTGTCCTCAACTTCTAATTGAAACATGGACTGTTCGTGATTTCTCAATACTTTATCCATTTCTATTTTAAGCTGCATTTTTTCCTCTTTAGTTGTAGATAAATTATCTACTAAAGAATTGATATCAACTTTTAATCCTCCAAAAATTTTATTTAATAAATTCATAATGCTTTATATGTTGGAAACACTCTATATCGTGTTTTATTATTATCATCTTTATATGCTTCTAGTACTTGTTTTCTGTTTTTATTTTCATTATAAGAGATATGAATCCACTTACCCCCAAACTCCCAAATCATCTGATCAAATTCTAAATCCAGCTCTGCTACTGCATCAAAAATTAAACTATTATCCATTTTACCATCTCTTACTATAATAATGTCAGCAGCTTTACCTTCCATGTGCTGTGATTTTCTAGCTGTTCCACTTAAAACCTTATTAAGCTTAGGAGATCTATAACCTGAAGTAACTCTTATAGCTCCTAGTTTTGATCTTAAAGGCTGTAAAACTTTATTACATAACAAAGTCAAACATCTTATAACTTCTGGAGTTGCATCATTTGGTATTCCCCTTTTTAATGCTGTTGAGCTGAAAGTGAGCTCAGTTAGATTAAAATTTTTACTGAGCCTCATAATTAATTAAATTTATTTAGTAACAGTTTATCTACTTCTTTTTGTAAACCTTTATAATTAATATCAAAATCTAGCATTATTGTAGATTCAAATCTTTTTATTTCATCTCCATTATTAAATATAATTATAGTAGGCTGTTTGATATTAAATTTATCCATATAGTCTATGTAGTCGCATAATATAATAGTATAAGGATTACAATTTTTAAGATTGTTTAAGCCTTGTATAAAATTAGACTCATTCCAAGATGTATTAAATTCTACTACAGATATCTCTTGTTTTAAAAAGCTTTGACCTTTTAAATTGCTAGATAGTAAAAAAATTACTATCATCATTAATACATAGATATATGAGCTTATTTCTTTTTTATTTTTTAATTTCATATAATCTATCCTCTATTTTATTTAATTTATCTTTTATCTCTTGTATGCCTTGAGCATTATTTTCAGTAGCTATAAGAGTATTTTTTATTGTTTCTCTTATTAGCTGGTCTTTTATTTGCCACTCAGTAGCTGTAAGAGTTGGTTTTGGGAGATCTTTAGCATCAGAAATATCAGCCTGTAGCTTTGCATACATAGTAACTAGACTAACTGTAAAACCAATAATCATTATTAATGATTTAATATCTAAATTTACAGATGTTGATTCAGTAATTTTCATTTTATTAATATATTTAATCCAAATTTTATATTATAGTTTTGTCTATTTAAATAATTTAGGTAAATACCTTCAGTATAAATAGATAAAATTTTAGTTATTTTTTTTTGTATTAAAGCTCCTATTTCGTAATCTGTATCTCCATCATAACCCTTTTCTGTTAAAGCATGATGATAGGGCAAAACATTAGCCCATAATAAAGTATGATAATTATCTTTGTGAGTATAATAACTTAATCCAATAACAGCTGATAGAGTTTGTTGATTACCTATTTTATTTATTTCATCATTATTATATCTATTGACAATATCAGAATAATGATACTGCATAAATTCAGAATGAGAATAAGCTATAGTATCTCCTATTGGATTTATCCAGCCATAATTACTAGATTCCCATCTATCTACTGCTCCATTATTATTAATATCATCCCAATAATAATAGCTTTCATAGCCTAAATCATTTGCTACCTGTATATAATCATCTCCAGCAAAAACAGCAAAAGGATTAATACCATAAACAGGATGAAACCTAAAACAAGCTCCAGCAGATAATTGAAATTTAGAAAAATCTTTTTTTAATCTAAAATCAATCTCTCTATATTTTAAATCTATTCCCTCTAGATTTGTGCTTTGTAATTTGATCATATAAAACCCACCTAAATATCTTACAAAATAATCTTGATTTTTATATGTTATACCTCTATCTCGTACATTTTCATAGGAAACCAAATACTCTAAACCAGTCATTAATGCTGATCTAAATTTGCCATAATCAGTCTCTGTACCATCTTTATAGCTTTTACGATTTTCCATAGATAATCTGGCTAATCTCCTTACTCCAAAAGCATATCTGTAATTAAACTTATTATCTTTAGTAGTTTCTGTTAATTTACCCTCCTGAATAGTGTAAGTATTAACCTCATCTAATACCTGATTTATACCTACTGATCCATAAAAAGTAGAGTATTTAAAAAGCCCTAATTGTGCTGTACATTTATCAAAACACAGCAAAAAACAAATAAAGGTTAATATGTATATAAAATTTTTCATTATACTTCAAATAAATTATACCATAAAAATATCTCTACAGTACTACTAGCAGAGGTAGGATTAGTATCAGTATATAATCTTAAATCTAAACCTTTTGCATCTGATGAGTTATATTTTACAGGAATTTTTCCATATTGATTACTACTTTCAGCTCCCATAGTAGTAGCTCCCATTTGTGTTAACACATTATTTCTCCATCTATATCCAAAAGATCCCATACTTCCCCAATACTTTCCAGCTGATTGAGATGGAGGACTTGTATTAGAATGACCTATAAATAGATCGTATCTTGTCATCTCATCAGCACCATGAACATATCTAATATAGCAGCTAATAGGCATTACTATATGATTAGTTGGAGCAGTAACTAAAACATAAGGACTACCAGCCAAAACAATATACTCAGCATTAGTTAATAAAATCCTTTTAAATAAAGAGCCAGAATTTACTCTCTGTATTTGAGTTTTATTATCAGCTACTATTACACTACCTCCAGGAAAATAATCTGCCATAGTAAAATTAGTAGAAGGTATAGTTATAGTAGTATCTGTAGCACTTACATTAGAATCACTTGTTAATCTTTTATATGTAAAATTTTTTATATTATAAATCCAAAAATGTTCGCCTTTATTTATTAAACGATCTTTACCAGTAGGACTTATATCTATAGTAGTTGTACCAGTAGTAAAACTAGTTATACCTTGACCAGTTAAATAACTTATAGCATTTTCTTTTAAATAATTATAAAAAGGGTTTGCATACCTAGGTAAATCTCTTACTTTAAGATGCTTTAAATATGGTATATAATCAATAGTACCTGTACTATCTAAAGTAAGAGGCAAAGTGTTTTCTCCTAAGCGAGTTCTATTATAAGATCTATTATTATTATTTTTTAAAACTTGTATATCCTGAATAGCTTTTAAACTTAAATGAGATGACTGGCTAGAAGGTTTTTTCCTCCTTCTATTTCTTATTTTCTTGCTATTTTTTCCGTAAGATTTATACATAATTTTTATCCATTAGAGTTATACGTTAAATCTTCTCCTATACTAGTAGAGCCACAGCTTACACAATCTTCCATAGTTAATCTAATCATGCCTGTACCAGCTGTAAATTTACCTCCTGTAACTATATAAGCTACTTTATATCCGCTTTGATTATTTTTCCAAGTTCCACTAGTAAAATGATACAGCTGAGAAAACAATTTACCCTCTATCCCTCTATTACTATCAGAATCTCTAAAGCTCAAATCTAATTTTCTTTTAACTTGATAATTATGCCTTAAAGCAAATTGACACCTAGTTCGCATCAAATCTTTATCTTGACTAGATGATGTACCTTTATAGTCTGGCCTCCATTTTTCTGTGTAAGGATTTACAGAATTTACAGAAACAGCATCAGCGGTAGAGCTTTGATAAATTAAAAACCTACCTAAATACTGAGAGTCATTTGAAGGCTCACTTGAGAAAGGATCTACAGGAGGATTATCTCCTATAAGAAACTCAGGCTCTTGCATATACTCCTCAGATGGATTACCTTGATCATTTTGCCACCATCCATTAGTAGTATCATAATATCCATCTCCTAATCCTTCCCCAGCTAAATATACTCTAACATCATTATACATATAATACCATGCTAAACCCCTACCTCCTTCAGCTATAGATCTATTATTTGTCCAATTTTTTTGAGCACATATCTGACCTTTTACCCAATCTCTAGACAATCCCCAAAATAAATTAATCCTATCTATTCTACACCAATCAGGATAAGAATCATCTTCAGATGCTCTACAAAAAGGCACAAAAGCAGACGTTATATTAAAAGGGCTAGTCATAAATACAGTAGTATTACCTGTAGCAGTTCCCAAAACCTGTTCCCACCAATTTCCAGTCCAAGTATTATTAGTAGGATTATAATTAGGTACACTCATTTGATTAACCTCAAAATAATTAGGAGAAAACCAACCCCAATGATTATTCTGTAAAGAATTTTCTTGATTAGATTGACCATCATCTATACCATATACCCAACCATAAAAAGGACTACTGCCTCCGTAAGCGTTATTACCAGTACTCCATTCAAATAAATCTTCTCCCCAATACCATAAACCATCTGAGTCAGTCGGAACAGTACTGTAATCATAAGGATTAAATTTTGTACCATCAGCAGCAGTCATAACAAAACCACTTACAATCCCCCCAGCATCAAAAGCAGCATAATTATCAGGATAAGTACTCATATTTGAGCCTATACCATTATCTCCAAAGAGATTTGTATTCCATTGCCAAGGCAAACTACCTAAAAAATGATTAAATCTCATATCGTACCACCAAAAAGATTGATTTATTGTTTGACCAGCATAAGCACCAGGGATAGTAGTAACTACTTTGAGGCCCATTCTAGGCATAACTACAGAAGTAGGACTTAATCCACTATAAAAACCAGAAGCTAAACTACTTTCTATAGGATTCATATTATAAACATCTTCTCCAGAAAGCCATGCTCCAGTATATAAAGTAGGATCTGTAACATAAAACCAATCAACTAAAGCTATAGAAACATTACCTATTAGCTGTATTCTTACTTGTGATCTGTGCCTATTCCAAGTACACACACCTACAGGATTCTCGCCATTATCATCTAAATCTATACCTAATAACCCACTATTACTCACATAACTATTAGGATTTAAAGTAAAATAGTTTACAGTAGTAGCTGTAGTTGGAGCATTACCATCTTCTGGTAAAGCTGAATTAAAATTAAAAGGGCCTAAAATTTGATTATTAAATATAGTATGATTATATACTGACTGATAAGATAATATAGGCTCTATCCATATCTCCTCTCCTCCAGATAATCTAGATGATGGATCTCCATCATCACTAACAAAATCACCAGCAACACTTAAGGCGGTATTGTTATTGACATCAGAATCATGAAAAAAACATCTCCTTTCTTTTTCGTAATCTTCCTCTCCATCATGCCAAATTAAAGGAGATTGTATATACCATACACAGTTACCATCATCAAACTCTCCGCTAGTAGCTTCATCATTAAGCAAAGAAGTTAGCATTACTCTTAAGTGAAAAGTTCCCAAAACCTGTAAAAGTACATCATAATAACTTAATCCTTTACCATCATTATCCTTAAAAATGTTAGTATTTACTTTTGTTAATTGTAAAGGATCATGATCAACATCATTTTTCCAATAAGCAGTTAAAGAAGGAGCCATAGCTCTACAATAATAATTAGGAGTATGAGCTATAAAATTTTCTGTATTTGATGCTCCAGTAGCCCAAAATCCATAGCTAGATAGAGCTGATGAAGTTTGATTTAAACAAACTTTAATAATTTGTATCATACTTCTAACACCGCCATAGGTGTCATGATCATAATTTTTATACTTTAATGCAGATAAACCATCTACAGCCTTAATCTGTATAATTTGATTAGGGCTTGTATCTTTACCATAAGATAAATCTGGTAATATATTTCCTATCCAATATCTTCTCCAAGCTGAATTTTTATACCTTTCTACTAAAACCCAAAGAGTGATTTCATTAAGTACTGCTAAATTTTGTAAATCTGTTAGTATTGTAGATGGTGCTCCTTGTTGTAAGATATAATTAAATGTAAGAGTAGTAGTTTTTATAGGAGCTAACATATCATCATCTCTCCCTCCCATATTTAAAACAAAACCTTCTTTAGTAGTATTAAAAATTACAGTTGGAGTTAATGCTCCCCCTTCTCTTAATATGCTAATCCGCCATCTACCATCAGGCTCTGTAGCTCCAGCATTGGTAGCTTCGCTATAAAATTCACTTTGATATCCTAAACCTACTGCCATCTATTAACAACATTTTTTGTGCTTTTTACCTTTTTTATTTTTATTAGGTACTAAAGCATTTATTAATTTATCTATATAGGTAAATACTTGATTATCCTTTTCTGTAGGAGTTAAATTAACTACTACTTTTATTAAAGCCATTACAGCTATTAATAACTCTAAAAAATTTGACTGTATAAAATCTATCATAATATAAAATTTAATAATTAAAAATCTGTTGCAGAGCCTCCTATTCTGTTTTTAATAACTTGAGACCTGTCTGTACTTAATAAAATATCTGATCCTAAAATAGATCCTGATAATTTACCAGTATATCTATCATCTAGCATACTTTTTAATTTATCTAAAGGAGCTATTACTTCTGGATTTACTCTTGTAGTACCTCTACCCTCTCCGACCATGGCTAAAGTAGCCCCTGTTACTAATCCACCTTGTGCAAAAGGAGGGATTATACTTGTAAATAAAGTACCAGCAACAGTACCAGCAGCAGCTGCCAGTATCATATTCATAGGAGGAGGCACAGTAGATAATATACTAGCAGCAATACTAGCAGTACCTTCAGCAATTTTAGCTTTTATAATATCTCTAGTTTGACTCCCTATTTGTTTAACCATCTCCATACCGCCTTTAGCTTCTGAATCTCCCATCTTATTAAAAGCAGTTTCTACACTAGATGCTAACTCAGTAAGATCTTCTTTTACAGGATCTGTGTTTCCATCTACATTTAATACTAAACCAGTACCATCTCCCTCCTCCTGTTCTTCTCCATTTATAGTAAATCCATCTATATTTAAAACACCATCAAAAGTAGGTAGTTCTTCATCTCCCATATCAGCACCCCCAGAAAATAAATCTCCCAAATTCATAGAGCCCTTTAGATTGTCCATTAATCCAGTCATTTTATTTTGTACGTTAGCTACTTGATCATCTAAATCAGACTCTGAAATAAATTCTACTTTCTCTCTCATTTGGATATTATCCATCATACCATTAAAAGACTGTGCTGTATCACTTACAAAAGTATCTCTCATAGCAGACATATCATTTAAAGCCTCTTTAATGCTATCTACAGGAGATCTAAAATTTATCAAATCTACAATAGCATTACCTATACCTTTTAACATTGTAAAGGTATTACTAGCCCAAGCTTTCATTACTCGCCATACTGTGTCAAAAGCAAATTTTATCCCCTCTATAGCAGCTCTAAAAATCATAGACTCATTATAAAGGTCAATAAATTTATTTACTACTTCTACTATTTTTATTTTTACTATATCCCAATTTTTTATCATTAGCCCAACTCCAGCTACAATAAATGCTATAGTAGCTCCTATAGGATTCATAGCTCTGGCAGCTACTCCTATAGATACAACAGCTGCTCTAGCTATTCTAACTGTTTTAACTAAAATTCCAAAAGCTTTAGTAATTTGACCAATAACCATTATAGTAGGCCCTAAAGCCACTAAAGCTGCTCCTAGTTTTACAATGTTTTCTCTACTAGATTGAGTCATATTTGAGAAAGAATTAGCCATCTTACTAAACGTATCAGCTATTTTAGTTGCTATAGGCATTAATGACTCTCCTAATTGTACTCCAGCTACTTTTAAATTTGTTAAAGCTTGATTAAATTTAAAAGCTGATGTTTCAGTAGTTCTATCAAAAGCATCATTTACAAAACCTTGGCTTTGCTCCATGTCAGATAAAATCTCTGTATAGCTTTCTGTTTGAGCACCTAATACTCCTAAAGCTCCTTTAAGAGCTTGAGATTTGCTGAAAAATTCTGACATTGGAGTACCAGTTTCTTCAAACTTCTCTTGAAGCATTAATAATGTTTTTTGTAATCCTTGCTCCCCTAAGAAAGTTCTAAGATCATCAGCAGTCATTCCACCCTCCTTCATTCCAGCAGTAGCCTTAGCCAGAGCAGCTTCAGCCTTTGGAGTAATCTTAGCAAAACTCATCATGATACCACTTAGACCAGTAGTGGCATCAGTAGCTGAGCCAGTAGTTCTAGTATAAGTACTAATAAGACTACCCAGCTCCTCCATTGAAATACCTAGATTAGAAGCTAATCCAAGTTGTGATCCTAATACAGAGGCTAGTTCTTCAGATTTGAACATACCACTCTGTACCATTTTACCAAAAATATCCAAAGATTGAGAGGCTGTGATAACCTCCTCTCCGTAAGCATTTTGAGCCGCAGCTGCAACAGTAGCTAGGCTCTCCATTTCTCCTAATCCAGCAGCAGATCCTTTAGCTGTAGCCTCTAAAGCTTTTAAAGCTGATTCAGAATCTAATCCAGCTGAGGTTAAAAAATACAAACCATCTGCCAACTCTTGAGGAGCTGTAGCTGTTTTACCAGCTAACTCTAAAACACTTTTACCTAATTCATCTACAGCATTTCTAGGCAATCCTACTAGAGTCTCTATTCTAGTCATGGATTTTTCAAAATCCGAAGCTGTTTTTACAGCAGCTCCCCCAATACCCAATAAAGGTGCTGTTACTCCTGTAGTTAAATTAGATCCTATTTTACCTAATTTATTGCCAAATTTATTTAATTTACCCTCTATTTTTTTGAGGCCTGATGTAAACTCTTTAGAATTGAGTTTTAAAAATACTGATAAAGTTTTAGTACTAGACATTTAATCTTTTTTTTCTCGGTTTTTTTTATTTTCTTTATCTGCCTGAGCCATTAAATACAAAGCTTTTTTTCTTTCTTTATCTATATTAATTTTTTTCTTTTGCTGCTCCCAGTCAAATGTAATTAAATCTTTCTGCTTTATCTGATGCTGTCTTTTACGATCTTTATTTATTAAGGCTGTAGTTTGAAACCTTATCCTTTCCCATTCAAATCGCTGAAGCATATCCTCATACTCTCTCTTACCTTCCATTTGTAGCTGGAATTGTCTTGGAGTATAATCCCAAAACTCAGCTAAAGGGATATTTAAAAAACCTAAAGCTAATTTAATAATGTCATCTAAAGAGGGGGGAGCTTCCTCTATTTCTTGCTCCCCTTCTTTTTTTTTTCATCTGGACTGATAGTAGCCATAGCCTCTCCAAAAAGTGCCATAGCCTCATTAAATATATCCATACCTTCATCATCTATCCAGTCTGCTACATCATCAGAGGTAAAATTAAAATCCTCTTTTGACCTTCTAGCTCCATGCTTTAAACCACAATATATAAGCTGTATTGCAGCCTGTAATGATAGATTAGAGCCTAGTTTAGATAAATCTTGTAACCCAGATCCTGTAAGATCACACCACTCAGCAAGAGCTGCGAAACCATAATGTATAGGCCTCATCTCTCCACCGATAGCTATTGTTTTGCTGTTTCCCATAATATAAAAATTTTCTTTAAATATATAAAGAAAAAACTATATAAGCTACCCTATGCTGCTGCACTAGTAAGTTGACCATCTCCCTGAACAGAGATACTATAAGTACTCCACTCTGATATAGAAGCATTAGCTGACAAACTAGTAATATAACCATATCCGTAGTATTTTCTAGCTCCTGTTTGTCCTGTACTTACAATGAATTGGATAGCTATTCTATATCCACCATCTAAAGCATCAAAAAGAGTGCTAGGTCTTATAGTTTCTCCATCAGATGTACCATCTGTGAAAAAAGCTTCCGCATCTATAGTCCATGAAGAAACACCGCCCAAAAAAGATTTTCTTCCGCCTGAGTCTTTGTTAGTTATATCAATAGTCTCCTGAGATACATTTACTGTACAGGTAGTAGATCCTCCAACAGTAACATAAGTTGGAGAGCCTGGATTATTACTTTGATCCATTTGTAGTATTAAACTACTGCCTGAAATTGTTTTAACCGCCATTTTTAATTATTTTATTTATTATACATTTTTTTTATTATGCTTGTGTTAGAGTTGAAGTTCCTTGAATACTTACAGAATAAGTACCAGCATCCTCTGTACCGCCTGTTACAGATAAACTAGTAATATATCCAGCTCCTGAATAAGTAGCAGAAGATCCTGTAAATCTTACATATACATCTCTAGGATATTGTACTACTCCATTTTGTGAAGCATTAGTATCTCCATAAGCTGCTGGAAATAAAGTCTGCATATCTACAGAGCCATCTTCATTATAAAACACTTCAGCATCTAAAGTCCAAGAAGATCCTAAACCTATAAACTCTTTACGATCTCCGCTAGATTTATCAGTAACTTCTCCCATATCTATAGTGATATTACAAGTACAGCTAGTTGCAGCTGCTATATTTGTCAAACCACCAGCTCCAGGAGATGTACTATCATCAATAGAGATGACCATATTAGTTCCATTTATTACTGTTGCCATATTTATTTTATTTTAAAGTTTAAACATTATTAAAATTATTCTCTTTTGGTTTTTTGTTTTTTTGTTTCTTTGCTTTTATTAATCCCAATTCATCCTCTATATATCCATCTTCATATAACTGAGTATATGTTTCTAAATCTATAGGGCCAAACTTTTCTCCCTCTACATTGGGTAATTTGTCTTTTATTAGTGTTGGTTTATACATAACTATTATTTTAAAGATTCATATTTATTATAAATGTATTCTTTTACTTTTTTATAAATTATATCCGTAGGCTGAAATGGAGCAGCATCTGCATCTATCTTATGGGTTTTAGCTGCATCAGGTACAAACATTAAAAACTCATACATATTAAATCCAGCTGATTGACCAAAAGGGCCACCATTTCCAACCCTTGAAAATGTAAAATTATTATCCACAGCAGCAAAAGTATCTGTATTTCCTGTTATTAAATTATCCTCAAGTATCTGACCTGTAGTCAGTTTAGGATTAAAATCAGAATTAAAATACTCAAACCATCCTTTTTGATTGTATGTTCCTCCAGTATAATTCTTACTACCCCCCAAAGATACGCATAAAAAATGATATTTCGCATCCCAGTACTTTGTTGAATCTGTAGAAGTTAATAAAGTTCTTTCTCTAGCTGATCCATTAAAGATAGAACCATTAGGATTTAAAGTTATAGTAATATCAGATCCTGATTTTTTATGTGATATTAAAATAGAGTTCTCATCAGCAGCTTCATTATTTGAGCCTAATAAATAATTATCTAAAGTAATTCCAGTAGGTCTATATACTATTATAAACATAGCTCCAAAAGGTAAACAAAATTGGCTAATATCTGGATCTGGCTCAGTTGCATCTGTTCTTAATACTCCTAGATTATCATAATTATCAAATTCTAAATAAGGTTTAGTACCAGCAGAGACTCCATTTCTGTAAATAGCTTTATGAGTAGCAGCATTATTACTAGTTTGTAAATACTGATAAAAATCATGATTACCATAACTACCACTATAATCAGAAGAAGTAGTCCATATATCCTTAGAAGTTCCTAAAGTATTAAAAGCAAAAACAATATCAGTACCATCTATAGTTTTATAATCATAATCTGGCCTAGTAGGCCCACCACCTACAGGATCTGCTCTTTTTAATAAATTAGCTTGAGTAAAATCCATAGATAAAGCCAAAGCATTAGTATTAGTTATATAAGATTCAAAAGTAAATACTCCTGAATACAGTATCACGTTTATAGCATTATAACTAAATTTATTAATAGAATTATAATAATAAACCTCAAACTCTAATCTCCTACTAAATAAATTTAATTTATCATAATACTCATCCTCCTCATCCTGAAAGAAAATATGCTGTATATCTACATTATTTATAAAATTATGAGTATATCCATTATCTGTATAACCTGGCACACCAGCCAAACCTTCTAAGCTTTTATCTTGATAATGATCTAAAATATCTCTAGCATTTTGGCTAATATCATCCATGCTTTTATATGTATCAGAAATTACTTGAAGCATTACTCTACTAAATAATATATTTGGAGCTTGTTCTTTTGAGATTTCTTGTTCATCAAAACAATGATAAATAATTAAAGGATAAGCTGAATCAGGGCTTTTATTTATACTGTTCCCAGGTACTTGTGGCACAATTACAGGAAAAATACCTCCTTTACTTAAAGCAGATATTTTATTTTTTAAAATTTTATGGATCGCCTGTCCTATCATACTACTACTCTATTATACATTTTATATTGATCTATAGTATATTTTTTAAATTTTTGATATTTATTTGATCCAAATGTGATAACTTCTGGCACTACTATTAATTGATAAATATCTAAAGGATCATTTAAATCTACAGATGCACCATTACCATTAGTATTAAAACTAGATATATCTGAATGAATAGAATTAAAATTAAAAAGATATTCTGAAAAAAAAGAGCCGCCAGAACAGACATCACTATAAGCAAAATAATTATCATTAAAATCATCATAAGTATCTACATCAGAAGAAAAAATCATCTCTACCTCTCCTTTACATTTAGTAGTATCTGATGAATCTCTTACAAGAGATAAAGCTATATAAGTTGGTTTTTCAAAATTTGCATCAGCTAATATACCAAAAAAGGGCCATGAGAAAAAACTTTTAATAGAAATACCTCTATGAGTAATAGTTCCAGCTCCATCATCTTCTAAAACTAAACCTAATAAATAAAAAGTGACTGTTCCTGTAGTACTAGGATCTCCAGCCACAACAGTACTTAAATACACACAGCCCGAAGGAGATGTTTCTGAATTAGGTTTAAATATAACAGCTGATGATTTACTAGCACTATAAGAGCCAGGCATACTTACAACTCCAAAAATTGTTGTTTCTTTGTATTTTCTGTTTAATCTTTGATTACTAAACATAGATAATAAAAACTTATCAGAATCAAACTGAATATAATTTTTATTTTTAAAACTAGCATCTATAGTATTAGTTTTAATTAAAGGCCTATTAGTATTACTAGTTCCTGATGGATCATTAAAATTTTCATATAATCCATCATAAGTAGTAGTATTTATATTTTCGCTACCTACTTGCAATACTGAAGAAGGAAATAAATAATTAATACCATTATCTAAAGCCAAAGGCTGGGTATATAAAGGATCATCAGTAGGATTTATATTTGTAGCCATTAAGTTTAAATCATCTACTTTAAAAAATAAATCTGCTCCCCAACATGATGGATCATCTATGTAAACCATATCAAATAATAAAGTATTTTTAAATAGTTCTAATTTATCATCATAAGTCTCTATACAGGAATCAAATTGGAGATACTGAATTTGTATTCCTCCTACATATTGAGTATCTCCTGTACTAGCTGGAGCATACATTCCATATTGATAGGTGCTCGTAGTTGTACCATATCCTATAGTAGTAGAATTAGCAGAGTTATAACTATTACTATATCGGTGTAATTGCTCTTTAATTAAGGTAGTTAATTGTATTACTGTAGAATAATTTTTATCTACTACATTAATCTCTAAAGTAATTCTATTATTAGGAGCTCTTTGTCCTTTTACTTTATCAGGATCATTTTTTTCTATTCTATATGTAAGAGCTGGAAAGCTAACATTTTGAGGAATAACATCAGGAAAAACACTATCTCCTACAACATCATAGATATCATATTGAGGATTATAGCCATGAGTACCAAATCCTGTTAGCATCCATTTAATAGCTTGTCCTACCATTTAATTAATTTTTTTACTCCTTCTATTATAAGTTTTCCTGTAATTCCTTTAGTGCTTTCAAAAGCATCTGCTAAAAAAGGAGTGCTTTTGCTAGTCATTGATCCTGATCTAGTTTTGTGAGGATAAGTAGCTAAGTGAACGTACCAACCCTTATTTTTATCTTTTTTTCTATATCGTGCTCCTACTCTTACTCCAGCTTTAGTCCTCCATCTTCCTATAGATTTTTTAAGTACTTTAGTTTCATCCATTGGAGCTGTAGCTTTCATTACTGCGGTCATAGGTTTAGCAGCATCAAATACTATTTTATTAATTTCTGTATTTGCTTTTCGTTTAGAAAATTTATCTTTAATTCTATCTAAACCATGAATTAACTCTTTCAATTCATTTTTATTAAAATCTAATTTTACTGCTTTAGCCATTATTTCAAAGTATTATCTGTAAAATAACATCTCATTAATAATCCTTTACCTCTCCCCATATCTTCCATACTAGATATATTCCAGTATTTACCTTCCCAATAAATAGTTAAAAAATTTTCTGGAGATGTAGAAGTATTATTCATTTTAAATAATTCATCTGGCCTAACTAAAAAATTTATTTTACTTTCTGCTCTTATAGTATCATCTTCTACTTTCTCATTACCTTTAGTTCCTGTAGTAATCATTTTAGCCCATACAGTCTTTAAAAGTACTTTACTTTTAATTACTTCTCCATATTCATTCTGAGCCGCAGAATAACTCCAAACCTGTATAGGAGTATCTAGTTCTCCAGCTTTTATAAATTCATTTTTGGCCATTTTTAATATGTTTTAAATCTATAAGGATCTAATATATACTCTGATGCTTTTGGTAATCTACTTACTGAATCTTCCCTTTTTTCATACATAGAGCCAATTATTAATAGTATAGCTGTTTTTATTGCTTCTGGCACATCTGAGCTAGTAGTTCCATATCCAGCCTTAAATCTAATTTCTATAGCATCAGCTCTTTCCGATATAGTTGGTAAAGTAACTCCATCTTTTATCTCAGCAAATCCTTTTTGATTTATATATTTTTGAGTTAAATAATTAGTATCAGACCATGTTTGTTGTGCTCCAGCAGAATCATAATACTTAATATGAGTAATACTAGCCAAGGGAGCATAAGGTAATACTATTTGATTTAATCCATCTTTTCCTACATATCCAGAAGTAGTAATATAAGCTCCATCAACTAAAGCCTGAGTATAATGATTACTTACATAAACATCATCCCAAGTCTCCATTGTCATATTATACTCATGTTCTAAAAATTTACTATTAGTATAATTCTGAGCAACTTCTATAGCAGCTGTAAGAAAATTAGTAATCGTTGTATTTTCAGCATCATTAGTAACTCTTAAATACTCTTTAACATCAGCTAAAGCTATTAAGTCTGTAGATGTAGGTAATGATCCTTGTAGTGTTAATTTAACCATTTTTAATATGTTATAAAATAAAAAAGGAGGAGGTACTCCCCCCTCCCTTTCTAAAAATTAATATCCAATATACTATGCTACTAGTGTAGTATATTTTACAAAACTAGCTCCAGAAGCTACTTTCCAATCGTAGTGCTGATTAACTACTAATCGTACAGCATTTTCAGTCGCAGCTGAGTAAGGATCTACTAGGATAGAAGTAGGGCCAAATGAAGCAAAATATATTCTAGAGAAATCTCCGAACATACCATCTCCAGAAACACCAGCACTTGATCCACAAGCTGAGCTAAACCATCCTGGATATCCAGCTAATCTATCATCTGAATATAATGGAGATGTAGAAGAAACTTGAGCTTCTTTCTTAATAGCTGAATATAATTCAAAACTATTTACAAAACCTAAATTTCCATCTAATCCATGATCATTAGCTATAGTTTGGATAGCTTCTAGCATATCACTAGCAATAGATCCTGATCCAAATGTAGCCTCAGTAAATGTAAGAGTACCAGTAGTACCTACAATACATCCAGGCCCAGCAGCAGCATCAGAAGAAGCAAACATATTAGCATCTATTTTAGCAGCAATTTGTCTCCCCATATCTCTCATGATAGCAGCTTCAGCTCCAGCTCCGTTTTGCATTATAATAACATTAGATAAGTTAGAATAACCATTTATACGATTTGGAGATAAAGTTACTTTTGTAAAGTCAGCAGAAGTATCAGTACCAGCAGCATTTTCAGCAGCCCAAGCTACAGCATTAGCTCCAGTAATTGGCACTACAGTATCAGCAGCTAAATTACCTAAATCAGTAACTCCTACTTTATTATACAAAGCACCCTCTACTAAAGCATCAGCAAAAGCTTCAACAGCTACAGGCTGGATAGCAGAAGTAGCTTGATCTACTATAGCTCTTTTTTCTGCTTTACTAGTCATAAAGCCTGGAAGGCCAATACCTTCTATAGCTCCTCTAGCTTCTTTTTCAGCTTCTTGGTGCATTTCTTTTTCTACACCAGTAAGACCTCCTTTTTTAATATCTCTTACAGCTTTGAATAAGCTCCAAGATTTCATTTCTTTTTTAGCAATATCTTGATCAGTTTGAACAGACATATTAACAGCTATAGATTTATTTAGCTGCTCTTGTCTTTCAGCTATTGCAATTTTTTTATCTAAAGCCTTAATTTCTGTATCAAAACCTTCCCAAGTATTAGCCTCATCTTCTGATAGATCTCTATCCTCAGACTTAGCTGTGTCCAATATAGCCTCCATAGTTTCTACTAATTCAGCTCTATTTTCTTTTAAGTTAATTGAGTTCATCTTTAATACGTTTTTTTAAGTTTTAATAATTTAATTTTTTTATTTAATAAGTCTCTCTTAATTAGTTTTTGTTTTTCGTTTTTGTTTTCTTGTTCTTCTTTTTTTGCTTGATATTCAAGTAATGATCTTTTACCTACTTCAGCATCTGGATAAGCTGGATAAGTTACTGGAGATACATCTAGAAGTCTGCCTACTTTTTTAATAGTTCTTATAGTCATTCCATTTTCATCCTCAGTCCAATCATCCTCCTCTACTATAAAGCCAAAACTACTTTGAGTAACATCTCCTCTCTCAAGGCTTACCATTAAATCTCTACCAGTAGTAGTATCAGGAGCTGTAAAATTATATTTTAACCCTCTCTCATCTACAGATAAAGATAAAGTACCAGCAGTAGTCCTACCTAAAATTAAATTAGGATCATGATTAAATAATGCTCTTACATCATTATCTAAAACATTATCAAAAGCTGAAGGATCTATTTTTTCTCTAAAGCCTCCTAAATTTTCTGATAAAGCTGTATTACCTTCAGAGTCAGTAAATACTGAAGCATAGCCTACTACTTCTCTACTTTCTGAATTAGCTACTCTTATCTCTGAATTAGCGAAATTTCTTCTCTCTAATCCTTCTATATTTTTTTTATTCTGATTCATTATTATTATTATTTTCAGTATTAGTCTTTCCAAGCTCTCCTAAATTTAGAGGCACAAAATGATCATCTCCACTATCTATCTTATTCATATCCTCCATAGTTCTAATCTCATTAGGAGATAATGCTCCTACTTCAAATAGTTTTCTGTAATAATCTGCTCTACTATTAGCATCTGATCTTAATAGTTCATTAGTTCTAAATTTACAAAAATGAGTGCTCTGTTCTTTTTTGCTTAATAATTTTCTGTTTAATTCTTGCTCCCAATTTATTAAATAAGGAGTAAGACTATATTTTGCAAACTCTAGAGACTGTTGCTCTATGTTGCTATATGTTGATCTAGTTAAATCTCCAATAAGATGAGGAGGCACTCTAAAAATTCGTGCTATCTCATTTACAGAAAAATTCCTACTATCTATAAATGCTGCATCTGCAAGAGGCATAGCAATAGGTTTAAATTTTGTACCATTTTCTAAGACTGCTGTTTGATGAGAATTAGCCAAGCCAGAGTATCTAGCCGCCCAGCTTTGTCTTAATCTATTAGCAGCATCATCAGTCAAGATACCAGGATGCTCTAAAACTCCAGATAAATTAGCTCCCTGAAAAAAGTTACTACCATATCTCTGAGTAGCTAATCCAAATCCTACAGCCTCCTTACAAGCTTGTATAGGAGATTTACCTACTAAACCATCAAAAGATAATCCTACAATATGTAAAACCTCCATAGAGCCAAAAGTTCCAACTCCTTTTACTTTATAGTATAATTGATTATCATCTCCTAAAACTGGAGTAACAGTTTCAGGATTCATAATTTCTAAAGATAAAGGCCTTCCCCCTCCATTTCTAGTAATTAAACAATAAGCATTACCCCATAAGAGTAAACTATTCATCAAAGTATTTCGCCATGTAAAAGAGGTATATTTAGAGTTAGGAGAGGTGGATAACAGCTGATCTAAAGGATTTTTTTCATCTATGTACTTTGATCCATCTCTATCCTTCCTATATACATTTAGAGGCAAACTGCTTATAGTTTCTGATAACAATCTCACAGCAGCCCATACAGCTGGTAGTCCTATAGAATTACTCTCACTAACTCTGACACCGCTAGAGCTATTGCCTACAGCTCCTAGAGTAAAGCTAGGACTGGATCTTTGCTCTTTAGGTTTATAAAAAAAATCTAGTAATCCCAAAGTATATTATTTAAAGTGGTAAATATCTATTATATAGACACAAATATACAAAAAAAAAATAGTACTATATACCCCCTAATTTTTATTAAAATAAGTTTAACTGGGCCATATTAGGACACCATTCAAAATAGTATAAAGTATAAAACGTACCTCTGTGAAATTTGTCTCTAAATCTTTCTTTGTGTAATACTGGAGTAGACCGAGTTATGTTCATTTTTTTATCTTCATAAACAACCTGTAAAGGGATAAATCCATATCTGCTAAATAGTTTTTTTTCTGGTATTGCTATCAGAGTTTTATTTTTTAATGCTGGACAAACTCTATACCCTTTGACTAGTTTTTTTATTGCATAATAATTCATTAGATAATTTTTTTAGTTTCTGTTTTTGAGCTTTTTCTTTATTGTATTTTGTCATATTTGCCAACTGAGCATCTGGCTTTAAACTGTCTAATATAAAAGTAGAGCCACAGAAATAACATCCAGTCTTTTGTACTAGTGTTACTCTTTGACACCCACAGCAAAATCTAAATTTTTGATAAGTCATTGTTTTCTTGTTTATGTATTAAAATTAAAAAACTCATTTTATATATCAAAAAAAATAATTATCTATTTTATTAACAATGATTTGTTAATTATAGTAAAAAAAAAGGGAGCATTTCTGCTCCCCTTAGTAACTAAAAATTAATACAATTTTATAAATTGAATCTCAATCCCCAAGCTAAATGAGGATTAACATCTTGGATGTCATCTATTACGATCATAGGCTCAAACTGTAGTTTCCAAATCCCTAAAGATTTAGTCCAGCCAAATGCTGCTCCTATTACATAATCAACTTCATCAGTATCATCTAAGCTCATTACTGTTTTAGTATTAGCTTCTATGAACATATTATTAAACATTCCTGTATAATATCTTGCTCCTAAATTATAATTATCCCAATCTGACATACCAAAAGACAATAAAATATCCTCTGACATAAACCAACCGAGATTAGCCTCTGAGTCCATTGGGGTAGTGATATCAATACTATTAATAGTAAATGACATCTGGCCTGTAGTTAATGCACTAAACATCAATGCAAATGCAATAATAAAATTTTTCATATATATATTTATTTAAAATTAGCCAACTAATATAAGATTATTTAAATAAATAACAACCCTCTACCCTCATAAATTGACTGATTATCTCCTTCAATACTGTTTAAATACTCTGCTAAAGCACAAATAAGAGCTACTACTCCATCTATTTTATTAGTACTTTTTGCTTTATTAGGCTTTATATTCCCAGCTGGATCTTCTGTAATATGTACATTATTGAACATCCATCTTAGTACTGGATTGCCTCCATGGTTTATCTGTTTAGCTAGTATTAATTTTTCTAGTAATTTAGTGGGAGCAGATAAAGATACAAAGCCCATACCAATAGGATTCATTTTTGCTCCATCATTAATTAGGTTTACTACTATCTGAGATGAGTTCCATCTATCAAAAGCACAGCTAATCATATTATAATCCTCTGCTAATTCTTTGAATTTTTCTTCTATATAAGTATAGTCCTGTACGTTTCCTGGTGTTTGTATTATATATTTTTGATCTACCCAGCTTAAATAATCTACACCATCTCCAACACCTTGCTGATTTACTTTATCTTCAGGCACAAAAAAATAAGGGAGTATATCAAAATTATCATCATCATCTGGAAAGATTAAAACTAAAGCTGAGATATCTCTAGTACTGGCTAAATCTAAACCAGCAAAACAGTCTCTACCTTTTAATTTAGATGGATCAATAGTAGATATATTACACATCATATAGTCATCATCTGAAATCCATAAGCTTTCTGATCCAGTCCAAATGTTTAAATGTAATCTTTTAAACGTATTTTGAAAGCTCGGAGTAAGTTCAGCTTTTTTAAATTGCTGTTGAAAGTAAGCCTCTTTAATTATTTTACCATATCCTGGGTTAGCTTTTTTCCAAATTTTTTCTTCTTTCCAATTATCCTCAACTTCTGCTCTGTATAATACTGGTAAAAATGTTTCATCTTTTATTACTCCATCTCTAACCTTAGTAGCATACTCTGACATCTGATAGCACAAACTTTGTTTATCATATCCAGCTGTAGTGATTGCCATAATTAAAGGCTGTCTCCTAGCTCCTGTTGCAGTAGTACAAACCTCCCAAAGGTCAGCAGATTTTTGAGTATGCAACTCATCAAAAATTAAAGTACTTATATTCATACCATGAGCAGTATTACTTTCTGATGAAATTGCTTTGTAAAAAGAGCCAGTACTTTCTATAGTTATTGCATTTCTAAATACCTTAGCTCTCTTATTTAATTCTGGATTTTGTAATACCATTTGTTTGGCTATACTAAATACAATGGATGCCTGTGATCTATCAGCTGCTGCTGAGATAATTTCTTGGCCTGGCTCTCCACTACAGAAAAGCTGATACAAAACTATAGCAGCACATAAATTAGATTTACCATTTTTTCTAGGTATTTCTATATAGCAAGTCCTATATTTTCTTAATCCATTCTCATCTACCCATCCGAATAAAGGCTCAATAATTTCTTTTTTTTGAAACTCCTCCAATATAAATGGTTTACCTCCTAGCTCTCCTTTAGTATGAGTTAAAAATTTTTCAATAAATGCAACTGCTTTGGCTGCTTTTTTTTTGTCAAAAGTATATTTCATCCTTGGCCTCTTGATGTTTTTTTATAATTGTCAGAATTTTTATTCCTACTTTGTTTAGTCTTAGCATGAATACCTTTTCTTTTTTTTCTTTTATTAGGAGTATATCTCCATACATTTTTTTTAGTAGCCATTTTTTAATATCTCTTTAATTAAATAATACATCACATCAGAAGTCATACTATTACCAGCCTGTTTATAAAGCTGAGTATCAGATAATCCCTCCTTTTTACATCTGTAATAAAACTCATCAGGAAAACCCTGTAATCTTAAACACTCTAAAGGAGTTAATTTTCTTATTCTACTTTGTTTATATACAGATGGTATAGCTCCTCCTCCTGAGGAAGTTCTAATACTAGGAGAGTAATTTTCAAAAGTTCTAATATCCTCTCCAAAACCTCCATATAAATTATGTAGTATAGTATTCTCTTTTATCTCTATAGCTTGAGCATTACCAGTATCTATGCAGTAAGTAGTGCCATCATCTTTGCTAAGAGGCCCAGTACCTCCCTTACCAGTTTTACTAGATTTAGGATATAAGCTATGTACTTTTATATTATTACTATCAAAATTAATATCTAATTTTTCTACAGCCTTATCACTTAAATAATACTTATCATCTACCTCCTCCTCTAATAAATCAGCTAATTTTTTTTCTAATTTAAAAGGCTTAGGCCATTTAAAAGTATGATTATCATCTCTAAATCCTACTATAAATACTCTCTCTCTGTTTTGAGGTAAGCCATAATCTTTAGTATTAAGTACTTTATAATAAACATGATAACCTAAACCCTCATCATACATAGTAAAAGAATACTGACTATTAACAGTCTTAGCTAAACAGTCTAAAATTATAGCCATGGTTTGCCCTTTATTATGAGATAATAATCCTTTTACATTTTCTAAAATAAAGTATTTAGGCCTCTGTGCTTTTAAATACTTTAGTAAATCAAAAAATAAAGTACCTCTAGTATCATTAAATCCTTCCCTTTTACCAGCCATACTAAAAGCTTGGCAAGGAAAACCAGCTATATACAAATCTACATAAGGAGTCTCCTCTTGATTTCTAGTAGTAATATCATCATAAAAATTTTCAGTATTATGATTTATTAAATAGCTCTGCTTAGCATATTTATCAAAATCACAAGCAAACATACTTTTAAAATCTACTCCTAAATTTTTTAAAGCTATTTCAGGAGAGCCTATGCCTGAGAAATCTGTACCTACTTTTAACATAGCTTAGTCATTAAAAAAGTTAAACTCATTATCCTTAATTTCCAGCCTAGCTGGTGCTGATATTTTTGTGCGACTACTAGGAGTCAATCCAAAATGAGCAGCAATTTTTATAGCTTGATCTAAAGCCTGTTTTGATATTGTTTGCATGGGTACTATCTGAGAATGTTTAGGCCTATTCTCATCATCACGATAAACCATCACTCGGCCAACTCTCCTTAGTTCTTGCTCAGCTTCAATATGTAAAGCCATGCTATTAGAGTAAGCTTCTATTAATTTTAGATCAACTTGATACAACATACCCAAATCATTGAGCTGTTTTACAACTAAATTAAACTGCTCTTTTCCAATTTTAGATAACCATTTAGGAGCTGCTGGTACTCCAGAAACTTTTTCTACTTCCATAGGATTATCTAGCTCCCTAGATTTTCTTAGAGTGCCTCTAGCTTTTTTTAATTCAGTTGGTATTTTTTTTCTGACAGTC
>VTLG01003451.1_pt1 | contig 28798 bp, 42 predicted proteins | sample 4694571 | NCBI WGS metagenome assembly VTLG01 (sample SAMN12604809, study PRJNA352737) | marine metagenome | biome: ENVO:00000447; feature: ENVO:00000209|ENVO:00000569|ENVO:01000036; material: ENVO:00002151; isolation source: viral sequences binned using virsorter ...
AGAACAGTAAAACGATAAAGAAATAAACAACACTAACCCTTTTATATTTATTAATGTTATGGGAACACTAGAAAAAATTTTAAATATCTTAAAAATGAAAAATGAACCTAAATCTTATAGCGTAAAAATGTACGCTGAAATGAAATTAGATGATGGTCGTGTAATTGCTACAGAAGATGAGCAATTTATGATCGGATCTAAAGTATTCGCTGTTTCGGATGATGGAAATGCAGAAGCATTAGCATCAGGATCTTATACAATGGAAAACGGTAATAAAATGACTATTGGTGATTCATCTGAAATTCTTGATCTAGGTGAAGAAAAAGAAGCTGAAGGTGTAGAAACATCAGAAGAAGAAATGTCAGAAGAAGTAGAATCTACAGAAGAAGAATTAGCTGAAGAAGATGAGGCTGATGTTGGCGATTGGGCAGGAATGGAAAAAAGAATAAAAAATTTAGAAGATGCTGTAGCTGATTTAAAAGCTGATAAAGTAGAAGCATCTGCTGAATTATCTGAAGAATCTGAAGAAGATTCTGAAAAAGAAAAAACTGAAATGAGTTCTGAAGTTATAGGTGAACTAATGACACAAGTTGAAGAACTAAAAGGTAAAATAGTAGAATTAAGTGGTGAACCTGCTACGGAAGGTATAAAATACAATCCTGAAGGTGAACATTTTAACGCTACTATTGATTTAAAGAAACTGTCTGTAAGTGAAAGGGCAGCGTATTACATTAACAATAAATAATTTTAAAAATGGCAAAAGAAAATTTAAATAAAAAACGACAATTTGATATTGAAGTTATAGCTGATACCTACGCAGGTAAATTGGCTTTGCCCTATGTAAGTGCGGCAGTTAAAAGTCCTGACACAGTTGCAAAGGGTTTTGTTAGACAAATAGATGGTTTAAACAAAAAAGCAGTATTAGGTAATGTTGGATCACCAACGCCTGTAGTAGCAGATGCGTGTGGTTTTTCTGATGGTTCTAATACCACATTTGATGAACAAGTTTTAACTTTGACACAATATAAAGTAAATGAGGAAATTTGTCGTGGCACAGTTTTCCCTACTTGGATTGGCGAAAATATGCAAAGAAACGGTGATATACCTACAACATTTTCTGATTTCTTAATGGCTACAGTTGCGGCAAATGCAGGACAGCAAATAGAAAACGGAATATGGCGAGGTATTTTAGATGGTTCTAATAATTCGGTTGGTTTCTTATCAAATGATGGTGTATTTAATGCAGATGGTTGGGCGGCAAGTGCAACAGCTAATTTTCACGGACAAGCAATTACAGCGATGACAAATGCAAATACAGTAGACCAATTAGGTCTTGTATATGATAAAGCGGTGGCGAGTGTACCGGGTATATTATCAAAACCTGATGTTTGTTTTTATGTTTCATTAAAAACATATGGCTTGTATATGCAAGAACTAGCGGCATCAGGAAATGGACAAGGTATAAATTCATTAGGTAGTAACCAAGCGTTACAAGGAATGACTTATTTAGGCATACCGGTTAACGTTTGTCCGGGTACTTTTGATGATTCTATTGTATTAACATATAAATCAAATATGGTTTATGGAACTAATTTAGCTACTGATTGGACAGAAGCACAAATTATTCCTACATATGAATATATGGGTAATGATGCAGTTAGAATTATTATGAATTTTGCTGTAGGTGTACAAACAGGGGTTAAAACTGATGGTGTAGTAGGACACACACACTAGTAAATAAACTTTGAAATGGGTGGTTGAAACATACCACCCTTTTATTAACTTTTAATAAAACGAAAAAATGGCTTGTAATTTAACAGCAGGGCGGTTGGTTGATTGTAAAGATCAGATCGGTGGTTTAAAAACCATCTTTTTCTGCGCTGATTATTCTAGTAATATCGCACAGCACTATACACCTAATGGAACAGATCCATTACAAATAGATACTGCGGGATTTACGGGATGGTCTGCATATGGAACACCAACAGGTTCTACAATGACTTTATATAAATATGATCTTAGACCGAATCTAAGTTCTATGACTGTAAATATAAATGCTGATGCTTCTACAGGTACTACTTTTTTTACACAAACTTTATCATTAACACTACAAAAAATTGATCCTTTAACTAGTAACGAAATAAAGTTATTATGTTACAATAGAGTTCAAATTTTTGTACAAGATACTAATGACAATGTATTTTTGTTAGGTATGGATAACGGATGTGATGTAACAGGCGGTACTATTGTAAGTGGTGCGGGGAAAGGCGATATGTCAGGATATACTATAGAATTTAGTGCAGAAGAAAAAGAACCTATTTTCAGTATTAAGAAAACCAACGGTAGTGGTACTGATTACCCATTTGACCAATTAGGTGATGCAGATAGTGAATTAACTATTGTATCGGGAACATAATAATTATTCTTTTTTATCAATTAAAGGCACTACTTGTGCCTTTTTTTGTTTATAAAAAAACAATTCGTTAACTTTTATATTTATAATAAAATACTATGGCTTGGAAACTTAAAAAAGAATGGGAAGGTAAAACAGTTAATAACTGTAACCGACCATTAGATGAATTAACACAATGGCAAATTAGTAAATTGGGTGCAAGTATTAGAAATGCTTATTTTATAGAAGAAAAACCAAAAAAGAAAAAGAAACTAGATTAAAATGATACAGCTATTACGAGGTACATCAGAAGAAAGTACAATAGTATCTGTAAATCTATACGATAAATTTACTAATCCTGATTTAATGTATAACCCAATGTTGATTATAAAAAGTCAGCAAACGGGTAAAGAAAAGGCATTTTGTAGTTATGCGGGTACATATACTAATAAAGAAAGGTATGTAAGGTTTGGTATAACAGTAGTAACATCAGAAGTTGCTGAAAATAAATCGCAAGGAAAAATATATTTAGGTACTACTGATTATCCATATGGTTTTTATGATGTAAAAATATATGAAAATAAAAGTAATACCAATTTTAGTTTATCAGGTGTTTATTTAGTATTTACTACATTAATGAATTTAACAGAAACCGGTAATCCTGCTGTAACATATACAGAATATACTACTAATGATTCTGATACAGAAAGTGTTTATATAACAAATGATAACATATGAATTTAGATTTAGTAAAATTATCACATTATAATATACCTCATTTAATAGAAGATCCTAGACACGATTGGATTAGTTTTGGTGAAAATAATTTATATCCCAATTATTTATTAGAATTATTTTTAGGTAGTGCTATTAATGGTGCATTAATAAAATCTATTGGTGCTATGATATATGGTGAAGGTTTAGAAGCTACTAATGTAGATGAATCAGAATCTACTAAAGAATCGTATTTAAGATTAACAGAACTATTACATAATTCTGATGAAGATGTATTAAAAGATCTAGCATTAGATTTAAAATTATTTGGTGGGTGTTATGTAAATGTTATTTGGTCAAGGGATAGAACTAAAATCGCTAAACTAATACACATACCTGCACAATATATAAGAAGTGGTAAAATGGTAGATGGTGAAATAGATACATATTATTATTCAGCAGATTGGTCTAAACATAAAAAAGCAGAATATAGACCTAGACCATATAGGGCATTTAGTACAGAAGATAGAACACAAGCAAGTCAGATATTAATGATAAGGGATAAAAACCCTGCTTTGTTTTACGGGTTCGCGCCTGACTACGTTGCTTCAACTGATTGGATTCAGATGGAACTAGAAATCGCACAATTTCATTTATCTAATATCACTAGTGGTATGACACCTTCAATGCACGTTGGTTTTAGTAACGGTGTACCGACAGAAGAAGAACGAAGAACCATAGAAAGGCAATTAAATCAAAAATTTGCCGGTAGCGGGAACGCAGGGAAAATACTTATAACTTTCAACGATGGAAAGGAAACAGCACCCGTTATAGAACCTATACAAATGAATGATGCACAATCTGCGTGGGAAGGAATGAGCAAACAAGCTGTAAATCAGATATTAGCCGGGCATAGAGTTACATCACCGTTATTATTTGGTGTTCGTGCAGAAGGAAACGGACTCGGAAATAATGCAGATGAATTACGAGATAGCTACAGCTTATTTAACAATACGGTAATTATACCCTTCCAAAACACATTATTAAAAGGTTTAAACAAGATTTTTAAAGTAAATGATATAAACCTTGATTTGTACTTTAAAACGCTTAAACCTGCTGATTTCATTGATTTAGATGTAACTAAAACACAATCTGAAGAAGAGCAGGAAAAAGAAGGTGTAACAAAAGAAGATATACAAAGTGAAGATTTGGTAGAAATGTCTATAGATGTAGATGATGATGATGTATGTTTAGATTATTTTGATGAAATAGGGATAACACTAGATAATGATGAATGGTATGAAGCACATATAGAAGAATTAAATGAACATAATATAGATAGTAGATACCACGAATTTGCATATGCACCGGCAGGTACACCAAATGTTGCAGATAGTTCTAGTGATATAGGTTTATTTAGAATTTTATATAGATATTCACAAACACTATCTGTAGATAAAAAAACGGGTAAAGTAACAAGTAGAAAATTTTGTGAAAAAATGGTAGCAAAATCTAAACAAGGTACTTTATATAGAATGGAAGATTTAAAAAAAGCATCACAAAAAGCAGTTAATAAGGGTTTTGGACCGAATGGAACTAACACGTATAATATCGCCTTATATAAAGGCGGTGCTAATTGTAAGCATAAATGGGAACGTGTTTTTTATTTTAGGCGTAGAGTACCTAAAGGTAAAACATTCGTAGATGTAGATGGTAAAGAGTATCAAGAAAATGAATATCTACCAAATGGAACATTAAATAATTTTAGATTAGTTTCACAACAATTTGCTAATGGCAAAATGCCAATGCCGGATGATGCAGAAATGAGAAAGACAACGTGGAAAATGCGTAATCACGGATTTTTAAGACCTAGATTAGAAAAAGAAAAAAGTACATCAACACCTGTATAAAATAAAACGATATGGCAATACAACATACACTATATATATCAGCTACACGGCTAAAATCAGATACAGCATTAGGCGGTTCAGTCAATGATGATCTAATAATGCCCTATATATTATTAGCACAAGATATGTATATACTACCAATACTAGGAACTGATTTAGATGCTAAATTAAAAGCTGAAATAGAAGCAGGTACATTAGCAAATGAATATAAAACACTAGTTACAGATTATATACAAAAAGCATTAGTACAATTTGCTTTTTCAGAATTAGCACCTTTTATGAGGTTGCGTTTCAGTAATAATAGCATAGTGGTTATGGGTTCTACAGAACAATCTTCATCAGCTACATATGATGATATAAAACCGTTAATAGACAGGGCAAAAGATGCGGGTGAATTTTATCGCCAACGCACAATAGATTACATTAGTAATAATACTGCTAGTTTTCCTGAATACAGCAGTAATAGTGGTGCAGACCTTGATCCTACAAGTCGCAACTACTATGCCGGAATAAATTTAGATGCTAACCTACCTATGAGCAATAAAGCTAAATCTTTTTTGCAGGGTGCAGGAATTTGTATATATGGTTGCTAAAAGAAAGGCATATAGTAGTAGCTTAAAAAACTTTAAAAAGCTAAAAAATTATATTAAAAAATTAAATAATGGCAGGACAAAGATTAACAGACAAAACAGTAACAGATAGAACAGCATCCGATGATTTATATATGGTCGTTGATGTTAGCGACACCACCGGGTCAGCAGAAGGTACTAGTAAAGCGATAACAGCTGATTATGTTGTACAAACTACAACTACAGTAGAAATAGATAATACGGAATTTATGGCTTTAGGAACTACGGGGAAAGTAATAGTACCTGCTGTAGCGGGAACTGTTATAGTTCCAATAGCTATATATCTTGAGTATTATGAGGGTGCAACAGCAAATACTAATACATTAAATGCTAGAATGGGTTTTATAGACCAATCTGCTGATCATTTTTGGGATGAAATGCGGTTTTTTGCTAGTTCTACATATAATGCTATGAGTTGGATGTGTAGTGGCGGACAACAATCCTTTAAAGGTCTTTTGCAAAGTACCACCCCATTAGGTTTACCATTATATTTTTATTTTGGCACTAACCCTTCAGCTAGTTCTACGGGTACAGTTAAAATTTGGACAACATATAGAAGAATTAAATTATTGTAATGAAGTATTTATTATTATTTATCCCGTTTTTATCATTAGGGCAAATTGATTTTTTTAAATACTCTACTATTTATACATCAATGAGTATAAATACTAGTATGGTAGAAGATGAAGATTATATGTCTATTGCTAAAGGTTATGAAGATGTAACTGAAATTAATCCATTTGATTATAATTTAACTATAGGTATTAGAAAAATTGCACGTTTTTCGTATGAGCAAAAAATAAAAACTTGGTATTATGGAAATGAAAAAGCTATTTCAGATAATTCTACTATTGGTAATGCTACCGGTTTTGAGTATGTGTTTAATTATTCATTTATTCGTAGCCGTGGTGATTTATATACTGAACAAAATTTTTGGCTTCGATACTTGGGAAATAGGTGCGTGACTAAAGTACAATATACTGATAATCAAAGGGTAGATTTAAAATATAATTCTTTTGATACTAGATTAAGAATAACAAAAAATGATTTTGATTTTACTATAGGCGGTGTATTTAGAATACATAACCCATATGGTATAGTTCCTATTAGGGATATATGGGTACAAGGCGAACAATCTTTTCCACAATTAGCAGAAGATTTTGGTTATTCTAGTGAATATGTTAATGGTGGGTGGCATTGGTTTAAAGATGGTGAATTACTAGCTACATCAAATGATGAATTTTATAAACATTATTTTGGTCAAGCTATAGCTGATTTTAATACTAGAGAATTAGAAAAAATAGGAATGGTAAAAGAAATTAGTTTAGTAATGGGTTCTGAATACTATAAATATGATCCTAATTTTTGGGTTCACATTTGGGCAAATCTAATGCCTTTTCATTATGGTTTAGATAGATTTTCTTATGAGTATGAAAATAATGCCTTAAAACGCCTAGAATGGGATGCAGGGGGTGTTTTTGGTGTAAGAATAAATAAGCATTTAGGATTATTTGTTGAAGGTGCTTATTTAAAGTATTGGGGAAAACATATATACGAATGTAAATTTGGTTTTAATTATTTAATCTATTAGCTATGAAAAAATTAATCTTTTTGTTTTTTATATTTTCTTTATCATTTTCACAAGGGTATGATTTCCAACAATTATGTGTAGAATGTGCAGAACAAAATGGATTTTTTTGTGGTGATGATCCTGCTAATTGGACACAATACAGTCCTAATGGATGTGTACCTAATGGTGAAGGTGGATTATATTACTTAAACGATGGATGGGCGGACTGTACAGATGCAAGTGATGAAGCTGATGCAGTACCCACAACACTAGAAGAATGTTTACCACCACCCCCTATATGTGATACTGTCTTTATTGAAATACCTATAATTGAATGGGTATATATAAATTGTGAAACGGGTTTACCCTGTGATATATCATTACAGGAATTGGTAAATGAATCAAAAAATACAGGTTTATTATATGATCTTAATGGTAAAGTAATTAGAAAACCTGAAGGAATATATATAGAAAATGGTAAAATAAAATATAAATTATGATGAATATATTTAAAGATAACAATGAATGGAATGAAAAAGCAATAATAGGTTTTGTTGCTTTTGTAATAATGTGTATAATAATGATAGCTGATCTATTAACAGGATGGGTGGGTAAAGACCTAATTATAAACGAGTTCATTTATGATAGTTTCGTTTGGGTTGTACTCGGTTGTTTTGGTATAAGTGGTGTAGAAAAAGTATCTAGTAATAAATGTTCTAATTGTCCAAACAAATGAAAATAAACGAGGGTAGCGAATTTACTTTAGATTTAAAAACTATAATTCTAATTATCGGTGGCATAGTATCATTATCTGCCACATATTTTACATTACAAGCAGAAATAGAAATTGCTAAAACACTACCTGAAATGCCAATAAGTGAAAAAGAATTTGAATTAAAGGACAAATTAATTCGCCAAACTATATTAAATAACGGAACACAATTAAAATCACAACAGGAACAATTAAATAAGATTGAAAACAAAATAGATAAAATTGATGAAAGGTTATATAACATTAATAATAAGTAGTTTATTCTTTATTGGTTATTCTCAAGTTTCAGTAATTCATTTTAATAGTGAATGGAATGAAGAAAATAATTATGATATATCCACATTAAAAGATTGTGAAAGTACAGATGTTGTTATATGTCATAATGCTGATTTACAAGAAAAACATAATATCTATTCTGTACCTACTGTTATTGTATTTGATAACAATATAGAAATAGCTAGGTTTGAAGCTAATATAATGATGCAATTAGATGCTACTAAAAAGCAAATACAAAATGCTATAGATCAAATACATTTAGCAAAATTTGAATAATGAGATTAACAAAAAACTTTACATTAAGCGAATTAACGCGTTCTAATACAGCTTTACGACTTGGTATAGACAACACACCATCTAAAGAACATATATTAAAATTGCGACTATTAGCCACCGAATTTTTACAACCTTTGCGTGACCGTTTAGGGGTTCTAAAAGTAACAAGTGGCTATAGGTCGCCTGAACTGAATGCTGTATTTGGAAGTAAAAGATCGCAACATATGTTAGCTGAAGCAGTTGATTTACAACATTTTAGGCGTGGCAAAATGGATAACCTAATGATATTTCAACACATCATAGATGGTGCTTTAGAATTTGATCAAATGATTCTTGAGTTTGGTGATAGTTCAGCTACTAGTGATCCATTGTTTCCTGCTTGGATTCACGTTAGTTGGAAAATAAAAGATAACAGAAGGCAAATTTTAGTAGCATATAAAGATGAAAACAATAAAACTAAATATAGACCAAAATTAAATTATCATTCAGTATGAACTTTATAGGTAAATTATTAGGCGGTGATTTTTTAAATGGTGTTAATAAAATTGTTGATAATGTTGTAACTACGGATGCTGAACGTAAACAATTAAAAAATAACTTGCGTGAAATAATAGCTAAAGCTGAAAGTCAAGCGCAAGAACAAGTAACAAGAAGATGGGAAGCAGATACTAAAGCAGGATGGCTACCTGCAAACATAAGACCATTGACACTAGCTTTTTTAACTTTAGTATTTGTATTAATATCTTTTTTTGATGGGAATATAGGACAGTTTAAAATAAATTCTGCATATATACCTGTCTACCAAACATTACTAATGGTGGTGTATTCTGCGTATTTTGCAGGTCGTTCGATAGAAAAAATAAAAAAATAATTTGAAAAAAGAATATAGATTAAGATTAACTAAAACAGAACACGATTTAATAAAAGAGTATAGGAAGCGAGAAAATGGTGATTTCAGAAATGTTTTAGTGGTCGGTGATCTACACGAACCGTTTTGTCTTAATGGTTATCTAGAACATTGTTTAGCTACTTATGAAAAATATGAATGTACACATACGGTTTTTATCGGCGATATTATCGATAATCATTATTCAAGTTTTCATACTGCCGATCCTGATGGTTATGGTGCAGGTGAAGAACTTGATCGTGCTATTGATAAAATTCAGGTATGGTACAAGCATTTTCCGGTTGCTAAAGTTTGCATTGGTAACCACGATGCGATTGTTAGGCGTAAAAGTTTTGAGGTAGGTGTAAGTAAAAAGTGGGTAAGAGATTATAGTGAAGTTCTACGGACACCTAATTGGGATTTTAAAGAAGTACATAAAATGGATGGTGTTATATATACACACGGTACAGGAACAAGCGGTAGAAATGCCGCATCTAATAAGGCATTACAATTCGGACAACCAACCGTACAAGGTCACATACATACTGAAGCATCCGTAATAACTGTTGGTGAACATTGGGGTATGCAGGTGGGGTGTGGTGTAGATAGACAAGCATACAGTATGGCTTACTCACGATTCTTCCCTAAAACTTATAAAATAGCTTGTGGTGTAGTATTAAATAATGGAAAAACACCATTAATTATACCACTAACTACCCTTTCTAAACAATAATTTAAGTTTTTTTTATATCTGTTACACGAAAAAAAAGTAAAGTTTTTTTAATAATTACTTGCATAGTGTGTAAAAATTTCTTTATATTTGGTTATAATTTTAAAAATAAAGTGATGACTAAAATATATAATATCCAAATGGATGAAGAACAATTACCAATAGTTCAAATGTTAATAGAAAAATTTATTTACAAAGAAAAAGAATCAATACAATTCTTTTATGAAAAACTAAATGGTGCAGGAAGCACTAAAGATGTAAAGGATTGGACAGATGCAATAAGAAGTGGTAAATCTAATGTAAATAATTTAAATAAAGTATTAAAACAAATGCTAACTAATGAACCAACTATAAAACATAATTTATATGAAAACTAAAAGATTACACGACATAAATACTTTTTATTGTTCAGATAATGAAGTAGGTTTATCAGGTAAAGATGAATATGGTAAAGATTTTACAATAGTTTTAAATGCTTTTGAATTATTGGAATGGTTAGATGTTAAATATATAAAAAAGCAAACACTAAAATATATAGATGAATTATGAAAAATTTTAATTTTAGAGAAGGTACACAAAAACAAATTTTGTATGACTACCTTCTAAAAGGAAATGCAATTACAACTAAAAAAGCTATGTTAGATTTAGGCATAGGCGACTTGCAGGGTTGTATTAGAAACTTAAAAGAAGCAGGTGTACCAATAGATACTAGAGATATTAAAGTACATACTAGATACACTAAAAAAGATGGATCACCTAAATATGCTTATGTAAGGGAATATAAATTAAATACATTATTTGATTGTAATACACATACATCAACTTATAGAACAGCAGAAGAACAGGCGGAATGGGATCAATGGGTGGGTGAAAATCCATTTCCTGAAGATCTAGCTAAAGAAATAGAAAAAAAACACCAACATAGTCATAGTGGTAATTGTTCCTATTTAAATAAAGATAATGGTATGGTTAGTACAGTACAAGATTGGTTAGATAGAATTAAATAAATTTGTTTTGTTATTAAAATAATTTTATTAAATTAGTTAAGAAATTAAATTTAATTTATATGAATTGGAATAAATATAGACAGTTAAGGATAAAAGAAGCTATGGATGAAAAGAATATATCTAAAATAGATTTAAAATTACATTTAGGTTTATCATATCCTACAATGTTAAATAGGTTAAAAGATCCTAGCACGTTTAAATTAAGTGAATTTGATAAAGTATGTAAATTATTAAATTTAGATAAAAAAGAATTGTTAAAAGATAATAGATAATATGGAAACTAAAAAAGATATTTTAAATAGATTATTTGTAGAAAATAATTTAACTAGCGAAGATGTTTTTAAACATCAACACTATACCATAATCACACGAGCCGGTATAGATAAGATACAAGCAAATATAGATATTAATATAACTTATGAAGTAATTAGATGTGAACCACCTTTTGCAGTAGTAAAAGCTACAGCTAATGTAGGTGATCAAGTAATAGAAACATTTGGTAGTGCTTTAAAAGGTAAAAGTTATACAGATGGTAATACTAATAGTTGGTATGTAATGGAAATGGCAGAAAAGAGGGCGATGAGCCGTGCAGTATTAAAATTAGCGGGTTTTTATCAGCTAGGTGTATTTGGTGAAGATGAAAGTGAATCATTTAAAAAAAGTAATAATTAAAAAATAAATAAAAATGTTTGAAATAAGAGGTAAAATAATAAGATTAGAAACAGTTAATATAAATTCACCAAAAGGTGATTTTGTAAAAAAATTAATAACTTTAGAAAAAGTAGGTTCTAGTTTTAAAGATGTAAACCAATTTGAAATTTTTGGTGAAGAAAATATAAAAGTAATAGAAAGTTCACAAAAATTAAGAGAAGGACAAATAGTAAATATAAATTTTTATATATCTAGTAATGAATTTAAAGGTAAATTTTATAATACTTTAAAGGTAAAAGAATTAAGAATAGAAGATACTTTTATAGAAGAATCTTCTGAAGCACCATTTTAATAATGAAAAAAACATATTTTCCACACGACTCAAATAGTAGAAATGATATAAAACTAATTAAGGTTAGATCAATTTATGGATATGAAGGGTATGGAATTTATTTTGCATTAATAGAACTTTTATTTTCTGAAGGAAATAGATTGTCATTAGATGATATAGATAGTTTAGCATTTGGTTTACAATGTAAATCAGATTTATTAAAGGTTATTATAATGAATTTTGATCTATTTGAAATAGAAGATAATTGTTTTTATTCTAGAAGATTAGAAAAAACATTAAATGAAATAAATAAAAAATCTATTAAAGCTAAAGAAAGTGCATCTAAAAGGTGGGGTAATGCCAACGCAAAGCGACCGGATAGCATTCGGAATGCTAGTAAAGTAAATGAAATTAAAAGTAAAAGTAAATTAAATAAAATAGAAGATAGAATACACGATTTTAAAAAATCGGTATTATCCCACAAGGATTTTAGTGATAAAGATAAAAATGATTTTTATTTATATTGGACAGAAAAAAATTCTAGTGGAACTAAATTTCGTGCCGAAATGCAGAAAACATTTAGCATACCATTAAGATTAGCAAGATGGTGTAATAATGGGTTTAATAAAGATAAAAATAAACTACCTGATTATTATGATGAAATGTTATTTAAAAAGATGGATATGACTGCTAAAAAAGAATATGAAAAACATTTAAAATCATTGGGGTATGAGTATATATATAACCCTAATAGTGGGGGTAAATGGATAAAAAAATAAAGGGGTGGGTTTGGTTGTTTTTAACTATAGTCGTCACCGCAACCAATTTTATTGTGTTCAACCCACCCTTTTATAATTAAAATATGAAACAAGAAGAATATAAATTACAGAAAGCAGTATGTAAATACCTTGATCTAAAAGGTGTATTATTTTGCGGTAGTATGGGTGGACAATATCAACAGCTACATAGTCAAAGAAATAAAAGCAAAGCAACCGGTTATAAACGCGGTTTTCCCGATTTATTTATATATGAAATAGCAAGAATAGATGATACAATATATGCAGGTTTAGCGATTGAATTAAAAACAAAAACCGGTAGACCTACAGCAGATCAAATAGAATGGATAAACCAACTACAGAAACGCGGTTATATGGCATCTATTTGTCGTGGTATAGATGAAGCATTAGAAGTAATAGATAATTATATTAAAAACAAAATTTAATTATTATGAATATAAAAATTAACATAGTAGAATTAGCAACAAAATTAGCGCATAGAAAATTAAAGGAAAATTGGGATGAAGTAGAGGATATTTACCAAGAACATTATGAAGAATATGTAGGGTTAAGGTATACAGATGAAGCACAAAAAAGGTTTGATATGTATTATAATATGTTTTGGGATCTTATAAATTCTTCTAAAACAGTATGAAAGTAAAACCAACATTTTTTAATACTCGTTCTGAAAGATTGCATTGGGATTATGTAGATACTAACAACTATATGTTTACAATTTTATTTGATAGTGGTGCTGATTTGTCTTTTATTTTACGAGATTTAAAAAAAAATGAATCTATTAAAACTTATATTTATAATAAGTTGCACGATACATTTGGAAATATAGCCGAAATAGATATTAGTAGAATATCAAGTGTAGAATATAATTTAATGAAACAATTACACATACCATCAGTAATTAAAATATGCTAAACCAATACCTTGTGGATAATTATAATAAGCTAAAAGATATGGCTTATAATATCACGGGTGGTAAATACAATGAAGATCTATTAAGTTTTGTTATAGAAGAATTATATAAATGTGATCAAGATAGAATAGCAGAAATTATAGAAAAGAAACAAATGACTTTCTATGTCGCTAGGGTAATGTTAAATCAATTTCATAGTAAAACTAGCAGGTACTACTATAAGTATAGAAAATACTATGAATATCATATAACGGGTATAATAGAATCTATATCACCTGATAATACAGAAAAAGAAATAGAAGAAAAAGAAATAGTAGAAGCTAGATTAAAGTGGATAGAAGAAAAATTAGATAATCTATTTTGGTTTGATGCTTCGGTGTTTCGTATATATTATAATGAAGAATTTAGTTTAAATGAAATGCAAAGAGAAACAAAAATAAATAGAAACACATTACATAAAACAATTACTAATGTTAAAAATTATTTGATAAATGAAAAGTAAAGGATTGGGCGATTCAGTAGAAAAGATATTAAAAGCTACCGGTGTTGATAAAGTTGCTAAAAAAGTATTAGGTGATGATTGTGGATGTGAAGAACGTAAAAAAGCATTGAATAAATTATTTCCATATAGTAGACAATTTACACAAGATGAAATGTCAATATATGAATCAGTATTACCTAGATTAAAAAATGGTGTTATACAAAGAGAAGATCAAGCTATATTAATTAGAATATACAATAAGGTATTTAATGCTAATAAAAAGCCAAGTAGTTGTGGTAGTTGTGTACAGCAAACATTAAGTAAATTAGAAAAAGTATATAAAAATAGTTGTAAAAATGAATAGTCAAATGTTTAGATTTTGTTTAAGTTGTGTTAGAATGACACTAATAAAAGATCATTGTTGTACCTTTTGCAAGGGTAAATTTATATTAACATCTAGTACAGATGATTTAAAATTAATGCCTAGAAAACTTGAAAAAGCACACTAAAATATATATGGATTTTTTTGACTATGGTGAACAATCGTTTGTTATGTGTGAAATGTGTGAACAAGATAAAGCTACGGATATACACCATTTATCGCCACGTGGAATGGGCGGTAGTAAAGAAAAAGATTTTATAGAAAACCTAATGGGTTTATGTCGTGAATGCCATTTAAAAGCAGAATCAGATTCTTGCTTTAATATGTTCTGTCGGATAAAACACTTAGAGAATGTATGCCACCAAGTGTATGCTAGAATAGAATATGAAAAAAGATTAAAAAAATGAATATAGAATTAATAGAAATAAATAAATTAAAACCTGCTACATATAATCCAAGACAGATTAGCACAAAGCAGTATAATGACCTAAAAAAATCAATACAGAAATTCGATTTGGTAGACCCAATAATTGTAAATAAAGATATGACCGTAATTGGTGGTCATCAAAGATTGAAGATTTGTAAAGAACTTAAATATAAAGATGTGGATTGTGTAGTATTAGACCTTAATAAAGAACAAGAAAGAGAACTGAATGTAAGACTAAATAAAAGTGGTGGTGAATTTGATATGGATATATTAGCTAATGAATTTGATATAGATGAACTTGTAGATTGGGGTTTTAAGCATATTGATTTAGATATTAACATTGATAAAATCACAGAGGGTAATACAGAAGATGACCATATACCTGAAGTAAAAGAAAGCAGGGTAAAACTTGGAGAGGTTTGGCAATTAGGAAAGCATAGATTAATGTGTGGAGATAGTACAAAAGAAAGTGATGTTAATAAACTAATGAATGGAGAGAAGGCAGATATGGTATTTACAGACCCCCCTTATGGCATAGGATATGAATATAATAGTCATAAAGATAAAAAAGGAAAAGAGTATTTAGACTTTTGTGATAGGTGGTTTAATGTTTTGTTGATGTTTTCTGACTTAATAATAATCACAACAGGTTGGACTTATAAGTTTTTTTGGTGGGGTAAAAATCCCTCAGATGAAATGGTTTGGTTTGATAAAACAAAGCAATCAGGGGGAAGAAGTTATTTTTTAAGAAAAACAGAGCCAATTTTTATATTTGGTAAAATTAAAGAGAAATATACTTGGGATATTTTTGAAAATCAAAGCAATAGAGGTGATGGAATAAGGGAATTACATACTTGTCCAAAGCCAATATCTTTAATAATTGATATTATAAAACCTCAAACAAAAACAAATGATTTAATACTTGATGTTTTTTTAGGAAGTGGAACAACATTAATTGCTTGTGAGAAAACAAATAGAGTATGTTATGGAATGGAATTAGATACTAAATACTGTGATGTAATTATAGAAAGATGGGAACAGTTTACAGGACAAAAAGCAACTAAGTTATAATAGATTAAATAATACAAATGGCACAGAATAAAAAAGAGAAACTATTAAAAGCGTTACAAGAAACGCAAGGTCTAATATATCACGCTTGTAAAAAGGCAGGTAATATAAGTAGAAGCACATACTATAGGTATATGAAAGATGATCCTGAATTTGCACAAGCTGTAGAAGATATAAAAGAAGCACAAATAGATTATGTAGAAGGACAGTTAATAAAAAACATATCAGATGGTAAAGAAACAAGTATAATCTTTTATTTAAAATCAAAAGCTAAAAAAAGAGGGTATACAGAAAAAGCAGAATTAGATGTAACAAGTGGGGGTAAATCTATAAGTGAAATTAAAATACAAGTAATTGACACAGGTAAGGATTGATACAACTAATGTTTTTCATAAAGCATATAATTCAGAAAGTAGGGTAACTGCTTTACAAGGTGGTACACGAAGTTCTAAAACCTATTCATTATGTCAAATGTTTATAGTAAAGGCATTAGAAGAAACGGGAAAAGTATATAGTATAATTAGGAAAACATTACCGGCTTGTAAAGGTAGTGTGTATAGGGATTTTTTAAACATACTAAAAGAACTAGATTTATATACACAAGACAATCATAATAAATCTGATCTATCATACGAGTTAAATGGAAACCTAATCGAGTTTTTATCGGTGGATAACCCTGAAAAATTAAAAGGTAGAAAAAGAAACTATGCGTGGCTAAATGAAGCAACGGAATTTACTTATGAAGATTACCAACAAATCATATTTAGATGTACTGAAAAAATATATTTAGATTATAACCCTAGTGATCCCTATAGTTGGATATATGATAAAGTATTAACAAGGGATGATTGTACATTTATTAAATCCACATATTTAGCTAATCCTTTTTTAGATGAAGATACTATAGCAGAAATAGAAAGATTAAAAGAAGTTGATCCCGAGTATTGGGAAGTGTATGGATTAGGAAATGTCGGAAGCATACAAACAATGATTTTTAGGAACTTTAATTTAGTGGATGATATGCAGGGTAGGTTAGTGGGGTACGGTCTTGATTTCGGCTTTACAAACAGTCCTACAGCATTAGTAGAAGTAAGACAATTAGATGATAGTTTATATATAAGAGAATTGTTATATGAAAAAAGATTAACCAATATGGATTTGGCAAACAAGCTAAAAGAATTTGGTATAAGTAGACAAGCTGAAATAGTCGGTGATTCAGCAGAACCTAAATCAATAGAAGAAATATATAGACAAGGATTCAATATAAAACCTGCTAAAAAAGGTGCAGGTATACATTTAGGGATTGATATAATGCGTAGGTATAAATTGCATATAACTAAAGATAGTTTAAATGCTATTAAAGAATTTAGGGGTTATAAATGGGCGACTGATAAAAATGGTGATGTGTTAAATACACCCGTTAAGGTGAATGATCATTTAGTGGATGCAACAAGATATTTATGCTTAAACAAGCTATCAATTAATCATAGTGGTAAATACTACATACTGTAGTAAAAAACAAATTATTAACTTTTATATTTATTAGTAATGAAAGAGGTCAAATTAACAATACCGGATAGATGGTCTGATATAACAATAGAGAAATATCAAAAATATGTAAAGATACAAGAAGGAAAAGGAAGCGAGAAACAGAAAATAATAAAATCTTTAGCGTTATTATGTGATACAACCACATATGTTATAAAGAAAATGGCGTATAAAGATTTATTAGAAATAATGGATATAATAAAAAAAATAGTAGATACTGAACCTGATAAAGAAGATTTTAAAAAGATATTTAAATTTAAGAATGAAAAATATGGTTTTTGTCCTAATTTATCACAAATAAGTACAGGTGAATACATAGATCTAGAAACATATTGTAAAAAACCTATAGATAATTTACATATAATAATGTCTATTTTATATAGACCTATTTCATTTGAAAGGGGTGAAAGGTATGCAATAGAAAGTTACAACCCTGATCAATTCAAAGAAGAATTATTTAAGGATTGTCCGATGGATATAGCTTTAGGTAGTTTAGGTTTTTTTTTGACTTTAGGAAAGATATTAGCAACAAGTTCAGTCAATTATTTGAATCAACAGGAAGCGAAACCACAAAAGGGGTAACAATGCAAAGTAAGTGGGGGTGGTACAATGTAATATACTCGTTATCATCTACAATACTAGATATAGAAAAAATAATAAAATTACCTATACTAGAAGTGCTAACTTATTTGGCATACACACAAGATTATAACGCAAAACAGAAAAACAACTATGACAACATATAGAGAAATAATATATAATTTAAGAACAATAGCAGATAAACACCATATGTTAAATAGTTTTCATAGCGGGTTTTTAGATGAGGTCGATATAAAAAAACTTGGTGCAGATCAATATAGTATGCTATATTCCGAACCTGCACAAGCCACTATAGATACAGGTGTATTAACCTATTCATTTACTATTTATGTTTTAGATATGATAAATGAAGAAATGCAAACTACTAATTTGGGTTTAAAATTGGGTAGGGTAGACACATTATCAGAAAATCTACAAATACTACAAGATGTTATAAATGAGTTTAAACAAAATTTATATAGTACAAGTTGGGTAGAAAAAGATGTAGTATTAGACACACCAATAACAGCCGAACCTTTTTCTGCTAGATTTAATAATTTACTAACGGGGTGGTCGGCTACTATTAGTTTACAAGTTAATAATAGTAATTCATTATGTGATTCACCTATATATGAAAATTCATAATATATGGCATTAGGAAATATAACATTACCACAAACACCAATAGACAGCACCGTACAAGAAGGATTAGCACAAACTAATTTTACACCGATATTACCATATATGGTATATCAAGATGATGTATCGGGTTTATACCATTTTAAATTAATACTAGAAGTAAGGTTAGATAGTGCGGCAGGTACATTATTAGCAAAAATAAAACAAAGAAGAAATGGATATTTCCCCGATTTAGCAAATAAAGAGGCGAGGGCATTGTTTGATATTAAGGATATAATGAATGATTTTTTAGGACCGACTGTTTATGATCAAAATGATTCAGGTACACCACCATATAGATCTATACATACTATAGGTGCTAATACACCTGCTAAACCATTTAGTAAAAGTGGTGATATAAAAAGGGGTACATTTCAGATATGTAAATACTATGTAAAAGCATATCAAGAATATAGTGAAGATAGAGGTGTTTCACCTACAGAAAATTCTACTACTAATGTAGATGATACAGGGTATGTAACACAAATAAAAAGGAATTTATTTATGAGGCGTGGGGGTGCAACTGCTGTACAAGAAAGTTCTATGACTTGGGCATTGAGTTCGGTGCAAATGTTTTTAAGTGATGTAAGTGTAGGTCAAGGATTTTCAGGTGAACAGTATTTATTTGGTTGGAACATCAGAAATTATATTAAAGAAAATGATTATCATACACTTGCGTTTGTAAATGATTCTACTACTTTTACTTTAACTGCGGGTGCATCAAGAATATATGTTGAATACTATGATGAAACAGACACGCAAATACCTGTTGCAGTAGGTCAGGATGATTGGTTAGAAAATGAAATAGCTACAGGTGGTTTTCCACCTAGTACAGTATCAACTAATAGTGCAAGATTATTGTATGTTGGCGTAGGACCGAAAAACCTAGAAGAACAATCTGCTAATGTATATTTAAGACCATCAGCATATTCGGGGTGGAAATACTATAGAGTGAAAGCGGCAAATGTATCAGGTGCTTCCATAACAACATATTCCACATATTTTATAAAGGATGAAGAATGTACTAAATATAAAACAAGAAGATTAGCGTGGCGTAATTCTTATGGTGCATATGATTATTACAATTTCACTATGAAAAACACAGAATCTATAGAAGTAAGTAGGGAAAATTATAATTCTTTATTAGGTGAATTTAATGAAACTGCATATTATTATAATGGGTTAGACAGGGGTGTAAACACATCAAGGGTACACGCAAAAGTAAAAGAAACATTACAAACAAATTGGATATTACCCGGACACCAAAACCCTGATAGTAATAGTGTTGCTTCGGGTTATCCTGTAGGGTATTCACAAATTATGCAAAGTTTATTTACATCTGATGAGGTATATATGATAGAAAATAGCGACACCCCACATACTATACCGGTAGTAGTAACTAATAATACATTTCAAAGAAAAACTAGAGCAAATGATAATACATTTCAATATACAGTTAATATAGAATATGCAAACCCTTTAAACACTAATTCATAATGGAATTTAAAAACACTATACAGTCATTACAGAAATTAGGGGGTAGCATAATAAAAGAAGGGCGTGGTATTCTTAAACAAAAGAAAAAACAAACAAAAGCAAACACCCTATATAATGATTTTGATTATTTAGTAACTAGCAGTAAAGATAGTGTAACACTAGAATTTGAATTTGGTAATGCAGATGATTATTGGCAATTTGTAGATGAAGGTGTAAGGGGTGCAGGTGGATATAAAGGTAGTGGTAAAATGAGGGGTGGAAAAACTAAATTTAGATTTGGTAGTGGAAAAGGTAGGGGAAATTGGCAAGATTTTAAAATGTCTATTAAAAGATGGATCTCTAATAAACCATTAAGATTAAGGGGTAAAAGCGGTAGGTTTGCTAGTAAGACAGAAACAAATATAAATAGTGCTGTATTTTTAATACAAAGGGCAATATATCAAAGGGGGTTAGAAAGAACACAATTTTTTTCTAAACCATATACACAACAATTTAAAAAACAAGAAAACAAAATACTAGAAGCATTTGCTAATGATGTAGAAAATGAATTACAAAAAACATTAAATAAAAATTAGATGGCGATTACATTTTATCAAAAACCTTTAGATGATTCTGCAACTGTACCGGTTATTACTAATTATACACCGGTAGTACCTTATGTTGTATCTAGAAATTCATCTATTAGTTCGTTGTTTTATTATAAATTAATACTAGAAGTTTATTCGGGTAGTAGTGTAGTTGCGGATAATATAATAGCTAGATTAAAACAAACGCGTAACCCATATTCTATTGATCTAACATTAGGAATGGCGAGAGCTGTTTTTGATATTAGAAACATAGTAAAATCGCAAATATACACAGCTATATTAGATGGTAATGATGGAGCTATACCCTATAATTTTATGTGGCGAATTTGTGAAGCTGATCCAAGTAAAATTTTTTCTACTACTACAGGTCAAGTACAAACAATAACAGTAAGAGCAATAGAAAGTTTTTCAACTGCATCAGATACTATAGCAACAGATGATGTTAGTGGTGCTATTACTAACACTAAAATATATATTAATGCTTCAGAAGATTTAACATTTCCTAGAAATACTGTTGCATTTAATTATCAACCTGATGGTGCTAATGCTGTATTGTATAATTATCAACTAGATGGTGATACTAAACAATTTTTATCTGAAATGCCTTTAGACACGGTACACGCAGATTTTATGAAATACAATTATAATGGTGAAGGTGGATTAAAATACATAAATTATGTGGATAAGGCAGATTGGATGTCTTTGGCTTTTATGAATGGCGTAGACCAATTTGGATCTAATGGTAGGGGTTATGTTGTAGAATACTACAATGGTGAAACTAAAGGACTTTCTTGGTTTTTCCAAAATAAACCATCTATGGGTGGTGTTGATCCTGTAGCGGGTTCTACTTTAGATGATGAAGGGTTAATACTATATGCGGGGTGTGGACCGGAAAATTTAGAAACACAAACAATAACGACACTAGCTAGACCATCTAACCAATTTAGTGGTGCGTGGACACATTATAGGGTTTTTATGGTTAGCAACACATCAGCAATACCACCAATACCGGGTCTAACTTATAGTGCCGTTTCTGCGAGTTATTGGTTTGTAAGAGGTTGTGCAACATATTTTGGTTCTACAGGTAATAAACAGTACAGGTACAAACCCATTAGATTGTCGTGGGTAAATAGGTTTGGTTGTTTAGACACATATACATTTTTAGGTAAATCCACAGAAACAGCAGAAATAACAAGAACTGAATATGAAAAATTAATAGGTAATTTTAATACTGATATATATAGTTATGGTGATTATGAAAGGCAAAAATCTACATCTAGTGTATCATACAAAGTAAAATTAACTATAGGAACTGAATACATAAGTGAGAGGTTAGTACCCTTTATAGAGAGTTTAATAAAATCTAAAGAGGTTTATATGCACCATTCACCGGAAGAAACCGGTAGTGATGCGGCTAATTTTAATACACCTGCACAAGCTGTTATAGTAACACAATCTAATTTTGTTAGAAAAACATCAGTTAATGATAAAACGATACAATACAGTATAAATTTAGAATATGCTAATAACCCTAATACAAATGCACAATGAATATAAGATTAGTAGCATATAGAAAGCAATTAAGTACATCTAGCGAAGAATTAGCTTATGAATTAGATTTACAAGAAGCACCTAATGTATCTTTAAATTTTCAATTTAGTGATATTAAAGAACCTGAAACAAGGAAGGCAAGTTATTCACAAACATTTAAATTACCATTTACAAATAAAAATAATGACTTTTTTCAAAATTGGTATGATGTAAATTTAGAAACACTAGTATTTAGTGCTAGTAAAAAATTTACTGCTGTTTTATATGTAGGTACTGTACCACAATTTGAAGGATATTTAAGGTTGCAAAGTGTATATAAAAAGGGTGAATACTATGAAGCTGTTTTAATATCTAATACAGCAGATTTATTTAGTGTTATAGGAACGAAAAAACTAAAAGATGCTTATAAAACTGAAACAAGTGGTGTATATAGCGAAGAATTAAATCATACATATAATAATACTAATATAGCTTTATCTTGGGATGGTAGTGTAAATACTTTTCTAAATACACTAGGTGATTCATTACAAGATTCAGATGCGGGGGTGCAGAAAATAGTTTACCCTATTTCAGCTACTATGGACAAGTTTTTTTATACAGAAGGTAGCAACCAATTTTTAAATATGTCTACATCATTAGATGCAGATTATATGGTAAATATAAACCAATTACGACCTGCTATCCAAATAAAAACATTATTAAAAAAAATTCTAGCTAAAGCAGGTTTATCTTATACATCTACTTTTATAGATAGTGATTATTTTGGTAGGTTGTTTATGACAACAGGAAATACATTAGAAGAACCTGTATTACCCACATTTGAAACTATGTCAGCTATACAAGGTGGTACTTTAGATGTAAAGCGTTCAGCATATGATTCAAGTGGTTTTATGAGTTTAAATCCGGGATTTTGTTATACTCTAAATAATAATGGTGTACAATATGTTGAAGCAGATATACAAACAGCTGATGTAGCGGATGTGTGGGACACTAATACTAATACATTTCACCAAATAAGTCCTACTATGCAAGAACTGACTATAGAGGGTAATTGTAGAAGAAGGGGTATAGTTACTTGTAATGGTAGTAATTCACCTACAGCAGATCCTATAAATGTATTAGTAACCACACACGAAACAGATGCGGCAGGTGTAGATACAGGTAATATATTATATTACGGAACTATAACAAATTTAACAGGTACTAATGATACGGGTTCGCAAAACTATCAAGGATGGTCGCACATTATACCGTTAGATGTGGCTAATGTTGGTAAAAGGTTTAGAATACAATTAACTGTAGGTCAAGTAGAAACAACAAATTTCGGTACACAAGCGTGGTTTCAATTACATAGAGGACCGATGCCGATAGGTGGTGTAACATATTTTGGTAGGGTTAGTTGTACTTGGTTAGATTATACACCGGGTCAATATAATGGTACGATAGATATTCCTGCTTGTATTGATCCTGATATTACACAAAAAGATTTTTTAAAAGATATTATAGAAAGATTTAATCTAGTTGTTATAGCAGATCCTAATAATTCTTCTAATTTAATTATTGAAACTTTTGACAAGTATTTAAATACAGGTAGTCTAAAAGAATGGACACACAAACTAGATTTATCTAAAGAAATTTTAGTAAAAGATACTACATCATTACAAAAAAGGATTATAAACCTAACAGATAAAGAAGATGTAGATTTAATGAATAAAACCATTAAAGAAGAAATACCTGCATTAAATGTATATGGAAAATACTATAATGATAAATCTGATAATGAATTTGCTACGGGTGAATTTAAAAATAGTCCTTTATTTGCACCATATATAAATCAACAAGTATATAAAAATCAAGATATACAAGATGGTACTGATTTACCTAGTGTAGCTATGCAATATGAAATAGGTTATAAGCAGGTGGATTTTGGTTATGAAGCAGAATTAAAAGCTACTAAACCTAAATTATTTTACTATAGTGGTACACCAACACAAATAAATAATACAAATGGAACGCAGGTAAATATATATTTGCATCATATAAATCCTTCTAATGGTACACTAACAGCATATAGTTTTAATACATATCCTTTGTGTACAGCGTGGAATATATCTTCGGCATCTGCTACGGGTATTTATACATTAACATCTAGTAATCAATCATTGTATTGGGATTTTGCACCACCGGTAGCACCTGATTTAACTGTATTTAATTATACACAAACATCTGATACTTGGGAAGGTAATTCGTTGTATTCATATTATTGGAAAAACTATTTAAACACTATTTATAATGAAGAAGGGCGTATAATGGAAGCTTATTTTGATTTAAATGGTATAGATATATTCAATTTTAAATTTAATGATGAAATTTTTATTAAAGACAGTTATTGGCGTGTTTTAAATATACATAATTATCAAGTAGGTGAAAAAGCAACTACTAAAGTTACTTTAATTAAAATAATAGATTCATTAGTATATGCACCTAATGTGGCATATATTCCCGTAGGTAGTTTAGGTGGTGTATTTATTCTTTTTTGTCCTACTGATGATCCGGGATGTACGCCATCTTTGGTGCCACCAACATTTACAGGTTTATTAGCAGATGAAGCGAGTTGTTACGCGGCAGGTGGTGAACCGTTTACAGGGTATAATTCTGGCGGTTTATTTCCTTGTTTGGGTAATGTTGGTAGTTTACCTGCTAATTTCCTATCACAAAAATCACCTAATGCTGTTATAGGTTATGGTCAATTAAGAACATTAATAGCAGGAAAATTAAATGGTAAAAATATGCCTTTAATTTATGGTGTAGATACATCTAAATACACACAAAAAATACTACCTTATTATGGTGATGATGTGGTAATAAAATTTGAATCACAACCAACAGCAGGACCGATTGTAAAAGGTGAATCGCATAGATTGGTTTTATCAGGTTATCAAGAAGGAACTGTAAGGGGGTATGCCTATCCTGAAGGTAAAGATGGAAGTAAGAAAATAATAATACCACCATACAGCAATATAATGATAGATGTAAAAGGTGTATCTACTGTGGTAGGTGGATCTAGCACCACACACCCTGTAGGTGATACTGAAGCATTTAATTATCATACTATGTTTGTAAGTAAAGGTGGTGCAGTTAGTCAAATAGGTACAGCAGGTGGTATTTTACAATGGGCGATAAAAGCAGGTTCAGTTACATCTTCACTACATATAGACACTACGGATAATGTGTTAGAATTTGGTTTAGATAGTACAGTAGCAGATGCTAAAAAAAGTTTCGTGTTAAATGTAGAAATTTTAGTACAACAAATACCTAGTATAGCATTACCACACGATGCAAATTGGGCGTTATTTCAAAATTATAATAATATAACATTACAAGATGAACAATGGTTAATATGGAATTAAAAGAATATATAAAATCAACAGCTAAACTAGTTATACCTTCTATAGACCATTTACAGTTGGTAGAATACAAGGAAAAAGAATTAGATTTTGCTTATGGTATGGAAGAATACCACACAAGTTTTAGAAGAATGTTTAAACAATTAATACGATTAATATGTCGCAAGTAAAAACAGTTAAATTAAGAATAGATGGAACTGATGCAATTTCAGAACTTAAAAAAGTAAGGGGTGAAGTTGATTCTACTTATGCAGATTTAAGAAGAACAACACCAATAGAAATAGATGGATCTAAAGCTACAAAAGAAATAAAAAAAGTAGGTGCAGAAATTAATAGAACAGCAGATGATGCTTTACAGATTGGTGATAATGCAGAAGAATCTTCTGAAGGATTTAAGATATTAGGGGTAAGTGTAAAAGGTGTAGGTGTAGCATTAAAAGGATTGGGAATAGGTTTATTAATATCTGCTTTTCTGTCTTTACAAAGAGCGTTGTCGCAGAATCAAGAAGTAATGGATTCTGTAAATGTGGTATTAGAAACCATTAGTATTACTGTACAAAACATAATTGGTACTATTGTAGACAATGGTAAAAAAGTAGTTGATTTTTTCCAAAAGGTAGGAAGTGGTATTACTAAATTTTTTAAACAGGACTTAGATGGGTTAAATTCATCATATGAAGAAAATAATGAACAAACTGAAACAGCGTTACAAAGAAACAGAAGATTAGCAAAAGAAATAGTAAACCTTCGAAAAGAAGTTAAATTAGCAGAAGCACAACAAAGACAATTACAATTAACATATCAAAAAGAAGCTGAATTACAAAGACAGGTTCGAGATGATGTTTCGCTAACAATAGATGAACGTATAAAAGCTAATGCTAAACTAGGCGAGATATTAGAAAAACAATTCCAAGATGAAAAAGCATTAGCTGATAAAAAAGTAGAATTAGCAGAAAAAGAATTAGCTAATAATGAAACAAATGTAGATTTACAAGTAGCTTTAATAAATGCACAAACAGAATTAGCAGACCTAGAAGAAAGAATAGTAGGGCAAAGATCAGAACAGTTAATAAATGAAACTGCTTTACAAAATGAATTTATGGAAGCTAATAAAGAATCTGTAGTAACCCTAAAAGCAACAGGTTTAGAAAAAGTAAATGTAGAAGATGAAATAGGGAAGCAAATGATTGCGGGTAGGAAGAAAACACAAGATGCTTTAAATGATATTACTAAAAAAGGTGAAGAATTAGATTTACAAACAATAAAATTATCGGGTGAACAAAAAAGAGCTATAGTCGCAAATACTATGGGACAGTTGGCTTCGGTGTTTGGTCAAGAAAGTAAAGCAGGTAAGGCGTTAGCAATAGGACAAACTTTAATTAGTACTTATAGTGCGGCGGCGGCGGCATTAAAATCACCACCTGAAGGTGCAGGACCGATTTGGGGTATACCTATAGCGGCAGGTGCAGTTATATCAGGTATGCAAAATGTTGCTAAAATTAAAGCTACTAAATTACCTTATGGGGGTGATGGTGGGGGTGGTAGTACACCTGCACCTGCTGTACCTAGTGGTATAGGTGGATCAGGTTTAATACCTAATTTAGAAAATATACAATCTGCACCTTTAACAGCAGATACACCACCTGTACAAGCATTTGTAGTAGAAAATGATATTTCTAATGCACAAGCATTACAGCAAGAACTAGATACACAAGCTACATTATAAACAAAAAAACTAACTTTATATTTATTAGTGTTATGGCGAAAAAGAAAAAACTTATAGAATTAATAATAGATGAAACTGCTGATCATTTTGGCGTAGATGCTATTAGTGTTGTTAAATTTCCTGCAATAGAAGAAAATTTTGTTTTCTTTAGTCGGGATAATGATTTTTTATCTTTAGCTAAAGTAGATGAAGAAAAGAAACAACTCGTAGGTGCTATATTAGTACCCGATAAAAAAATACCTAGATTAGATAGAGAAACGAATGAAGAATATGATGTATTCTTTACTAAAGAAACTATCAAACAAGCGCAGAAGCTGTTTATGTCTAGTTTAAACAACAATAATCATACATTAGAACATAAAGAACCAATACAGGGATTAACTGTCGTAGAATCGTGGATAAAAGAAGATAGGAAATATGACAAATCTAATATGTATGGTTTTAAAAATTTACCTATCGGAACTTGGTTTGTACAAGTATCAGCACAAAATAATCCTGAAATTTGGGAAGCTATCAAAAATAAAGAAGTTCGCGGTTTTAGTATAGAAGGATATTTTACCGATAAATTAATTGAAGCATCTAAAGAAAAAGATATATTAGATGAAGTGTGTGAAGATTGTCCCGATGAAATAATGATGGGTAAAATTAAGGAAGTTATTTTACAGAATGAATTAAATCCTGTAGGTGCTTTAGATGGTGAACCATTATTTAGAACAAAAGAAGAAGCTGATTTATATGCTGAAATGTTTAAAGGGTGTTCAGGTTCACATTCACACAATGTAGATGGTGTTAAATTATTTATGCCTTGTAATGATCATTCTACAGCTACAATGCGAGAAGAACACGCTGAAACAGGTAGAAAAAAAAGAAAGAGAAAATACAAAATGTTAGAATATGTTGCATATGCTAAACGTAAAGCTATGTTAAAATATAGTTGGGATGATTGTATGCGTGACCAAATCAAGGAATACGGAAACAAAGAAACAGCGGCTAAAGTATGTTCGGCTATCAAAAAT